>Ga0102588_1001639_pt1 | contig 15759 bp, 7 predicted proteins | sample AraplaMF_Col_mMS_FD_76854 | JGI IMG/M metagenome (GOLD analysis project Ga0102588, IMG submission 76854) | Arabidopsis root microbial communities from the University of North Carolina, USA - plate scrape MF_Col_mMS (SPADES assembly) (version 2) | ecosystem: Host-associated > Plants > Roots >...
ATGAAGGGCTTGCTCTTCGTCGGGTTGTTGCCGAGGATCCATTCGGCATAACCATAGAGACGCAGCTTGCGCGTCTCACCCGCTTCGTTGCGGATGCGCAGCTGCGTCAGCTTGACCGACTTCTGCATATGCAGGGTCTGCGTAACCTCCAGGGCGATTTCGTCCTGAACCGTCGAGAACACCGAGTAGCCGAGGCCATGACGGGCCTCGAAGCGCGTGTCGGAACGCTGCGCCAGCGACGCATAGGGCACGATGACCGAACCGCGATCGAGATCCTTCAGGTAGAAGGCCTCGCCCGGCCGGTTGGTGACCATGTCGTTGGTCCAGGGTGTCAGCTGATGGTCGCGCGAGTTCTGGCTCCAGGTGAAGGCGGCGCCTTCGGCCGAGACATGGAAGCCGAAACTGTCATTGGCCATGATGTTGACCCACGGATGCGGCGTCTGTTCGCCGCCCGAGAGGCGCACGACATATTCGCTGCCATCGGCCGCAAAGCCGCCGTAGCCGTTCCAGAAGGCGAGATCGCTGCCATCGGCCGAGGTCGCATCGCCTGCGTTGCGAACCATCCTCGGAACGAGGGTGGAATCGCCCCACTGACCGAGCAGCGCCGGGGAGCCGGCAACGGAGCGGGCCTTCTGCACCTGGTCGATCAGGCTGCCGTCGCGGCCGCGCAACACGACACGCGAGGCGGCAATGATGGCATCATAGGCTTCCGGCGTCGTCAAATCCTTGCGCAACACGTAGATGTTGCGCTGGATGCCGGCAATCTCGCTGGCGTGACGCGCGGCGTCACAAAGCTGGTCGATCGTACGCTGCATCTCGCCAGCCGCCTCACCGGCGCGCTCATTGAAGATAACGAGATCGACCTCGACGCCGCGGGCCTGCAGGAGGCCCTGGGCGCGCAGCAGTTCCTTGACAAGATCGGTGCCGAGCTCATCAGTGATGCGCAGCGTCATCAGTGGTGTGTCGCCGGAGAGCGTTGCGCCCCAGAGCACGGACTGCGACTTGAGGCCCTCCCGAACCAGCTTGCTGTCGGCGCGCAGCGCCATGTCGGGATAGATGATGTAGCGGGCAAACCGCTGATAGGCGGCCGCTTCCTTCGAGTTGACGCCAATCTGGCGCAACTGGCTCTGCGTTCTCGTCCAGGCCTGGACGAGGCCCTGGGCAAAGCTCTCCGGCTGGCGATAGTGCTCGAGCGCCGCTTCGAGTTCGGCGCGTTCGCCTGCAGCAACGGTCCAGAAGGTCACGCTGACCTTCTCGCCGGCCGGCACGCGAAGCGTACGGCGCAGCGACACGCAGGCATCCATGGTGAAACCGTCCGTGCCTGACAGCTTGGCATCGGCATCGAAAGCCGCAGCTTCGGTCAGGGTCCGGCCACGACCGAGGAAGCGCATGCGGTCAGTCTCGTATTGCGTCGGACCGTTTTCGCCTGAGGTATCAACGACAAGCTGCGCGATGGCGACATCGGGATCGGTCAGGCCACGCTTCTGGCGCTCGACGACGATCGCATCGCCGGCTGCGGCGATTTCTGTCTTCAGGAACATGCGGGCAAAGACCGGGTGGCCCGTATCGACGATATCGAGTGTCGCGACCGGCTCCATATAGGAGGTCACCTCGATCACGCGATCTTCCGTGCCGGTATTGGTGATCGTCAGACGGCGACCTTCCGCATCATGATCGCTCGCAACGAAGACCTCCATCTCGCTCGTCAGTTCACCGACGGTCTTGACGAATTCGGCCTTGTCGTCGCTGAAGCTGACGCGCACGTGCTCGTTGGCAATCGAGCGCGGCTCGGCGGTCGCGGACCACCACTCGTTCGATGCGGTGTCGCGCAGGAAGATGAAGGAACCCCAGCGATCCTCGGTCGGATCGGCCCGCCAGCGATTGACGGAGAGGTTCTTCCAGCGGCTATAGCCGGATCCTGTCGCCGTCAGCATGGTCGAATAGCGACCGTTGGAGAGCAGCAGCAATTCGCGTTCGCGCGACGCCGGGTCTTCCAGGCGGCGCACTTCCGGGCGCATGAGATCGCCCTGGATGGTGGCAGGCGCATCGGTTTCGTGCTTGGCCGCCATGACGGGGATGTCACGCGGTGCCTTTTCCTGCAGCAGCAGCTCCGCTGCTTCGATGACCGGATCGGCGTGGAAGAGTTCGCGCAGCATGCCGTCGAAGGCGACGTTGGCAACGGCCGCAATCGACATGCCGTGATGGTGCGCATAGTAGTTGTAGACCACAGCGCACTGCTTGCCCTCAGGCACACGGTTCGGCGTGAAGTCCACGGCATCATGGAAACCATACATGCCGAGCGCGCCGACGGCCCGCAGCCTGTTGAGGTTTTCGAGTGCTGCGACCGGATTGTACTGGCTCGCCAGCAGCGAAGCGTAAGGGGCGATGACGGCATTCTGGCCGAGACCGCGCTTCAGACCGAGCGTCGGCACGCCAAAATTGCTGTACTGATAGTTCATCTGGTGGTCGCGAGCATTGAAGGCCGCTTCCGAGATGCCCCAGGGGGTGCCGAGCTTGCGGGCGTAATTCATCTGTTCGAGAACGATCAGATTGTTGGTCTGGTTGAGAATACCACCGCTGCGCTCCTGCATGACGAGCGGCGGCATCAGATATTCGAACATCGAGCCGGACCAGGAAACGAGCGCCCCGCGCGGGCCGACAGGCACGACGTGACGGCCGAGCTTGTACCAGTGCTCCGTCGGAAGATCGCCCTTGGCGACGGAAAACAGGCTGGTCAGGCGCGCTTCCGAAGCAAGAAGGTCGTAGCAGGCCGCATCGACTTCTTCCGTCTCCACGCGGAAGCCGATCGACAGGAGCCGACGCTCGGGGCGATAGAGGAAGCTGAAATCCATGTCGAAGGCGATTTCGCGGGCACGGTTGCCGACGCGCGTCAGCCTTTCGCTGATGGCATCCACCTGCGAAGGATCGAAGGCTTTATCTACCTGATGAAGCTCGCAGGTTGCCACGAGCTTCTCGGCCCAATGAACAACCTCGTCACTCTGCGCCGTCTTGACCTCCCGGTCGAGGCTGCCGGCGAGTTCGCGAATTTCCCGCGCCTGTCCGGCGAACCGCTCGATCAGGCCCGAAGAGAACTCCTTCTCGCGTTTGCCGGTGGCAACCGCAGCTTCGAGGTCGGCGATCCGGCCATCCAGACGATCGTGAAGGGATCGGACAGACCGGTCTGCTTCCCGAAGCTCGTTCAGCACCTCGCGAAGAATGGCCGCTACATCGCCGATGCCATCGAGGTCAGTGTGAATATGGGCAAGCGGCGACTGCGCCCAGATGCGGCAAGCTGACGATACTGCAATCAGATGGCCGGCAAAGTTGCCGCTGTCGACCGATGACACATAGCGCCGGCCAAGCGGCTTCAGGGTGTCTGTATGATACCAGTTGAAGAGATGGCCGCGATATTTCTCGAGCCTGTCGACGGTTTCGATCGTCTGTTCGATACGCTTGACCGCGTCTTCGAAGGAAATCCAGCCGAAACGACGCGCCGAAATCACCGAGAGCAGGTAGACGCCGATATTGGTCGGCGAGGTGCGCATGGCCACGACGGCATGCGGTGTCTGCTGGACATTGTCTGGAGGCAGGTAATGCTGGCCGGGAACCACGAAGTGGTCGAAATAGCGCCAGGTACGCCTTGCGATCTTGCGCAATTCGTTGCGGACAGTCTCCGGCACATCGAGCCGGTCTTCGGTTTCCGCCGTCTGGCTGACCGTCCAGGCGATAGCCGGCGAGAGCGCCCACAGAATGACAAAGGGAAGACCGACCATCCAGGCGCTGTCGCCGGAGGAAATGACGAAAAGCAATGCCAGGATGGCAAGCACTGGAGCCCGCCACATGACCTTGTAGTGGCCGAGGATGGTCGTCTGCGCCATGGCCTGGGCGCTCGCGGCCGTACGCCACTGCAGCATCAGCTTGCGGCTGACGAACAGTCGATAGAGCGAGCGGATGATTGCGTCGGCCATCACGCAGGCAATGTCGGCGATGAAGACGATGCGCATCGCCACCTGGGCGTTGGCATTCTCGATGTCTTTCCAGACCGTATGCAGGTGCGCCTGAAGGATGATGTCGCTGGTGCGAGGGATGATACCATTGATCAGCGACAGGGTCGGCGCAACGAACAGGCTGAAAATCAGCAGGATCTGCCAGATGAGCGCACCAAGCGGGTCCATCCAGTACCAGCCGAGAACCGATGCCAGGAACCAGGCGATCGGGGTCAGCGAGCGGCGCAGATTGTCGAACATCTTCCAGCAGCCGAGCGCGGTGACGCCACGGCGATCATCGAAGATATAGGGAAGAAGTTGCCAGTCGCCGCGGGCCCAGCGGTGCTGGCGCGAGACTTCCACCTCATAACGGATCGGAAAATCCTCGACCAGTTCGCAGTCCGTCACAAGTGCGCAGCGCGCCATCGAACCTTCGAGCAGGTCGTGGCTCAGAACGGAGTTTTCCTTGATCCGGCCCTTCAGCGACGCCTCGAAAGCATCGACGTGATAGAGCCCCTTGCCGGTAAACGTGCCTTCGCCGGTAATGTCCTGATAAACGTCAGAGACGGCAAAGACGTAAGGGTCGAGACCGCGGTTGACCGAGAAGACGCGCTGGAAGGTCGATGCATCCTTGCCCGTCGTCAGCGACGGCGTCACGCGGGGCTGGAGCACGCCGTAACCATCGACGACACGCTGTTTCTTTTCGTCGAAGACAGGGCGGTTGATCGGATGATGCAGCTTGCCGACAAGCTTGGTCACCGTATCGCGGACGATACGCGTGTCACTGTCGAGCGTCATCACATATTTCACGTCCTGCGGCACGACATCGGCGCCCGGCAGGAAACTCGTATTCGGCTCGCCACGCAGCAGCATGTTGAGTTCGTGCAGCTTGCCGCGCTTGCGCTCCCAGCCCATCCAGGCGCCTTCGGCGGGATTATATTGGCGGCGGCGATGCAGGAGGTAGAAGCGCTGCTTGCCGTCTTCGGCGTAACGTGCCTCCAGATTGGCAATCTTGCTCAACGCATAGTCGAGCACTTCCAGATCGCGGGCGTTCTGTTCTTCCTGTGCATCCGGCCAGTCGCTCAAAAGCGCGTAGTAGATCTCACCGCGCGCATTGGCGAGGTAATGAACTTCGAGGTTACGAACGAGTTCATCGACATGTTCGCGCTTGCCGATCAGGCAGGGAATCGTGACGAGCGTGCGGGCTTCCGCCGGCAGGCCCTTCTTGAATTCGTAGCCGACGAGGCGGTCGGGCGTGATGAAGAAGGTGGCGAAGAAGTTGAAGAGGCCGGTCGCTCCCTCGGAAGCCGGAAGCGCAAACATCAGCAGCAGCACGATCGTCGCAAAAAGCGGCATGCCGGCGTCAACGAAAATCGCATCGGTGATGACCAGCGCCAGCAGCGTCAGCAGCAGAACCGGCACCGCAATCGCCAGCCAGTTCAGCTTGCGGATCACGCGCATGAAGCGCAAGCCGAGCGGTGGCCGGAAGCCGATCTCGGTTTCGAGCGCCGGACGTCCATTGCCGACGAAATAATAGCCGACATTGCCGGCTGAAGCCGAAAGATCCTGGCTGTCGGCCTTCGCGCGGTCGGCCAGGCGCACGGCCGCCTCGGCGATATCCATTTCCGTCTTGTCGGAGCGCTTTGCGAGCTTTTCGATCTGGCGGCGATAGCTGTTGCGGGAACCGGAATCGAGCTCGGCATAATCCGTCTGCTGCCAAAGCAGCTTGTCGATGGTGCTGACCTCTTCGACCCATTCGGACCAGTCGGTATCGTTGATCTCGCGCAGGCTCTTGATGATACTGCCCATCAGAGCATTGGCCGCGCCAAGACGAGTCTGTTCCGCCGACATGACGGCTTCGGCGTCGGTCCCCTTTGCGGCAAGCTTGCTCTCAAGCCAGCTCAGCGCGGATTCGGTCGGCTCGAGCGCATTGCGCAGGCGATAATGCAGCTGGGTGACGAAGGTCGTATCGTCGAGGCTGGCAGCCAGCGTCTCCAGATGATCGGCCGCGCCTGCGTCGCCGAGCGCGATCGCCTGGGTCGCCGCGGCATTGGCGCTTGCCCGCATCAGGCGGCTCTTGTCGATATGAGACGCGACGCGGCGAAGGTTGTCGATCAGCACATAACGCACGAGCGAGGGTAGCGCCCAGAGTTCGCCGATGCGCAGCGTTTCCTTATCTTGGAACCCTTCCGTGACGGCTGCCATGCCGGCATTGCTGATATTGCTGTGGGCATGCGCCATGTAGAGCCAGGCGAGCGCCAGCGTACGCGGCACTTCCGTCCCGTCGAGCGTAATCTTGCGCAGCTCGCGATAGAACTTCTTCGGAAAGTCGCGACGGACTTCCTGGATCGCCTCTTCGACGATGTAGTGATTGTCGAGCAGCCATTCGGTGGCGGGCGTAATGCTCTCGCCGGCATCGACGTCAGCGGCAGCGGCGCGGTAGACCCTCAGGATCTCGGCCTCATTCTCCCGGTGGCGCTGGAAGAAATCAAAATTCTTGAAATTCGTTACATCAAGCGCGCGGCTTTCCGCAAACTGCGCAGCCCTGACCCTCAGCTGGTCGTTCGACAGAACCGGCGCGCGAATGCCGAAATCAGGATCCGCGGACGATGCTTGAACATGCACGCTCGTAGCACCCATAACATTTTGAGAGGTCATAGTGTTTTCTCTTCTACTGGGTTCGTGTCCAACGAATGCATTCTTGCGGAACTGGATGCGAGCAGGAGCACGAGCGTTTCGAATTAGGCATCTTCATCGCTTTTGAAAGGGAGTTTACATTCAAACTGGGATTGTTCGAAATGGCGGATAGCGGTCAATAGCGACCACAAAATGAACAGGCGATTAATCGGGTTGCTCGCCGGATAAAATGGCCTCGCCAGGGATCGGCAACCTGCCGAAAAGGCGAACTCCTCGCCTGACAAGCGGATGCCAGCTCCGTCCAATTTATGGTGTCAAGAAGGTCTTTATAACGAAAGCGACCAGGCGAAGCCTATGCTGGCTTCGCCTGGTCGCGAATCTGGAGGTGCTGGAATAGACGGCTGAGCAGATAGCTTCAGGCGGCCAGCGCCTCATCGGTCGGTCCGAAGAATTCGTAGTGAATGCGATCGCGCGAAACGCCAAGGCTCAGCAGGTCACCGACTATTGCCCTCAGAAACGGCTTCGGTCCGCAGAGATAGAAATTGGCCGTTTCAATCGGCGTATTTGCGGCCAGCCATTTCCCGGTAACGAAACCATCCTCGTCATGAGAATAGCCCGCGGCATCCTGAGCCGTCGGTTCACTGTAGAAGGTGCTGACCGATACCCGGCCGTGGCTTTGCGCAAGGGAGCGGACGTGCTTGTCCATCGCATGCGTCGAGCTGTTGAGCGCGCCGTGTACGAAATGCGCTTCGACTTCGGGATAATCGGCAGCGATAGCTTCCAGCATGCTGACCATGGGCGTAAGACCCACGCCGCCGGACAGCAGAACCATTTCGCTGGTCGGCTCTTCCGGCAGGTAGAAGTCTCCGGCAGGCGGAGTGACTTTCAAGATCGCCCCCACCTCGACATTATCGTGCAGATAGCGCGACGCGCCCTTGCCGTTTTGTTCCCGCTTGACCGATATGCGGTAGAAATCCTGGTTCGGGCCGGATGAGATGGAATAGTTCCGCTTCATCTTGACGCCTTCGGGAAGGCTGAAATCGAAGGTCAGGTACTGGCCGGCACGATGCAAGGCCACCGTTTGTCCGTCGACAGGACGCAGGACAAAGGAGGTCACGACGTCGCTTTCCTTGATTTTTTCGGCAACCCTGAATTCGCGCCATCCGTTCCAGCCGCCTGCCCGCTTTTCGAGTTCGGCTCGTATCTGCTCCTCTCTTTCGATCAGAGTGTCGGCAAGGAACCAGTAGGCTTCACCCCAGGCATTGATAAGTTCCTCGGATGCTGCTTCGCCCAATACTTCACGAATTGCCGCCAGCAACGATTTGGCGACGTAGGGATAGTGCTCGGCGAGGATATGAAAACCGATGTGCTTATGGGCGATCCGTTCGATGACGGGCACGAGCGGTGCGAGGTTGTCGATATTCTGTGCATAGCCGACGATTGCCGCCGCCAGTGCATGAACCTGAGAACCATTCTCACCGTGATTGGCCTGATTGAACAGCGCCTTGATGTGCTCATCCTTGAAGAGCAGCCCGTACATTGTTTTCGTAATGTCGCTTGCATGGGCGGCGACTGCCGGGGCGCTCTGCTTCACCAGTTCGATGGTGCGCGGCGAAAGTGGCTTAGGCATATTCTTTCCTTTCAATGCTGTCAGTGTGGAGAGGATCGCGATCGAAGAATTCGATCTGAAATTGAACCGGGCCGTGGAGTTCCAGATGATGCTCGACCTCAGGCAGGACCCGGCCGATACAATCGGGGCTCAAGGAGCTCACGGTCTGCCCTGTCACCAGACGCACGCCGCCCCTCAGAACGCGGATGAGCGCCCAAGCGCCGGACTTGAGCCGATGGCTTTCGAGAAGCGCCGTCGGCACAGTCGTTTCATCGAAGATCTTTGTCGTCTTGTATGGCGTCAGCGCCAGCACTGCATCTGGGGCCCGTAATTCAAGCACCTCCCCAGTCAGCGCCAGGTTCAGGCGCGAGGCAATCCGCCCCGCCTTGATTTGCATCTCCTGCGCAACCGAAGGCGGCAGCATCTCGTTCGTTGTCTCGTGCCATATCGCAAGCCAGCGTTCGAACATCGCGGGCTCTATTCTGTCGGCATGGATCAGGTGCATCGCGACGGGATTGCCCTTGTATTTGCCTGATGTCAGCATCAGCGAAGACCAGAAGTCGGTTAGTCGCTGCAAATGCTCCGGCCAATCCGCAACCACGGCGAAAACCGGGCCAAGCATCGGATCACGCCGGACCTTTTCGTAAAACCGCTCCAGTACCGGGAGGATCTGCCCCTCTTCCAATTTGGCCGTATCCATCGCGTTGCTCCATAATCATGCATCTTGAATGCATGTATACGACGCCGATAAAAGATGCTATTGGAATGCATCATTTCTTTTCGGGCGTTTTGACGCAGGTGCGATGAAGCTCACACGCTATACAGACTATGCGATCCGCGTGATGATTTACCTTGGATCACATGAGGGAGAGATCTGTTCGATCAGACAGGTCGCCGACGCTTATGACATCTCCCAGAACCACCTGATGAAAGTCGTTCAGGATCTCGCCAAAGCCGGGTTCGTGGAATCGATCAGAGGCAGAAATGGCGGGATCCGGCTCGATCGTCCGGCGGCCTCCATCAATCTTGGCAGTTTGCTCCGACATACCGAAGGTCTGGACAATATTCTCGAGTGCCCTTCCTGCTCCATCAGACAAGGCTGCGGCATGCCCCCTATCCTGCGGGAAGCGACGGCCGCTTTTGTCGGGGTCTTCGATCGCTATAGCGTTGCCGACATTATAGAGCGGAAAGACGTCTTAAGAACGCTCTTTGCCGCGGCATAGGCTGCAGACCGCAGAAAGGCTGTAGCGTTCAGGTGCTTCCGCGCATCTCGACATGCGGTTCGATCAGCACGTGACGAGCCTCTTCGCGGCCATCAATCCTGCTGAGCAATACCTCGGCAGCGGTTCTGCCCAGTTCGGCGGCGTTCTGGTCCACGCTGGTCAGGCCGACGAGCGGTATGACCGCCATCGGCGAGTTGTCGTAGCCGATAATCGCAAGATCTTCCGGAACCCGTATACCGCTCATGCGCGCGGCATTGATGAGCGGCACGGCATCAAGATCCGACCAGACGAAGACCGCGCGCGGGCGGTCCTTCAAGGCCAGGAAATCATCGATCGCGGCGCGGCGGTCGGCTCCCACCAGAGGCAGACGGATGATGCGAGCCGCCAGACCCGCCGCCTTCATGCCGTCGAGATAACCCTTCTCGCGCTGGAGGGCGACGATGGTCGGCGGTGAATCGGCGAACTCATAGCTCAGCATTGTGATGTTCTCGTAACCGGACCGCAATGCAGCTTCCACGGCCAAAGTTGCACCCTTGCGATCATCGGAATTGACGGTGTCATAGGTCTGGGCGTGCAGCTCGTGATGGGCAATGACGACGATCGGGATCTGACGTGCATAGCGCTCCAGTACCTTGCCCGATATGCGGGGCGCGATAATCAGTACGCCATCCATGCGATTGTCGATCATCGACTCGATCATCGATGCCTCGATCGGGCTCGTGGAACGACCAATCCCGATCAGCGCCTTGAATCCTTTTTCGGCCAGCGTGGCATTCGCCTCCTCGATGACCCCGGCCAGGAAGGGGTTCGACAATTCGATGACCAGCACACCGACTGTCTGCGTGCGGCCGCGCATGGCGCGCGCTGCCACAGAAGGTCGATAATTCAGCTTCTCGATTGAGGTTTCGACCTTCGTTCGCAAGACTTCGCTAACGCCGTAGGCATTGCGCAGAACCTTCGACACCGCAGCGACGGAGACACCGGCATCCTGCGCCACGTCCCGGATGGTGATCCTATCCCTCGTCACGGTAACGGACTGATTTTTCATTCCAAAATGCCTTACTCTCAAGTGTGGTGAAAACTATACGCACAAAAGCTCTTGCGCGGCAATCAATAGTGTAGAATGATATACATAGAACGATACACACGGAGCGACCGCCGGAGGAATTGGCGGTTGAGGGAGGTTCTCAATGAAGACTGTTTCGGCCCACGGCATCGCCGGGGAGGACGGCCTTGCCGGTTCTGCTTTCCGGTTCACGGCGTCAATGATCGGCCCGTCCTGCGACGGTGGCCAGGCAACATCGGGCACGTTTGTGTCGCGTGAATTCGCACTCGACGCCGTTCCTGCCGAAGCAACGCTGCGTATCTCCGCACTCGGCCTCTATCGTGCCTTCATCAACGGACAGCGCGTGGGCGATGACCTTCTGACGCCCGGATGGACCTGTTATGACGACCGGATCGCCTATCAGACCTACGATGTCGCGAAACTCCTGCTGCCCGGCGACAATCGCATCGAGATCTGGCTCGGCGACGGCTGGTATCGCAGCCAACTCATGTGGGCGTCCAATCCGATCATCAATTGCTGGGGCGAGCGAACGGGGGCGATTGCAGAATTAAGCGCGGGCGGCGAAGCGCTCCTTAAAACCGACGACAGCTGGAAGAGCGGCTTCACTCCCGTTACGCGCAACGGGATCTATTATGGCGAAGATTATGACGCCCGCATCCGCCCGCGGGACAGCCACGGTATCGATGTTCTCTCATTCGACAAGGCTTTGCTCGTTCCGCATGAGACCGGCGCAGTCAAGGAACTGCCCGGCCTCGCTCCTGTCGATCGCTGGACCGAGAGCGACGGCCGGATCGTCTATGATTTCGGGCAGAATGCGGGCGCCTATATAAGGCTGCGGCTCGAAGGTACTGCCGGAGCGCAGGTGCGCGTCGAGCATTCCGAAGTGCTCGGCGCTGACCGCTTTTTCGACAACCGCAATTACCGCAGCGCGCGTGCCGAGCTGATCTATACGCTGTCGGGTGAAGGCGAAGAGGAATATGCGCCGCTCTTCACTTTTATGGGCTTTCGCTATGCACGCATTACCGTCACCGGCCAGGCCGAAGTGATCGCGGTCACCATGGTCCCGGTAACCTCGGTGCCGACAAGCGCCGGCGGTTTCACATCAGGTATTGCCGCCGTCAACAAGCTTGTCGACAACACCATCTGGTCGCAGCGCTCCAATTTTATAGAAGTGCCCACCGATTGCCCGCAGCGCGACGAACGCCTCGGCTGGACCGGCGATGCGCAGGTCTTCGCCGGAGCGTCCTGCTGGCTTGCCGACAGCCAGTCCTTCCTCAAGAAATATCTTCGCGATGTGATCCACGACCAGCGCGCCAATGGCGCCGTTTCGCATTTTTCACCCGATCCCACTCGATTGCACCCGATCGACAGACGGGGTGACTGGGCTGGCTCGACCGGCTGGGGCGACGCGATTGTCATCATTCCCTGGCAGCTCTACCTGCATTACGGCGATAGCGCAGCGTTGGAAGAATGCTTCCCGGCGATGCTGGGCTGGCTCGAGTATCTCTGGGGAATTTCGGATGGACCGATCATACGCCCGCCCGCCGTCTGGGGCGAGCATGGCTTTACCTTCGGTGACTGGCTCCAGCCGGTGGGCGACAACAGGAAGCCACGGCCGACCGTAGCGGATGATTGCGCAGCCACCCTCTACCATTTCATTTCAACGCAGCTGACGGCAAAAATCGCCCGCATTCTTGGAGAGACTGTCGAGGCCGCTCGGCTGGAAAAGCGTGCCAACGAGATCAGGGCAGCATTCAGGAACGAGTTCTTTTCACCCTCCGGCCGCATTGCCCACAACGACCAGACATCCTGGTCTCTGGCGTTCCTCCATGGCCTTGTCCCACCCGAATATGAGGAGGCCGCTCGCGGCTATTTCCGCAGAGTGGCAGAAGAGACCGACGGCGTCATCGGTACCGGATTCATTGGCACCCCTGCCCTGCTGCCGGCGCTAACGCGGCTCGGCATGCTGGATCTTGCCGAAAAGATGTTCCTCAACCGGAAGGTCCCGGGCTGGCTTTATCAGGTCGAACGCGGCGCGACATCGATCTGGGAACGATGGGATGCGCTTGCCGAGGACGGCACGATCTATGATCCCGATATGAACAGCTATAACCACTATGCCTACGGCGCGGTGTGCCAATGGCTCTTCGAAGATGTTGCCGGCATCAAGCCGCTGGAAGACAAGCCCGGCTTCGAGGAAGTGGTCTTCGACCCCGCGATTCTGCCTGCTCTCTCGCCGGTTTCGGCCTGGCATGACACGCGCTTCGGTCGCATCGAAGCTGGCTGGACCCTGGAGGAGGGAACCGTCACATGCCGCCTGGTGCTGCCGCAGGGCGTGACCGCGCGTCTGCAAGGGAGAGGCGATCGCAAGTCACTGCAGGCAAATGGCGCCCCGATCGAGCAAGGTGAGGAGACCAGGCTCGATGCAGGAGAACATACGATTACGTTTTCCATCTGATGCGATTGCCCGCGGGTTTTCGATCCGCGGGCAATCAGCCCAACGCATTCCGGTCTTCAAGAGGAGGAAATGACTATGCGAATGACGAAGTGCAGCATCCTTGCAGCCAGCATCATGGCTCTTGCCGCTGGAGTGGCACATGCAGATGTGACCCTCAGCGTGCTGATCGATACCAATCCGGAATCCATTGCCTCGTTCGATGCCGTTTCCAAAGCCTATATGGAAAAGCATCCGGACGTCACATTCGACGTCGAACAACGTGCCGGTGGCTCTGAGGGTGATAACATCATCAAGACCCGGCTTGCTACGGGCGAAATGGCTGATATTTTTCAGTATAATAGCGGTTCACTCTTCCAGGCATTGAAGCCGCAGGAGACGATCGCAGATCTTTCCGACCTTCCGTCTGAAGCCGGCATTCTCGACAGTTTCAAGAAGGTCGTCACCAGCCCCGACGGCCACGTTCGCGGCCTTCCTTTTGGTCCCGCCATGGGCGGCGGCATCTTCTATAACAGAAAGATCTACGCCGATCTCGGCCTCACCCCGCCGAAGACCTGGGCGGAGTTCATGAGCAACAACGAGAAGATCAAGGCAGCCGGCAAGGTAGCCGTGGCCCAGACTTACGGCACGACCTGGACGTCGCAGCTCTTCGTGCTGGCGGATTTCTATAACGTTCAGGCCGAGGTTCCGAACTTCGCGGGCGACTACACCGCCAACAAGATCAAATATGCCACGACACCTGCCGCATTGCGCGGTTTCGAACATCTCGAGGAGGTTGCGAAAGGCGGGTTCCTCAATGCGGACTTCGGCGCGGCCACCTTTGACGACGGTATGCGGATGGTGGCCACGGGAGAAGCCGCGCACTATCCGAATCTCACCTTCGGAATCGGCACCATCCAGCAGAATTTCCCTGACAACCTGAAGGACCTGGGCTTCTTTGCCCAACCCGGAACGGACGCTGCCAAGAACGGCCTGACCGTCTGGATGCCCTCGGCGCTCTATGCTTCCGCCAAGTCCGAAAATCTGGAAGAGGCCAAGAAATTCCTTGATTTCGTCGGCTCCAAGGAAGCCTGCGATCTGATGGCGAAAGCCGTTCCCTCAGGTCCCTATCTCGTCAAGGGATGCGAACTTCCGAAGGATATTCCGCCGGTCGTTTCCGACATGCTGCCCTACTTCAATGCTGACGGGCACAATGGTCCGGCACTCGAATTCCTGTCGCCGGTGAAGGGACCGGCGCTTGAGCAGATTACCGTCGAGGTCGGGACCGGCATACGCGCTGCCAAGGACGCAGCCGCTCTCTACGATCAGGATGTCGAGAAGCAGGCCAAGCAGCTTGGCCTGCCGAACTGGTAACCTTCCAGCCGCTCCCCCGCTCACCGCGTTGAGCTCTGAGTGGGGGACGCTTCACGGTGTCCGCATGACAACACGCAAGTCGCCTTATCCCTATTGGTTCGTACTGCCGGCGGCGGTGATATTCACCGTCCTCTTCCTGGTGCCGACGATCGCATCCTTCTGGTTCAGTCTCACACGTTGGGATCTCTTCACCACGCAGTTCATCGGTCTCGAGAACTACCGGCAGTTCTTCCGCGAGCCCTTCCTGATCCAGGGCCTGGTCAACACCATCATCTACGCGGTTCTGACGTCGGGCACGAAAACCGTCCTCGGTCTCCTTCTCGCAGTGCTGTTGACCTCAGGCCTGTGGGGACAAGGCCTGCTGCGCACCGTGATCTTCTTTCCGGTTCTCGTCTCGACGATCGGCGTCGGCATCACCTTCTCGGTGCTCATGCATCCGACCCGCGGGCTGATCAATGTCGCGCTTGCAGCCATTGGCATCCACGGCCCCGGCTGGCTGACCGATCCGGCTCTTGCGCTCTACTCCATCGTCTTCGTCGATCTCTGGAAAGGCATCGGCCTTGCGACCGTGATCTATATTGCCGGGCTCGCCTCAATCAGCCCGGACTATTATGAAGCCGCCCGTATCGATGGCGCGACCCGTACGCAGATGTTTTTCCGTGTCACGGTCCCGCTGGTGCGCCCCGCCACAGTGACCGTCGTGACGCTCTCGCTGATCGGCGGGCTCAGAAGTTTCGACCTGATATGGGCAATGACCCGCGGCGGGCCGGGCTTTTCCTCTGATGTTCTCGCAAGCGTCATCTACAAACAATACCAGGCAGGCTTCTATGGCCTTTCGACGGCCGGTAACGTGATCCTCTTCCTGCTCATCGGCCTCATCGTCCTGCCACTGACGGCCTGGTTCAATCGCAAGGAGGTGGACCTATGAGCCGCCGCCAGCTTTATACCGGGATTGCGGCACTGGCCGCCTGCGGCGTGATCTTCGTGCTGCCTTTCCTCTTCATCTTCGTAACGGCGGCCAAGACGAAACAGGATGCGGCTGCGCTGAAATTCAGCTGGCCGGCCGAATGGCAGCTCTGGCAGAATTTCATGGAGGTCGTGCAGACCCGCAACTACATGCTGCTGCTCGCCTATTTCAATTCGACCGTTATCACGGTGGCGGCCGTCAGCCTGCTGGTATTGTTCGGCGCGATGGTCGGCTACGTGCTGCAGCGTCGCCCCTCGCGTTGGAATACGGTCATTTATGGATGTGTGCTCGCCGGCCTGATGATCCCGCCGGCCATTGTTCCGACCATCTGGGTACTGCAGCTGCTCGGCCTCTTCAAGACACTGTCGGGCATGGTGCTGATCCAGGTCGCCTATGGCCTCGGCTTCACGGTTCTGCTGTTTCGCAGCTTCATCGCAACCATTCCGCGGGATCTCGACGAGGC
>Ga0102588_1001645_pt1 | contig 15700 bp, 13 predicted proteins | sample AraplaMF_Col_mMS_FD_76854 | JGI IMG/M metagenome (GOLD analysis project Ga0102588, IMG submission 76854) | Arabidopsis root microbial communities from the University of North Carolina, USA - plate scrape MF_Col_mMS (SPADES assembly) (version 2) | ecosystem: Host-associated > Plants > Roots >...
AATAGGTGTAGGTGCCGTCGGACTTGCGCATCACGCGGTCCTTGTCGTCACCGAAGTCCGTGGAGCGCAGCCAAAGCGCGCCGCCTTCCTCGTACGTGTGGCCATGGTCGACCAGTTCGCGCACCGTTTCGTCCACCTTGCCTTCGCTGTAGAGCGACGACTCGAGGTAGTACACGTCGAAGCCGACGCCGAAGGCCTTGAGGTCGAGATCCTGCTCGTGGCGCAGCGAGGCGACCGCGAAGCGGCGCACGTCGTCGAGGTTGTCGACGTCGCCGCTGGCGGTGACCGTCTCGCCATCGGCTTCGACGGATTCGCCCGCGAGGAAGGCGCGCGCCACGTCGGCGATGTAGTCGCCCCGATAGCCCGACTCCGGCCAGCCGGCCTCGTCGGGCGCGATGCCCCGCGCGCGGGCCTGCGTGGACAGCGCGAGGTTGGCGATCTGCACGCCGGCGTCGTTGTAGTAGAACTCGCGAAAGACCTTCCAGCCGGCGGCGTCGAGCAGGCGCGCCAGGCTGTCGCCGATGGCCGCCGCGCGACCGTGCCCGACGTGCAGCGGGCCCGTGGGGTTGGCCGAGACGAACTCGACGCCCGCGGTGCGGCCTGCGCCGTCGCGGTTTCGGCCGTAACGGTCGGTTTCGGCGAGCGCGCGCTCGATTTCCGCGTGGAACGCGGCCGGTGCGAGGAAGAAGTTGATGAATCCGGGGCCCGCGATCTCCAACTTGCCCACCTGCGAAGAGGCCGGCATGGCCTCGACGAGGTCCGCCGCGATATCGCGCGGCTTCCGGCCGGCGGCCTTGGCCATCATCATCGCGGCGTTGGTCGCGAAGTCGCCGTGCTCGCGGCTTCGGGTGCGCTCGATGACGAACTCGGGGGCCACGAAGTCGGACGGCAGCTTGCCGGACTCCCGCAGCGCGCCGATGGCCTGCAGGACGAGTTGTTTCAGCTCTTGTTTCACGGGATGGGCGACGCGGATTTGGGACCGGCAATCCTATCAGATGGGGCACGAGCGACGGCCGTGGGGCCCGACGAGGACTCCCTGAGCCTGTGGATAACTCTGTGGGCAATACGCAGCGGGCGACGCGGCGATCAGCGGGTACTCGTCATGACACGGGCCTGCAATATCCAAAAGCCTATTAAATCAATCGCTTGGTGACCTGTCTTGCGCCGGGACACCAAGTGTGACGCCCAAGTGCGAAAACAGGTCGATGTGCATAACTCACGCTGGAGCCTCGCGTTCCGCGCGCGAGACCCCGTCACGGCGCTGTCATCGCTCGTCGTCACAATTCAATCCGTGCCCGGTGTCTCCCCGGCCCAAAGGCACGACGGGTCGCCCCACCCCTCCCTCGAAAGGTGGCCCCCCAGGACGGCGCGAGCGGCACTCGCGTCGTCTTTTTTTTGCCCGGAGATCAGCGGCGATCGCCCATACCGAGCATGCCGCGCTCCGCCATCGAGACCGGATCGCCGCGGCCCACCACGATGTGGTCGAGCACGCGGATATCCATCAGCGCCAGGGCATCGACGAGGATCTGGGTGATTTCGCGGTCGGCCCGGCTGGGCTCGGCAAGGCCCGAAGGGTGGTTGTGAGCGAGGATGACGGCGCTGGCGTGATGCCGCAGGCACGCGCGCACCACCTCGCGGGGATACACGCTGGCGCCGTCGATGGTGCCGCGGAAGAGTTCTTCGTATGCGAGCACCCGGTGGCGGGTGTCGAGGAACAGGCAGGCGAATACCTCGTGGGGCAGGTGGCAAAGGCGGGCCTTGAGGTATTGCGAGCTGTCGCGGGGGCTCTGGATGCGAGGGAGCTCGGCGAGCCCCTCGCCCAGCGCCCGGCGCGCCAGCTCGAGCGTGGCGATGAGGCGCGCTCGCTTCACGGGGCCGACGCCGGCGACCGGGGCCAGCTGGTCCGGGTCGGCGAGCAGCCGTCCGAGGCTGCCCGCGCCCGCCAGCAGGGCCCGGCCCGTCGCTACGGCATCGCACCCGACGGTGCCGTTGCCGAGCAGCACCGCGAGCAGTTCGGCATCCGACAGCGCGCCCGCTCCGTGCGCGTAAAGGCGTTCGCGCGGCCGCTCGTTCGCCGACCACTGACGGATGGGCGGCTGGCGGTAGGTGAGGGTGGGTACGCAGGCGTCGTTGACGGCGGGCGGGGTGGTCGCGTCGGATGTCATGGTGTTTCCCTACGTGTGAGAACCGCACGGGCATGGCGGCACGACATACAAGGTAGGGTTGCGAAGGACGCCTGGCGATAGAACGAATCGGAAAAATCGGTCGGACAGCGCCATGATCGAAATCCGTTAAGCTAACGTGCCTTCCGAATCGCGCCATCACGTCATGACCCTTCGCCAGCGTCGCATCCTGATTGGCGTTACCGGGGGTATCGCCGCTTACAAGATCTGCGAGCTCGTGCGGCGCCTGCGCGATCTCGACGCCGAGGTGCGCGTGGTGATGACCGAAGGCGCCACGCATTTCGTCACGCCCACCACGTTCCAGGCCCTGTCCGGCCAGCCCGTGCGCGTCAGCCTGTGGGACGAACAGGGCGAGGCCGCGATGGGCCACATCGAACTCGCGCGGTGGGCCGAGCGTGTGCTTATAGCGCCGGCCAGCGCCGACACGATCGCCCGGCTGGCGCATGGGCATGCCGACGACCTGCTCACCACGGTGGTGCTCGCCACCGCCGCTCCCGTCTACGTCGCGCCGGCGATGAACCAGCAGATGTGGGCCAACCTGGCCGTGCAGGCCAACGCCGGTACGCTTCGCGTGCGTGGCATCGGCGTGCTTGGGCCCGCCGACGGCGATCAGGCCTGCGGCGACATCGGCTCCGGCAGGATGCTCGAGCCGCACGAGCTCCGCGACATCCTCGTGGCCTCGTTCGGCGAGCAGCCGCTGCGCGGCCGACGCGTCGTCGTGAGCGCCGGCCCCACCTATGAAGATATCGACCCGGTGCGCTTTATCGGCAACCGGAGCTCCGGTCGCATGGGTTTCGCAGTCGCCGCGGCGGCCCGTGACGCGGGTGCGTCGGTGACGCTCGTCGCCGGTCCGGTCGCGCTACCGACCCCCGCCGGCGTCGATCGTGTGGACGTTCGCAGCGCACGCCAGATGCACGACGCCGTGATCGCGGCATGTGCCGGCGCCGATATCTACATCGGTGCCGCCGCCGTGGGCGATTACCGCCCCGTCGAGGCGGCCGATCACAAGCTCAAGAAAGCCGACGGCGCGCCGCTGCGCCTCGAGCTCACTGAAAATCCCGACATCATCGCCACGCTCGCAGCGGGCGAGGCGCGCCCGTTCCTCGTGGGCTTCGCGGCGGAAACGCGCGAGGTCGCCGGGTACGCGCAGGCCAAGCTGCAGCGCAAGGGCATCGACATGATCGCGGCCAACGACGTCGCGGGCGGCAAGGGCTTCGAAGTGGCCGACAACGCCTTGCACGTGTACTGGCATGGTGGCGACGCGGCCCTGGCAGAAGCACCGAAGACCGAGCTCGCGCGTCACCTCGTCGCGCTCGTGGCCGAGCAATTCCTCTCAGGTTCCGGACACGCACCTTGATCGACATCGAACTGAAGATCCTCGACGCCCGCCTGGGCGATTCGATTCCCTTGCCCGAGCCTGCCACGTCGGGCAGCGCGGGCATGGACCTGCGCGCGGCGGTCGAGGCCCCCGTGACACTCGCACCCGGCGAAAGCCTGCTGGTGCCGACGGGGCTGGCGATTCATATCGGCGATCCGGCATGGTGTGCCCTGATCGTTCCGCGGTCCGGCCTCGGTCACAAGCAGGGACTCGTGATGGGTAACCTCGTCGGCGTGATCGATGCGGACTACCAGGGGCCGCTCATGATTTCATGCTGGAATCGCGGAAACGCGACCATCGCCATCGCACCGGGCGACCGGATTGCGCAATTATTGCTGGTGCCCGTGGGGCGGGCGCGGCTGCGGGTCGTGGAGGGGTTCACGCCATCGCAGCGAGGTGAGGGAGGTTTCGGCTCGACGGGTGTGGGTTGATTCTGCCGGGGACGAAAAGGGGCGACATGGCACGGTACGAGGAAGGCACGGGGCGCACGGCCCGAGTGGATCTGCGGCGATTGTTGCCCCTGGCGGGCGCGACGTTGTTGCTTGTCGCCGGCGCGTTCTGCGCCTGGCAGACCTGGCTGATCGCCGACGAAGGCAGCGCCGCCGAGCGTACGCACGCCGCGCAGCGTGAGACGGTAAAGGCGCTTGGTTCGCTGATTTCGGCCAAGCGCGGGGCCCTGCACAAGGCGCTCGCCACTGGCGATCTCAACGGCTCCATCGACGACCATGTGGCGACGGCGGCGCGTTTGCGCGCCGCGTTACCGGATGTAAGGGTGGTCGAAGTCTACAGCGGCGGCCTCGACGAAGTGGTGCGCGCCAATTACCGCGAGTTCGGTTACGCGAAGGCCGCGCAGCTGATGGCAGCGCTTGGAAATACCGGGCTGCCGCTGGCGTCCACGTCGCTGCAGGCCGGGGAGCGCCGCCTTTCCATCGTCGAGCCCGTCACCAGCGAAGGCATGGTCAGGGCGTGGGTCTGGCTCGAATACCCCTTCGACGACATCGCCCGGCGTTTCGCGTCGGTGTCGCCGGGTGGCGGGCGTCTCGAACTGCGCCAGGGCGATGGTACGGACAGCCTGCGCCTTCTCGACAACGGGTCGAATTCGGCCGATCTCGAAGACGAAGGCCACCGCGTGGAGGGCACCGCGCTCTTCGTCTTCGCAGCGATGCCGAAAGCCTTCATCGTGATCCCTCACTCCGAGGCCCTGGGTGCGCTGCTGACCCTGGTGGGCCTGGCAGGCGGCGCCCTGCTGCTCTGGGGCATGCGTCGCCGGCCGGTCGCGGTACCGGAGGTGGAGCCCGAGGCGGACGTCATGGTGGCCGACGTGGTGCGCAAGCCGCGCCTTCCGCCCGTGCCCTCCGGCGAACCTTCCGTCGCGGCGCCGGCACCCGCGCTCGTTCCGGCACCGCCGCCCGCCGCCGCGCTCGATCCGGCGATCTTCCGCGCTTACGACATCCGTGGCGTGGCGGGCAAGACGTTGACGCACGACGTGGCTCGTCGCATCGGCCAGGCCATCGGGGCACGCATGCTCGATCGCGACCTGCGCGAAATCGTCGTCGGCCGCGACGGGCGACTGTCGGGCCCCGAACTCGCCGGCGCGCTGATGGACGGCCTGCGCGCCGCCGGTGTCGACGTGATCGACGTGGGCATGGTGCCGACGCCGGTCGTCTATTTCGCCGCCTATCATTTCGGTACGGGTTGCGCGGTCTCCGTGACTGGCAGCCACAACCCGGCCGACCATAACGGCTTCAAGATCGTGATCGGTGGCGAAACGCTCGCCGAGGACGCGATCGCGGACCTGCACCGCCGCATCGCCGAGGGCGACCTGCCGTCGGATGGGCTGGGCACGTGGCGCGAACAGGACGCGGTCGGGGCGTACATCTCGCGCATCGCGGGCGACGTTTCGGCGGAACGCCGGCTCAAGGTCGTCGTCGATGCCGGCAACGGCGTAGCCGGCGCGGTGGCGCCGCGCGTGCTGGAGGACATCGGCTGCGAAGTCATTCCGCTGTATTGCGACGTGGACGGCAACTTCCCGAACCACCATCCCGATCCGTCCGACCCGCACAACCTCGCCGACCTGATCGCGGCGGTGCACACGATCGGCGCCGACCTGGGCATCGCCTTCGATGGCGACGGCGATCGTCTCGGCGTGGTGACGCAGGCGGGCGAGATCATCTGGCCCGACCGTCTGCTCATGCTGTTCGCGCAGGACGTGCTCGCCCGCAACCCCGGCGCTACGATCCTCTACGACGTCAAATGCACGGGTCACCTGCGAACCGTCATCCAGCAGGCCGCCGGCGTGCCGCTGATGTGGCGCACGGGTCATTCGCTGATGAAGGCGAAGATGCGTGAAACCGGTGCCGCGCTCGCGGGCGAGATGAGCGGACATTTCTTCTTCGCGGACAACAATCGCTGGTACGGCTTCGACGACGGCATCTACGCCGCCGCGCGCCTGATGGAGATCGTTGCCGGCGACATCGAGGAGCGCACCGTCACCGAACTGTTCGAAAGCCTGCCGAAGAGCGTGTCGACGCCCGAGCTGCGTCTGCCGATGGAAGAGGGCGCGCAGTTCCGTTTCATGGATGCGTTCCGCGCGTCGGCGACATTCGACGACGCGCGCGTGGTCACGATCGACGGCGTGCGGGTGGACTGGCCCGACGGATTTGGCCTGGTGCGTGCGTCGAACACGTCGCCCGCACTGATCTTCCGCTTCGACGCCGATACCGCGAAGACCCTCGAGCGCATCAAGCAGTCGTTCCGCCAGCGGTTGCTGGCGGTGGACAAGGGGCTTGCGCTTCCGTTCTGAGCCGGCTCCGCGTCAGGGGCGGTTGGCGGCGTCGGCCGCCTTCAGTTCGCGGTAGTGGCGAAGCTGGTTGTCCGAATTGGCCCGCGCGGATTCCTTCGCCGCGAGCTGGCGCTGCAGCGTCGCCCGTAGCGTGGATACCGTGGCGCGCTGCTCCGCGATGCGGTCGGTGAGGTACTTCGGCACGGGCTGTTTCGCGCGCTCCAGATCGCCGGCGCGGGCGAGCAGGTCGGCGAGCGCCTTCTCCTGGCCCTGCAGGTTGACCCGCGTCGTACGTGCGGCCTGTTCGAAGTTGTCGAGTTCGGCATTTTTCGCGGCGGCGAAGGCGGCCTCGTTCGGGTACGCGTTGAGCATCTGCGCATCTTCGCGCTGCCGGAGCTGCTGCGCCTGCAGGGCGGCGGCCTGCTGATCCGCCAGCTTGCGGGCGGCGACGCGCTCGTCGGCCGTGAGCTGGCGCTCGACGTGGCGTACGACCAGGCCCTGGGCATTGACGACGTCGTACCCGGCCTTCATGGCTTCCGGCGTCAGGCTGTCGCTGAAATACGAATGCCCGCTCGCGTCCTTCCAGCGATAGCGGAACGCATTGTTGTTGGTCGTGTTCTGGGCGACCGCGACCGTGCCGATGCACAAAGCCGCTGCCGCCAGGATGTATCGCGCTGCTCGCATACGTTGGACCCCTCCTGTGGCAGGAGTATAGCCAGCGTGGCAGTGGGTATTGTGCGTGACCGGCAACGCCTGCCGGCCACGTGACGCAGTCGCCGTTTTCGCCTAGCCCTTCACACCGTACTGTTCGCGGTAGGCAACGAGCCGTCCGTGCTCCGCGGCGAGCTCCGGGCGCTCGCCGGCATAGGCCAGCACGTCGGCCAGGCTGGCGATGGCGATGACCGGGATGCCGAACTGCGCCGCGACCTCCTGTGCCGCGGACAGCTCGCCCTGGCCGCGCTCCTGGCGATCCAGCGCGATCAGCACCCCGGCCGGCTCGGCGCCCTGGGCGCGGATGAGCTCGAGGGACTCGCGCACCGCCGTGCCCGCGGTCATCACGTCGTCGACGATCAGCACGCGGCCGCGCAGCGGCGCCCCGACGAGCATGCCGCCTTCGCCGTGATCCTTGGCCTCCTTGCGGTTGTAGGCCCAGGGCACGTCGCGGTCCTGCGTGTCGGCCAGCGCGATCGCCGTGGCGGCGGCGAGCGCGATGCCCTTGTAGGCCGGGCCGAACAGCATGTCGAACGGGACGCCCGAGCGCACCGCGGCTTCGGCATAGGAGCGGCCGAGGCGGGCGAGGGCGGCACCGGAGTCGATCCGGCCCATGTTGAAGAAGTACGGGCTGCTGCGGCCCGACTTCAGCGTGAATTCGCCGAAGCGGAGGACGTCGCGGGCAAGCGTGAGTTCGATGAATTCGCGTTGGTAGTCGTGCACGGGCGGTGTCTCGAAGAAGGCGGAAGGGGAGGGCGACGGGCGTCGCCAGCGCCCCATGGTACAGCCGTGTGCGCCGCCGGCCAGAGCGTGGCCCGCGCGCGGGGTTATCATGGCCGGATCGTCGAACGCATCATCAAAGGTCCCATGCGCATCATTTCGCTGAACGCCAACGGCATTCGTTCCGCCGCCACCAAGGGTGTGTTCGAGTGGCTTCGCAAGCAGGACGCCGACGTCGTCTGCCTGCAGGAAACCAAGGCGCAGGAAGCGCAGCTGATCGACCCGATGTTCCGCCCCGACGGCCATCACTGCTTCTATCACGACGCCCGCAGCAAGAAGGGCTACAGCGGCGTGGCGATCTATTCGAAGCGCGAGCCGGACGAGGTGCGCGTGTCGCTGGGTCGCGAGGATTTCGACTGCGAAGGGCGCTACATCGAGGCGCGCTACGGCAACCTGAGCGTCGTGTCGTTCTACATCCCGTCCGGTTCGTCGGGCGACGAACGGCAGCAGTACAAGTTCCGGGTGATGGAATGGCTGACGCCGATCTTCCGCGAGTGGGCCGCCAGCGGGCGCGACTACGTGCTCTGCGGCGACTGGAACATCGTGCACACGAAGAACGACATCAAGAACTGGAGCTCGAACCAGAAGAACTCGGGCTGCCTGCCCGAAGAGCGCGCGTGGCTCGACCTGCTTTTCAAGGAGATCGGCTGGGTCGACAGCTTCCGTGCCCTCAAGCCCGATGCCGTGGAATATACGTGGTGGTCCAACCGTGGCCAGGCGCGCGCGAACAACGTGGGTTGGCGTATCGATTACCAGATCGTGACCCCGGGCCTGCGCGATCGCCTGCGCGATTGCTCGATCTATCGCGACGAGCGGTTCTCCGACCATGCGCCCTTCACGGTCGACTATGCCGACTGATCGGGTCGCGGCGGCGCGCAAGCCATCGGTCTGGCGGGCGTTCACCCAGCCGTCGGCGTGGACGATGGCGTTCCTCGGGTTCTCCTCGGGCCTGCCGTTCCTGCTGGTGGCCGGCACGCTGGCCTACTGGCTGAAAGAGAACGGCATCGTGCTCAAGGAGATCACGATGATCGCCAGCGCCGGCATGACCTACGCGTTCAAGTTCGTGTGGGCGCCGCTGCTCGATCACTGGCAACTGCCGCTGTTCCGGCGGCTCGGCCTGCGCCGCGGCTGGCTGCTCTTCTCGCAGTTGTGCGTCACGGCGGGCCTGCTGGCGATGGCCGCGCTGTCGCCGGCGAACCTGCCGCTGTTCGTGGCGGCGACGCTCGTCGTCGCGTTCTTCGGCGCCACGCAGGACATCGCCGTGGACGCCTACCGCATCGAGATCGCGCCGGTGGAAGCGCAGGGCGCGCTCGTGGCCACGTATGCGCTGGGCTATCGCGTCGCGCTGATCGTGGCCGGCGCCGTTGCGCTGATCATGGCCGACCACGTGGCGTGGCCCGTGGTGTACATCGCCATGGCGGCCACGATGGCGATCCCTATCGTCACCACGCTGCTCGCGCGAGAGCCGGACATCGTTCGGCACAAGCCGCAGGGTTGGGCGGATGCGATGCGCGAGAGCGTCGTCGATCCGTTCACCGACTTCTTCCGCCGTTACGGCTGGGCGCTGGCGCTCACCACACTCGCCTTCATCCTCCTGTTCAAGCTGCCCGAGCAGGCGACCATCGGCGGCGTGATGAGCCCGTTCTATCGCGACATGGGTTTCGAAAAGACGCAGATCGCCGCCGTGACCAAGGTGTGGGGCATCTGGATCGGTATCGCGGGTGCCTTCGTCGGCGGTGCGCTCGTGGCGCGCTGGGGCGCATGGAGGCCGCTGGGTGTGGCGATCGTCGTGGCCGGCGCGAGCAACCTGCTCTATCTGTTCCTGATCCGGCACCCCGGCGACATCGTGGTGTTGACGCTCGTGATCTCCGGCGAGAACTTCACCCTCGGCATGCTCGGCCCGCCGACCGTGGCGTTCCTCTCGTCGCTGGTGAACAAGCAGCACACCGCGACGCAATACGCGTTGCTCAGTTCGCTGGTGAACCTGCCAGGCAAGGTGCTGGGCTTCTTCGCCGGCGGCATCGCGGCGGCCGCGGGCTACGGCGCGTTCTTCGTCATCACGGTGGTGGCGCTGATACCGGCGATGGCCTTGTATGCCTGCCTGTGGACCCGCCACATCCATGCAGGCCGGCACGTGGTCGCCCCCGAGGAATAGGTCGCTTGGGCTACGTGTGCCGCGAATCCGATTATGTGTACTATCGGCCCCACAGGGGGCATGCGCGAGGAGGGTCACGCACGTGCCAGATATCGTGGTGAGACATATCGACGAGCAGATGGCCGAGCGGATCAAGACGCTCGCCCGTGAACGCCGCTGGTCGATCAATGAGGTGATTCTGCACGCGTTGCGCTACGGGCTCGGTCTGAGTCCGGGTGACGTGTTCAACGAGCTATTGCTCGAACCGGGCGATATCGCGCACCTCACGGGTGCGTGGGACGCCGAGGAGCAGGCTGCCTTCCAGGAAGCGCTAGCCGCGCTGGCGCAGGCGTCGCCGTCGTCGCTCGCGGAAGCGACCCCGCGGCCGATGAAAGCGGCCGAGCCGTTTTAGGCGGAACCGGGGCGAAGCCGTTCGCGCGCGAGCGCGCTTCCCACAGTTTCTCGGCCATCAAGCGGACGGGCTCTTTTGTGGGAAGCGGCGATGGCCGCGAATGCTACGAAGCGAAGAAGCCGTACGCGCTAATCACGGCGCGGCGTACACCGTACCGAGCAAGCGCAGGCCCTGCGCCCCCGTCACGGCAGGAAGATTTCCCGGTTCGCCGCGCAGACGTCGATACGCCAGCCATGCGAACGCCATCGCTTCCATCTGATCGGGATCGATGCCGAAGTCCCCACTCGACCTCAGCACGCGGCCTTCGAGTCGCTGCGCGATCGCCCGCATGAGTGCGCCGTTATGCACGCCGCCGCCGCAGGCGATGACGTCGGTGGCGTCCGCCGCGTAGCGCTCGATGGCTTCGGTGATGGATACCGCACTCAGCGCGAGCAGCGTCGCCTGCACGTCTTCGGGGCTGAGTTCGGCCACGCGCGGGTGATCGTCCAGCCAGGCGAGATGGAAATGTTCGCGGCCGGTACTCTTCGGTGGATCGAGCACGAAATAGGCGTCGTCGAGCAGCTCGGCCAGAAGCCGCGTGTCGACCTGCCCGGACGCCGCGAAACGCCCGTCGCGATCGAACGCCTCGCCGCGATGGCGCAGGCACCACGCATCCATGAGTCCGTTCGCGGGACCGGTGTCGAAACCGCTGACTTCGCCGTCGCTCGTCAGTCGCGTGACATTGGCGATGCCGCCGAGATTGAGCACCACGCGCGAGCCCTGCGCGGGGCGGAGCACCGTGGCGTGGAACGCGGGCACGAGCGGCGCGCCCTGACCACCCGCGGCGACGTCCGCGCGACGGAAGTCGGCGACGGTATCGATGCCCGTGCGTTCCGCGATGACCGACGCATCGCCGATCTGCAGCGTGAAGGGGTGCGTGCCCGTGGGGCGATGACGCATCGTCTGGCCATGCGAACCGATGGCGACGACATGGGATGCGTCGACCTTCGCCGCCAGAAGCACCGCGCTCGCCGCATCGGCGAACGCCATGCCGACGGCGACATCGAGCCGGCCGTACGCGTCGAGATCGAGACGTAGTTCGTCCTGCGCTACCGCGAGGATTCGCGTGCGCAGGGCGTCGTCCCAGGGATGGGTCAGGCCGGCGACGAGCGCGGGACGACCCTCTTCGAAGCGAACGAGCGCGGCGTCGATGCCGTCCGCGCTGGTACCGGAAATGAGGCCCAGGTACAGGCCGTCCGTGCACGACACGGATCAGCCGCCGTTGGACTTCGCGGTTTCGTTGCGCGCAAGCCGCGTGGTGCCGCCGTCCACCTGGTTGAGGCGTGCGAGCTGCGGACCGACGACTTCCTTCTTGAACTTCGCCAGCTGGCTGGCCGGCAGCGGCTCGGGCTTAGGCAGCGTGACCGTCTGCGGATCGCGCTGCGCGTTGTTGACGCGGAATTCGTAGTGCAGGTGCGGGCCAGTGGCGAGGCCGGTCATGCCGACGTAGCCGATGGTGCTGCCCTGGCTGACGCGCTGGCCAACGCGGAGATTGGCGAAGCGCGACATGTGGCCGTAAGCGGTGCTGATCGACACGTTGTGCTGGATGACCACGAAGTTGCCGTAGCCGTTCATCCAGCCACGGAACTTGACGACGCCGTCGCCGGCGGCGTGGATCGGCGTGCCCGACGGCGCGGCATAGTCGACGCCCTTGTGCGCGCGCATCTTGCCGAGGATCGGGTGCATGCGACCGGCGCTGAACTGCGACGAGATGCGCGTGAAATCGACCGGGATACGCAGGAACGAACCCTGCAGCGGACGGCCTTCCTCGCTGAAATAGCCAACCTTGCCATCGCTGTTCTTGAAACGGTAAGCGGTGTAACGCTTACCCTGGTTGATGAATTCGGCGGCGACGATGTCGCCCTCGCGCATGAACGCGCCGTCGCTGTACATGTCGTCGTACACGACGGTGAAGTTGTCGCCGACGCGGAGGTCCTGCACGAAGTCGATGTCGAACTTGAACACCTCGGCGAGCTTCAGCACCATCGCGTTGCTCATGCCGGCCTTGGACGCCGCGCCGAAGAGCGAACTGTCGATGAGGCCGTGCGCCACGTGTTCGCGACGCTGCACGTCGCGCTTCTGCGTGGTGAGCTGCGGCTTGCCGTCGGCGAAACGCAGCGTGGCGATGCTGGCTTCATCGGGGTCGAAACGCACGCCCTGCAGCACATGATCGCCGCCGACCAGGAACTGGAACTCCTGGCCCGGCTTGATCTGATGGAACACCTTCGTACCGCCCGCGGCGTCGATGACGTGCTGCAGGTCGGTCATCGACAGGCCCTGCGCGATGAAGATATCCGCGAGGGTCTGACCGGGCTGCACCTGCACCGTCTGCCATGTTTCCACGGGCGCGAGGGGCTTCACGCTGGCGGGATCGAGACGCGGCACGGCGAGCGGCACGACGGCGAGGGGCACGTTCGCGAGCTGAGTGGCCGATGGCGCGACCCCGGTGGGAACCTTCGGCAGCGCGGTGGCAATCGTTTCCTTCTTCATCGCGCCGGCCCACGCCGGAATCACGAGCGCGGAAAGGATAACGAGAAGGAAGGCGGTGCCGGCGAGAATCCAGCGCTCGCGCGACCAGCTGAGGGGCTCGGCCGAGGCGTTGCGACTGAAAGACCAGTGGGCGCGCGAATCGTAGAAGTGCGAATGCCGGCGCTGCGCCTTGCGCCGGATGGCCTGCTTGCGAGCGCTGTGCGCTCGGCGGTTCACATCGCTCATTGTCTTTCTTGTATCCGCTCGCCCCGGGTTGTCGCGTACCATAACGGCCCTGTGCAAACGACGTCAACGCCTTTGCCATCAAGGCTTTGCATCGCATCTTGCGGTTAACGCACAATTAACCCCCACGGTCTTTTCACACACGAATGTGAAGACCGTCGATCACCCTATATAGAGAGCAAGCATGAACGAGCTGGACCAGGCCCTGGCGCTCATCGCCCGCGGCGCCGACGAGATCATCAAGAAGGAAGACCTCGAGGCACGCCTCAAGGTAAGCCGCCCGTTGCGCATCAAGGCGGGCTTCGACCCGACGGCGCCGGACCTGCACCTGGGCCACACGGTGCTTCTGAACAAGATGCGCCAGTTCCAGGATCTCGGCCATCAGGTCATTTTCCTGATCGGCGACTTCACGGGCATGATCGGCGACCCGACCGGCAAGAACGTGACGCGCAAGCCGCTGACCCGCGAGGACGTGCTGGCGAACGCGGAGACCTACGCCGAGCAGGTCTATAAGGTGCTCGATCGCGAGAAAACCGAGCTGCGCTTCAATTCGGAATGGTTCGGCAAGATGGGCGCGGCCGACATGATCCGGCTGGCCGCGCAGCACACCGTCGCCCGCATGCTGGAGCGCGACGACTTCGCCAAGCGTTACAAGGCCGAGCAGCCCATCGCGATCCACGAATTCCTCTACCCGCTGGTGCAGGGGTACGACTCGGTGGCGCTCGAGGCCGACGTCGAGCTGGGCGGCACCGACCAGAAATTCAACCTGCTGATGGGGCGCGCGCTGCAGGAGCACCACGGCCAGGCGCCGCAGATCGTGCTCACCATGCCGCTGCTCGAGGGCCTGGACGGCGTGGCGAAGATGTCGAAGTCGCTCGGCAACTACATAGGTATCAACGAGCCCGCCATCGACATGGTCACCAAGACCATGAAGATCGGCGACGAGCTGATGTGGCGCTGGTTCGAGCTGCTGAGCTTCGAGGTGTCCATGGAAGAGATCGGCCGCATGAAGGCGGATATCGCCTCCGGCGCCCTCAACCCCCGTGATGCGAAGTTGCGCCTGGCGCGCGAGCTGGCCACCCGCTTCCACGACGCGGCCGCCGCCGAACAGGCGATCGCGGGCTGGCACGCTGTCGTTCGCGGTGAAGGTGACACCTCGCTGCTTCCTCTTACGGATATCGAGACGCCGGCCGACGGCTTCCGTCTGGCTGCGCTTCTGACGGCTTCGGGGGTCACGCCGAGCAATTCGGAGGCGAATCGCAAGCTCAAGGAGCGCGCCGTTCGCATCGATGGCGAGGTAGTGGACGACGCTTCACGCGTCTTCACGGCCGGTTTCGAGGGCGTGCTCCAGGTGGGCAAAAGAAATTTCGCGCGTATCCGCCTGATTTAACGCGACTTTCAAAAAAGATTCACAAAAGGGGTTGCGCGATTCCTAGGAACCCGTATTATTCGCCTCCCCGCAGCGGCCCACGTCGAAAGACGAACGCTACGGCAGCTGTATCGCCTCGTCGGCGACCTCGAAAAAAAGCTTCACGAGGGTGTTGACGGAAACGAAAAACGATATAGAATGGGCGGCTCACCTCGGGACGAAATGTTCAGAGGGCATCAACGAAAGATGATGCAAGTGATTGATCTTTGACAGTGTGCGCAGGTGAATTGTGTGGACGCCTTGCGGTGGATTGACGATGTCAACCAAATGCAAGTGTCCCACTAGAAAGAAGTCAGCAATGAGTTTTTTCTTGTTGGGGTTAAGCACTTCAGAAAGATAGACCATCTTTACGATGGTCGAAAACTTAAGTGAAGAGTTTGATCCTGGCTCAGATTGAACGCTGGCGGCATGCTTAACACATGCAAGTCGAACGGCAGCACAGCAGAGCTTGCTCTGTGGGTGGCGAGTGGCGGACGGGTGAGTAATGCATCGGGACCTACCCAGACGTGGGGGATAACGTAGGGAAACTTACGCTAATACCGCATACGTCCTACGGGAGAAAGCGGGGGACCTTCGGGCCTCGCGCGGTTGGATGGACCGATGTGCGATTAGCTTGTTGGTGAGGTAACGGCTCACCAAGGCGACGATCGCTAGCTGGTCTGAGAGGATGATCAGCCACACTGGGACTGAGACACGGCCCAGACTCCTACGGGAGGCAGCAGTGGGGAATATTGGACAATGGGCGCAAGCCTGATCCAGCAATGCCGCGTGTGTGAAGAAGGCCTTCGGGTTGTAAAGCACTTTTATCAGGAGCGAAATCTGCAGGGCTAATACCCATGCAGTCTGACGGTACCTGAGGAATAAGCACCGGCTAACTCCGTGCCAGCAGCCGCGGTAATACGGAGGGTGCAAGCGTTAATCGGAATTACTGGGCGTAAAGCGTGCGTAGGCGGTTCGTTAAGTCTGCTGTGAAAGCCCCGGGCTCAACCTGGGAATGGCAGTGGATACTGGCGAGCTAGAGTGTGATAGAGGATGGTGGAATTCCCGGTGTAGCGGTGAAATGCGTAGAGATCGGGAGGAACATCAGTGGCGAAGGCGGCCATCTGGATCAACACTGACGCTGAGGCACGAAAGCGTGGG
>Ga0102588_1001651_pt1 | contig 15626 bp, 11 predicted proteins | sample AraplaMF_Col_mMS_FD_76854 | JGI IMG/M metagenome (GOLD analysis project Ga0102588, IMG submission 76854) | Arabidopsis root microbial communities from the University of North Carolina, USA - plate scrape MF_Col_mMS (SPADES assembly) (version 2) | ecosystem: Host-associated > Plants > Roots >...
CAGGCGCGCGAGAGTCGCTGCACCTGCCACTGAACATGTTTCTCAACAATCGCGGGCTCGCCTTCCCGAAGCCGATCTTCGGTGAAGGCATGTGGGCGGTTGGCGTGGCATTTCTGGTCGGGATCGTGGCAGCCGCAATAATCGCGCGCTGGGCGCATAAACGTCAGGCCGCAACCGGTAAGCAGTTCCACACAATCTGGGCTTCCATCGGGCTGATTGTCGGCCTGCCCGTTCTGGTGTTCCTGCTGTCCGGTTTGCCGCTTTCGTTCGATGTGCCAGTTGCCGGCAAGTTCAATCTCACCGGCGGCTCCGTCATCGGCCCGGAATTCATGTCGTTGTTCCTGGCACTGTCCTTCTATACGGCGGCATTTATTGCCGAAATCGTCCGCGCCGGCATTCGCGGTGTGCCGAAGGGCCAGTCCGAGGCCGCCGGCGCACTGGGCCTGCATCCATCAAGTATCACGCGCCTCGTGGTGGTTCCGCAGGCTTTGCGCATCATCATTCCGCCACTCACCAGCCAGTACCTGAATCTGACGAAGAACTCGTCGCTCGCGATCGCCATTGGCTTTTCGGATCTCGTCGCCGTCGGCGGTACGATCCTGAACCAGACCGGACAGGCCATTGAAGTCGTGTTCATCTGGGCGGTCGTCTATCTCGCCATCAGCATCCTCACATCGCTGTTCATGAACTGGTTCAACGCCAAGATGGCCTTGGTGGAGAGATAAGATGTCGACATCCAACCAAGCGTTCGTCCGAACGAATTTCATCGATGCCGAACCCGCGCCGCGTAGCGAAAGCGGGCCTCTGGCCTGGATCCGCAAGAACCTGCTGGCTACGCCGAAAGACGTCGTCCTGACGGCTCTGGCCGTTGCCTTGCTCGCATGGGCATTGCCGCACGTCATCAACTGGCTATTCATCCAGGCCGTCTGGACCGGAACGGATCGCACCTTCTGTGCAACCACCGTTCAGGGCGGCACGCAACCCGACGGCTGGAGCGGCGCCTGCTGGGCGTTCGTCAATGCGAAGTTCGACCAGTTCGTCTTCGGTCGATATCCACTCGACGAACGCTGGCGTCCGACAATCGTCGGGATCCTGTTTGTGCTGCTGCTCGTGCCTATGCTGATCCCCAAGGCACCATTCAAGCGCACCAACGCCATTCTGCTGTTTGCCGTCTTGCCGCTTCTTGCCTTCTGGCTGCTTTATGGCGGCCTCGGGCTCGAAATCGTGGATACGCCGCTCTGGGGCGGCCTGATGGTGACGTTGGTGCTCTCCTTCGTCGGCATCGCCGTGTCGCTGCCATTCGGCATCATCCTGGCACTCGGGCGCCGCTCGAAGATGCCTGTCATCAAGATGGTCTGCGTCGGCTTCATCGAGATCATTCGCGGCATACCGCTGATCACCGTGCTGTTCATGGCGAGCGTGTTGCTTCCGCTGTTCCTGCCCACAGGCTTTACGATCGACAAGCTGCTCCGCGCCTTGATCGGTGTGGCGATCTTCGCCTCCGCCTACATGGCCGAGGTTATCCGTGGCGGCCTGCAGGCGATCCCGAAGGGCCAGTCCGAAGGGGCCGACTCGCTCGGGCTCGGCTACTGGCAGAAAATGCGGCTGATCATCCTGCCGCAGGCGATCAAGCTGGTCATCCCGGGCATCGTCAATACATTCATCGGCATGTTCAAGGACACATCGCTGGTGTCGATCATCGGCATGTTCGACCTGCTCGGTATCGTCCGTTTCAACTTCACGGACGCCAACTGGGCGAGCGCGGTGACACCCTTGACAGGCCTGATTTTCGCTGGCTTCGTCTTTTGGCTGTTCTGCTTCGGCATGTCGCGCTATTCAGGCTTCATGGAACGCTATCTCGATACCGGCCACAAACGATAAAAGATAAGGGAACGAACACATGGCTGAGGCTCAACCAAAGAAGATGACCGTTTCGGCAACCGACGTTGCCGTCGACATCATCGGCATGAACAAGTGGTACGGTGATTTTCACGTTCTGCGCGACATCAATCTGAAAGTTATGCGTGGCGAGCGCATCGTCATCGCCGGCCCGTCGGGTTCCGGCAAGTCGACGATGATCCGCTGCATCAACCGTCTGGAAGAACACCAGAAGGGCCAGATCATCGTCGATGGCGTCGAACTCACCAACGACCTCAAGAAGATCGACGAAGTGCGCCGCGAAGTCGGCATGGTCTTCCAGCACTTCAACCTCTTCCCGCACCTGACGATCCTGGAAAACTGCACGCTGGCGCCGATCTGGGTGCGCAAGATGCCGAAGAAGCAGGCGGAAGAAGTCGCCATGCACTTCCTGAAGCGCGTCAAGATCCCGGAACAGGCCAACAAGTATCCGGGCCAGCTCTCGGGCGGTCAGCAGCAGCGCGTGGCGATCGCCCGCTCGCTCTGCATGAACCCGAAGATCATGCTCTTCGATGAACCGACCTCGGCGCTCGACCCAGAAATGATCAAGGAAGTCCTGGAGACCATGGTCGGGCTTGCGGAAGAAGGCATGACGATGCTCTGCGTGACGCACGAAATGGGCTTTGCGCGTCAGGTCGCCAACCGCGTCATCTTCATGGACCAGGGGCAGATCGTCGAGCAGAATTCGCCGGCCGAGTTCTTCGACAATCCGCAGCACGAACGCACCAAGCTGTTCCTCAGCCAGATCCTGCACTAGGTCGATTGGCGAACAACAATTTCAAGGCCGTCGGATTTTTCCGGCGGCCTTTTCGTTTCGGGGCACTTCTGGCGGTTCACACGCGGCGCCATAACATCACAAACAAAAGGCCCCGATGACGGGGCCTTCCGAGGCGAGCCTGAGAGCGATCAGGTCTTCAGCTTGGCATTGCAGAGGCTGTAGAAGCCGCCGCCCTTCTGGATCCACTTCAGGCCATTGAGCGTGTTCGCATCCTTGTTCTGATGGTAGGCGTCGACGCAGGTATGCATCCGGCCCTTTCCGGGCGTTTCCTTGGCGTATTTCGGTGAAATTGCTGTCGGGAACGACACGCCCTTGGGCGCCGTCATCGTCGGCTTGTCCGGTTCTTCGCCACTGTTGAGGGTGACATCAGGTTCGGCCGTCGCATCCGGACCGCACTGCGCCTTGCGAAAATCGTTCCACTTCAGGTTCTTCGCAGAGCCGTCAGCCTGGGCCGATTTATACTTCGCGCTGCATTCCTTCATGGTCAGCGCCGAGGACGGCGTAGCAAACGCCAACGCCCCTAGCAGGGAAACGGATGCAAGAATAGTCAACTGCTTGATCATGATCTTTCCTCCAGGCCTCCAGGGGCAATCAAACTATCAGGCTGGCCAATTTTCTTGTCAACGCGACAATTGGCGCAACCAGTACGTTAGATTTGTTCCGGGCAACCGTCGAGCTCCGCTGACGGGATAACATCCCCGCGGTGCAGCAGGCGTTTGCTTAGCGGCAAAACGCCGACGGTGGTATAGTGCCGGCCGGGCTGGCTTTTCCTGCACTTCCGAGGGAGGAAGACATGCGCGAACCTGACATGCAGAAAGTAGATGCACTCGTCGGCAGGTTAATCGGCGATGTTGGCGCGGCCGTCTCCGGAGCGCTGGTGGTGCTGGGCGATGACCTCGGCCTGTTCAAGGCCATGGCCGACGGCAAGCCGCGCAACTCTTCCGAACTGTCGAAAAAAACAGGTATCAAGGAACGTTATATCAGGGAGTGGCTGTCCGCCCTCGCAGCTGCCGACTACGTCAGCTATGACGAGAAGAGCGATCGCTTTCATCTGACGCCAGAGCAGGCCATGGTCTTTGCCGAGGAGGACAGCCCAGCCTTCTTTGCTGGCGCCTTTCAGGTCGTGCAGGCCATGTGGACGGACGAACCGAAGGTGGCTGACGCCTTCCGGACCGGCAAGGGTTTGGGATGGCACGAACACAGCGCCTGCCTGTTCCGCGGCACGGAGCGTTTCTTCAGGACCGGCTACAACAACAATCTGGTTGCTGAGTGGATTCCGGCGCTCCAGGGCGTCGACGCTCGCCTCAAAGCCGGCGCCAAGGTCGCTGATGTCGGCTGCGGCCACGGCGCTTCGACGATCCTGATGGCTAAGGCCTATCCTGCCTCGACGTTCTTTGGCTTCGACTATCACGCCCCGTCGATCGAGCGGGCGAAGGCTGCCGCCAAGGAGGCCGGCGTCTCAGATCGCGTCACATTCCAACAGGCGCCCGCCGCCGGCTTTCCGGAGGGGAACTACGATCTCATCGCCATGTTCGACTGCCTCCACGACATGGGGGATCCGGTCGGTGCCGGCAAGCATGTCAAGGAATCGCTCTCGGCCGATGGAACCTGGATGGTCGTCGAGCCCTTCGCCCACGACTGCCTGAAGGACAATCTCAATCCGGTCGGCCGCGTCTACTACGGTGCGTCAACGATGATCTGCACGCCGGCGTCGCTCTCTCAGGAGGTCGGCCTCGGACTCGGCGCGCAGGCCGGGGAAACCAAGCTGCGTAAGGTCGCCCTCGATGCCGGCTTCAAGCATTTCCGCCGCGCCACGGAAACACCCTTCAACATGGTCTTCGAGGTGCGCGCCTGAGGCGAGGTGCGGCGCGCTTGGCCATGGCCCGCCGCGTCACCTGAAACTTTCCACATGCTGAGAAGAGCTTGTAAATATAGAAATAACGGCGAAATATCAAAAAGATAGACAGATTTTCCTAGGCGCCGGAGGTTCAAGGGAGAGAAAAAATCGCGCCATTGTGATTTTTTCTGGTTTTGCCGCTTGCGGGATTCAAAGTGCCTGACTATAAGGGCGCCACCACGAAGGAAGCGCCCTTCGTCTATCGGTTAGGACACCAGATTTTCATTCTGGGAAGAGGGGTTCGACTCCCCTAGGGCGTGCCATCGTTTTCCTTTAAAAATCAGTTGTTTAGATACCCGCTTGCGAAAATTCGATAATTATTTCGAGTTTCGGGGGCAAGCGGATTATATGCTGCTTTTCGCAAAGCGAAATGTCTGGGAATCAGCCACCTGCTATAGCTTGGGCTCGGACACCATATGGTTCGAGCCCTCCCCGCCATCTACCTAGCAGCAGAATGAGCAGCCCATGGGTCACCTAAAATGACGGCTGATCTTCTGCGGCGTTACGGCGAAGCGGCGCTCCGCAACGCAGAGGAACCTCTCGTCGAAGCATCGCTATTGCGTGACCCTGGCACATTGCCCGAGCCTACTTCTTGGCTGTCGCATCGAGGAATCGGGCAAGACTACACGCACTTGATGCTCAGAACCGACACTTCTCTGATCACGCCGTCTGCAAAGGCCTGAAAACAGCGATGGAGAGTCACTCCCAGAAAATCAACTATGCATTGGTAGCGTGGACCCTGAGTGCTCCCGAGCCGCGTGATGCGCTGAAGATAGCGCTCGATCTGATTTTTCACATTAAGCGCGGGCGCGAGCCCTCGATGAGCGTCAGGTAAAGACGCACTCGATTTGGCCAAGCGGACCGAAGTCGGCTGCGAGATGCTGGCCTGCCCAAACCTGAAGAATTTTCGAGCACGAACCAGTTGCGACCACGTCGTTCGGCTCGAGCTGGCGGCCCTTTGCTGCAAGCTCAGCAGCGAGCCAGGCGACAGCGTTCAACGGATCACCCATGACTGACGTCGCGAAAAAACGGTATGCTTGAACAGAAATGTCGTCACGCCGATCTTGGCGACCTCGTCAAGCGGTATGCAGTTCGAGGCAGCCGCAATTGCCGCCACTGGCGAGCCTTCACTGGATAGCCATCTGCACTCACCGCGCCGGAGCGGCGTCCTGGACGCGTAGCTGGATGCGTCGTACACCCTGGTAGTGGTCCGCGCCAAGCGAGCCTGCAACATGGAGGTTGGCGCCCCTCGAATTCAGCAGCAGGTTGCCGAGCTGCGTATCGGCGGCCCGGAAGGCGATCCCATCAAGGCGGGCGCCGTCCCTGGCTTCGAGCGTCACCTTCACGTGCTTCTCACCAACCAAACGAGAATCGCGAAGCCGATGGGCGGGAACAGCAAAGAGCGGCTGTGAATGCCCCGAGCCGTAAGGCCCGGCCGTCTCGAGGCGGTCGATCAGATCGAGCGTCGCGCCGCTGGCGGCAATCGCGCCGTCGATCTTCAGCTTCTCGTTGGCGACGAGTGCGGCAACCGTCTTTTCGGCTCGCTCGGCAAAGAAGCTGCGCAAGCGGCCGAGCTTGTCGCGCTCAACGGTGAGACCGGCAGCCATCGCGTGGCCGCCGCCCTTGACCAGCAGGCCATCGTCCACAGCCGCGCGCACCATCTTGCCCATGTCGAAGCCGTTGATGGAGCGACCCGAGCCGGTGCCTTTGCCGGATGGATCGAAAGCAATGGCAAAGGCCGGGCGCTTGAAGCGCTCCTTGAGACGGGCGGCAATCAGGCCGACGATCCCGGGGTGCCACTTTTCGTGGGCAGTGACGATGACCGAGGCGCCCTCGCCGTCCCCATATTCCGCCAGTGCCTCGGCCTCCGCTTCCAGCAGCATCGCCGCTTCCATCGCCTGTCTGTCGCGGTTGAGCTCATCCAGCTGCATGGCGATGGCCTCGGCCGCGCTCGTGTCGTCCAGGGTGAGCAGGCGGCTCCCGAGTGCCGCGTCGCCGATGCGCCCACCGGCATTGATGCGCGGCCCAATCAGGAAGCCGAAGTGATAGGGCGTCACCGGTCCAGCAAGACCCGCCTTGCGAAAGAGAGCGGACAGGCCCGCATTGCCCTGGTGGCGAGCGGCGATCAGCCCCTTGACGACGTAGGCACGGTTCAGACCCTTCAGCGGCACGACATCACAGACGGTCGCAAGCGCGACGATATCGAGCCATTGCAGCAGGTCGATCGACCGTACGCGCGGGTTTCCTGTTTCCCGCAACAGCCTTAGCGTCGCGACGAGCACGAGGAACACGACCCCCGCGGCGCAGAGATGTCCCTGCCCGGAGAGATCGTCCTCCCGGTTCGGATTGACCAGCGCGTGGCACGGCGGCAGATCGTGTGTCACCTGGTGGTGATCGATCACCACCACATCGATATTCCGCCTGGCTGCCTCAGTGAGGGCATCGTGGCTTGTGGACCCACAATCGACGGTGACGATCAGGCGTGCGCCATTGTCAATCAGACTGCCGATTGCCGCAGCGTTAGGCCCATAGCCCTCGAAAATTCGATCCGGAATATAGATCTCAGCTTTGACGCCGAAGTGCTTGAGAAAGCGGAACATAAGCGCCGACGAGGACGCGCCGTCGACGTCGTAGTCGCCGAAAATCGCGACCTGCTCCTGGTTGCGGATGGCCTCGGCGAGCCGCTTGGCCGCCTTCTCACAATCCGTCAGCGTGTAGGGGTCCGGCATCAGGTTGCGGAGCGTCGGATCAAGAAACTCCAGCGCCTCGTCGACGGTGACACCGCGTCCGGCGAGGACGCGCGCGATAAGTTCAGGCAGCCCGTGTACCTGAGACATCGCAAGCGCCCGGTTCTGGCCGGCCTGATCCAGTCGCGATATCCAGCGGTTGTCCAGTACGGACCTCTCCACGCCCAGAAACGCACGTTGTACCGGATCGGCCGGAATCTCCATATCGCCTGCTGCCCTCGTCGCTTGTCACCACCCCGGGACCGGGAGTGATATCGGCAGCTTTATGCGGCTTGGCCCGGCCGCACAACGGTTTTGGACGAGACACTCGACGTTAGCTGTGGATGCGCGCGGCTGATCTACCGCGGCACCTTCGGCAACATCGATCTTCTGGGAGCGGGCGAGGCTCAGTCTTCCTTCGGCCGCTCGATGCGGATCACCTGCGGTTCACCCACATAATAGCCCTCGCCCTTGATTGCGGCGACCGCCTTGCGAACGCAGTCCTCTGTTGTCGCGTGAGTCACCATGATGATCGTCTGGTGATGCGACGGCGCAAGGTGCTGCTTCGAGCGCTGGACGATCGATTCCAGCGAAATATGGTTTTCCGCCATGTGGGTCGCGACGCTTGCAAACACGCCCGTGCGGTCGAGCACGGTCAGGCGAATGAAATATCCGCCTTCGTGGCTTCGCATCTGCGCCTTGCGGTAGGGCTCGAGCGATTTGGCGGGATGGCCGAGAACGGGCACGCGCTGGGCGCCAGGTCGGCTTTTTGCGATGTCCGCGATGTCACCGAGAACAGACGAAGCCGTCGCATTGCCGCCGGCGCCGGGCCCGACCATCAGCAACTCACCGAGAACATCGGACTCGATCGCCACTGCATTGGTCACGCCGTCGACCTGTGCAATCACGGAATCGACGGGCACCATCGTCGGATGGACGCGCTGTTCGATGCCGGTATCGGTCCGCTGTGCAACGCCGAGCAGCTTGATGCGGTAGCCGAGATCGGCGGCAGCGTGGATGTCCTCGATCGAGATGTTGGTGATGCCTTCGAGATAGATATCGTCGGCCGCGATCTGGTTTCCGAAGGCGAGCGTCGTGAGAATCGAGAGCTTGTGGGCGGTGTCGTTGCCTTCGATGTCGAAGGCGGGATCGGCTTCTGCATAGCCGAGGCGCTGTGCCTCCTTCAGGCAGTCGGCGAAGGACAGGCCTTCCTTTTCCATCTTCGTCAGGATGTAATTGCAGGTGCCGTTCATGATCCCGTAGATGCGGGAGATCGTATTGCCCGTCAGCGATTCGCGCAGCGCCTTGATGACGGGAATGCCGCCGGCAACCGCTGCTTCGAAGTTCAGCAACGCGCCCTTCTCTTCCGCGATCGTCGCCAGTTCGACGCCGTGGTAGGCAAGCAGCGCCTTGTTTGCTGTCACCACATGGAGACCGCGCTGTAGAGCAGCGCGTACGGAGCTGTTTGCCGATCCACCGACGCCGCCCATGAGTTCGACGAAAACGTCGATGTCGCCCTTCTCCGCCAGATCTTCCGGCCGGTCGAACCACTCGATGCCGCCGACGTCGATGCCGCGGTCCTTGGTCTTGTCGCGGGCGGAAACACCCGTAATCAGGATCGGACGTCCGCACGTTGCGGCCAGCTCGTTGCTGCGCTGCTGAATGATACGGACAAGCGAAGCACCAACGGTACCTAAGCCCGCAATGCCGATTTTGAGGGCATCTGCCATGGATCGATCCTGAAATGTGTCATGAAGGGCAGCCGCCGGAAGCGGCTGCCGTTGAGGGATTATATCAGCGATGTGCGTTGAGCGAGATGACGTTGTGCATCGTCTCGTCTGCCGTCGACATGAACTTCTTGATGTTGCGGGCTGCCTGACGAATCCGGTGCTCGTTCTCGACGAGCGCCAGGCGCACGTAGTCGTCGCCCATTTCGCCGAAACCGATGCCTGGCGCGACAGCCACGTCGGCTTTCTCGACGAGCAGCTTGGAGAATTCCAGAGAACCGAGGTGACGGAACTTTTCCGGGATCTTGGCCCAGGCAAACATCGTCGCTGCCGGCGGCGGCACTTCAAAGCCGGCCTTGCCGAAAGTATCGACCATGACGTCGCGGCGGCGCTTGTAGACGTTGCGGACTTCCGCGATATCAGAGCCGTCGCCGTTCAGCGCGTGCGTTGCCGCTACCTGGATCGGCGTGAACGCGCCGTAGTCGAGGTAGGATTTGACGCGTGTGAGCGCGGCGATCAGACGCTCGTTGCCGACGGCAAAGCCCATGCGCCAGCCGGGCATCGAGAAGGTCTTCGACATCGAGGTGAACTCGACCGTCACATCCATCGCACCCGGAACCTCGAGAACCGACGGAGGCGGCTCGCCCTCGAAGTAGATTTCCGAATAGGCAAGGTCGGATAAGACGATGATATCGTGCTTCTTCGCGAACGCGATGACGTCCTTGTAGAAGTCCAGCGTCGCCACAAAAGCCGTCGGGTTGGACGGATAGTTGAGGATCAGCGCCAGCGGCTTCGGAATCGAATGGCGAACGGCGCGTTCCAGCGGCGGGAAGAAGCTCTCGTCCGGCTCGACCGACATCGAGCGGATGACGCCACCGGCCATCAGGAAGCCGAAGGCGTGAATCGGATAGGTCGGGTTCGGGCAGAGGATGACGTCGCCCGGCGCGGTGATTGCCTGCGCCATGTTGGCGAAGCCTTCCTTGGAGCCCAGCGTCGCGACGACCTGCGTGTCAGGATTGAGCTTCACGCCAAAGCGGCGCGCATAATAGGCAGCCTGCGCCCGGCGAAGGCCGGGAATGCCCTTGGAGGACGAATAACGATGCGTGCGCGGGTCCTGGACGACTTCGCAGAGCTTGTCGACGATCGCCTTCGGGGTCGGAAGGTCAGGGTTTCCCATGCCGAGATCGATGATATCGGCCCCGCCCGCTCGCGCGCTTGCTTTCAAACGGTTGACCTGTTCGAAAACGTAAGGCGGCAAACGCCGGACTTTGTGAAACTCTTCCATTTCTTTCCCCACGGAAATGCGGCCACCGCGGCCGCGCTCGAAGTTCGTCCTAAATTCCCGGCTGTTCGCGATACGAACTGCAGAATCACCAACGCCGTATTCATCAGACTTGCGTCGCACGGCATTTCTTTGACGGAAAGCCGCGCAGGCCGTGCATTATCGGGAAAAATTCATCTTCCGCCACAGATGGAAGGCTTTGCTTCCAAATTGCAGCGAAGGCAAGGCCTAATTGGCGATTTCTGAGAGCGTTTCGGCGCCGTGCTCGGCCGCTAGCTTGCGAAATTCCGCGACGCGACGCTGGTACTCGGCTTCCGAGATCGTGCCGGCCTTGCGCTGGGCGGCAAGCGCCGTCAATTGCTTCTGAACCCCGCCAGCCTCGTCGTCGCTCATCTGAACGTTTGCGGCCGTGAGCGGTGCCCCGAATCCCGGATAGCCGTCCTTGTAATGAGACAGGCCGCTCTCGGTCGGCTCTTCACCCTTTGTCGCGCTCATGACAACGGGCGTCGGGGCCGCTTGCCTTGCCGCGAAGGCGGCCTTTTCCTCGGGCGTCTGCATGCATCCGGCAAGCGCCATGGCCGCGGCGGCGCCGATGAGCGCGATACGGGTCATGTTTGCGATGGTGCGGATGCCAATTCTCGTCATTTGCCAGAGGTCCCAAATCCTGAGGTGCTTCGACTGTTAGATTCGTCGCCGCCACAAAGCAATAGCACGAGCGTGCGTCAGCGGAACTTGTTTTATAGATCTTTCCAGATGTACAACTCAATTTGCAGGAACATGCCGCCGCCGGAGGAGACACGTGACCGACAGCAAGCAGCAAGACGGCGACAAGGCAAAGAGCCGGGGATTCGATGCGAAGGACCTGGATCCGTACCTGATGAAAGATCCCGAGGCGATGGCGGTCAACTTTGCCCGTGCACTGGAGAATCTCGGCAAGGCGGCCACGGCCTGGCTTGCGCCACGCGAACGTGGCGAGATCGCAGAAAATGCAGCGGAGCCGGTGACCGACATGGTCAAGACGCTCTCCAAGGTCACCGAATACTGGATCTCAGATCCGCGCCGCACCTTCGAAGCGCAGACCCAGTTGATGAGCAGTTACTTCGGTATCTGGATGCGCTCGATGCAACGCATGCAGGGCGAAACGCCGGCGGAGGAACCGGAGCGCAACGACAAGCGCTTTGCCGATGAAGACTGGCAGAAAAACCCGTTCTTCGAGTTCCTGAAGCAGGTTTACCTCATCACCGCCGATTGGGCGGAGAAGATGGTCGCCGAAACCGACGGGCTCGACGAGCACACGAAGCACAAGGCCGGTTTCTATGTGAAGCAGATCACGGCCGCCCTCTCGCCGACCAACTTCGTTGCCACCAATCCGCAGCTTTACCGCGAAACGATCGCGACCAGCGGCGAGAACCTGGTGCGCGGGATGAAGATGCTTACCGAGGATATCGTGGCGGGCCAAGGCGACCTGAGGCTTCGCCAGACCGACATGACCAAATTCGCCGTCGGTCGCGACATGGCGCTGACCGCGGGCAAGGTGATCGCGCAGAACGAGATCTGCCAGATCATCCAGTACGAGCCGACGACAGAGACGGTGCTGAAGCGCCCTCTCCTCATCTGCCCGCCGTGGATCAACAAATTCTATATCCTGGACCTCAACCCGCAGAAATCATTCATCAAATGGTGCGTCGACCAGGGCCAGACCGTTTTCGTGATCTCCTGGGTCAATCCGGACGCGCGGCATGCGCAAAAGGATTGGGCCGCCTATGCGCGCGAAGGCATCGACTTTGCCCTCGACACCATCGAGAGGGCGACGGGTGAGAAGGAAGCAAACGCCGTCGGCTACTGCGTCGGAGGCACGCTGCTTGCGGCAACGCTAGCGTTGCACGCCAAGGAAAAGAACAAGCGGATCAAGACCGCTACCCTCTTCACGACACAGGTCGATTTCACCCACGCCGGCGACCTCAAGGTCTTCGTCGACGAGGAGCAATTGGGCCGGCTTGAAGCCCACATGGAGGAGATCGGCTACCTCGACGGCTCAAAGATGGCGACCGCCTTCAATATGCTGCGGGCTTCCGAACTGATCTGGCCCTATTTCGTCAACAACTATCTGAAGGGCCAGGAACCGATGCCCTTCGACCTTCTGTTCTGGAATGCCGATTCCACCCGCATGGCGGCGGCAAACCACGCCTTCTATCTGCGTAATTGCTACCTCAGGAACGCGCTGACGGCGAACGAGATGATCCTGGACGGTCAGAAGCTGTCGCTGAAGGACGTCAAGATCCCGATCTACAATCTCGCCACCCGCGAAGATCATATCGCGCCTGCAAAATCGGTGTTTCTCGGCAGCCAGTTCTTCGGCGGCAAGGTCGATTTCGTGCTGGCAGGCTCCGGCCACATAGCGGGCGTCGTCAATCCCCCGGACAAGAAGAAATACCAATACTGGACCGGCGGCGGCGTAACCGGCGACTATGAGACGTGGCTTACCAAAGCGGCTGAGAACGCCGGCTCGTGGTGGCCACACTGGCAAGCCTGGATCGAGGCGAAGGACAACAAGCGCGTGCCCGCCCGGAAACCGGGAGGCACCGCGCTCAACGCCATCGAGGAGGCGCCGGGAAGCTACGTGATGGAGCGAGCCTAAGAGCGACGCCCCTGCTCGGCTTCATCACTCCAGGAAGATCAGACTGGCAGGTGACGGGGGCAGCGGTCGGGAAACGAACTCCTGAAAACCAGCCGACTTGGCCATCTCGGCCAGTTCCCGCTCCGTGTAGGCGTCTCCCTTCGGTGTCGTGGCCAGCATGACCATGGCGAAAGCAGCCGGGAACTCGGGCGACACCCGATCCTCGTTCGGAACGAACTCGACGATCGCAACGCGGCCTCCTGCCGCCAGACTTGCTCGCGCCTTTTTCAGGAGCATGACGCAGCCTTCGCCGTCAAAGTGATGAAGGAAATTCGGCAGCAGGATGAGATCATAGCCACTGCCCCAATCAACCTCGAAGGCACTGCCGGGCCGGAAGCTGAAGCGCCCCGCTACTCCTGCATTCGTTGCATTTTCCTCGGTCACCGCAAGAACCGGCTTCCAATCGATAGCAACCACGCTGGCAGATGGCGCCACCTTGGCGATTTCTATACCGAAGGCACCAGGACCGGCGGCAACGTCCAGCACCTTGCTTGGCAGCTTTGACCATGTCGCAACGTCAGATGCCACAGCTTTCGCGCTCGCTGTGTTAAGCCCAAACATGCCCCTCGCAAACTTGACCCAAATAGGGTTGTCCGGCTCCACGTTGGCCAAGCCGACGGAGCCTCCGTTGCGGACGTAGGCGGCAGGATTTTCGAGGAACAAGGACATCATTTGCGGCGACCCCATGAAATCGATCGCCGCACCTATATAGGCCGGGGAACGCCTGTCCAGAAAGGCCTTGCTCGACGGCGTCGGCGCATAATTCTCACCGCTCTTCGTCAGAAGACCCGAAACTACCAGGAAGTCGCAAAGAATGCGCACCCCACGCTCGGCGCAATCAATGTCCGACGCGAGCATCGCCGCCGTGCGCGCTTGCCCGCCAAATTTTGTGAAAAGATCGAATTCGATCGCTGCCTTCATCGCCGCCGTTTTCCGAAATGCAAACATCGCATCAACAAGCAAGGCCGGCGAGATTTCTTCATGAACCACTTGTGTCGAAGACATCGGCTTTCCCTCCCAACGTGGAGCCACGCGACGGGAGGTATTCATAGCAGAACCCGCATTCCTCGGCACGTCCTGACAAAGGAGGAGCAGGCAAAAAGCCGGCGCACCAGGGACATGCCCAAAGCCTGCCCTCAATTTCGAACGGCTCGAGCGATCTCGTAAAGGAATTGGTTACCATAATTCGGCATCCTGCCAATCGACCGGACATATTAGCGAGCCGCAATTTAGCCCTGATGCTTCTATACCGGCCCCGGCGAAGGAATATCCATCGGTTCGTACCGCCGGCCCCAGTAACGAGTTGTGAAAGACGGGTCTCATGGCGTTTGCGGTCGATGTGTTTAGCAATAGCAGGCCTATAGGTACGTCCATTTCTCGTTTCGGTTACTCTTTCCGCTTTCTTTCAGGTGCAGCTCTCATCGGTGCGGGGTTTGCCGCTTCAGCGTGGGTCGTCGCTACACTTGCGACTATGCATATGGTCGCACCGGCCCCGCATCCGAGCGCCGGTCGCTTCGCCGACATCGCGCTTGCCCCCGCAAGCGTCGCGAAGACCGAGCCTGTGCAACGCCTCGTTCACGTCAAGAAATTCTCGCGCTTGCGCATGAGCACCGATGTCGAACTGGCCCTTGCAAGGGGTGTTCACGTAGCCGCTCCGTCGGCGGCGCTTGCGGCGGCATTTGTCGGTCAGTCCGAACCTCTTGCGCTCTCCGAAGCCTCTCCGAACAGAGAGCTGGCGACGGCTGTAGCGTCAGCGGCGCCAGCTCAGCCCGCGCGCCCGGCCAAGGACGACACCGTAGAGGTGGCATCAGCGACCGTTGCCTCGACTGACCGTATCATCATCCCGTCGAAGCAGGAGGTCGCAGCCGCCGAAGGACCTGCCTTGCTGGCGCTCGCAGCAAGCCCTGCGGCCGCAATCAAGGGACAGGTACCGCCCGCCGCCACCAAGCCCGGCCCGGTCGAGATTGCGGCTCTTGCGCCGACTGAGCAGCCTGCACCGGGGGCAACCCGGCCGTTCGATCTCGTTTTGAGCGGCACCGACACCGCGATCCCCTTGCCCATGGCTCGGCCCGATGGCCTGATCAAGCGGGCTACCCCCAACGATCGCAGTGCTCCGGCTGAACCCGTACTTGCCTATGCGCGCCCGGATGCCGGCGCTTCCGATGATGACGACGATCAAATGCCGACGGTGAAGAAGGGGCTGTCCCCCGCGATCGCCCGCAATGGCGTCGCCGTCTACGACATTTCGGCCAACGTCGTCTACCTTCCGAACGGCGAACGCCTGGAAGCCCATTCCGGCCTCGGCAAGATGCGTGACAATCCGCGTTATGTGCACGCCAAGAACCGCGGCCCGACCCCACCGCATACTTACAATCTGACGATGCGCGAAAGCCTTTTCCACGGCGTCGAGGCGATCCGACTGAACCCTGTCGGCGGTGCAGGCTACGTCTACAACCGCGTCGGCTTGCTTGCGCACACCTACATGCTCGGCGCCCGCGGCGACTCGAACGGTTGCGTGTCCTTCAAGGACTACAAGCGCTTCCTCGCTGCCTTCAAGCGCGGCCAGATACGCCAGCTGGTGGTGGTCACGAGCATGCCGAACAAGCCGACGTCCACCTTCGC
>Ga0102588_1001655_pt1 | contig 15600 bp, 15 predicted proteins | sample AraplaMF_Col_mMS_FD_76854 | JGI IMG/M metagenome (GOLD analysis project Ga0102588, IMG submission 76854) | Arabidopsis root microbial communities from the University of North Carolina, USA - plate scrape MF_Col_mMS (SPADES assembly) (version 2) | ecosystem: Host-associated > Plants > Roots >...
ATTTCGAAGATTTCTGGTACCGGAAGGTGTACGGGCAAGGCACTTTCGGGAACTCTTATTGATGCATGCCCGAGGCGAGCCGTGATCGTCAGGCGACGAGATAGTCGGATCAAAGAAAGATCATCCAGCTATTGCATCCTCAGCGCCATCTCCGCTGCTTTTTCTGCGATCATGATCACCGGGGAGTTCGTATTGCCGGACACGATCGTCGGCATGATCGAGGCATCAACAACGCGCAGCTTCTCAAGCCCATGCACGCGCAACTTGGCATCCACCACCGCCATTGGATCGCTTCCCATCCTGCAGGTGCCGACAGGATGAAAGATCGTGGTGGCGATATCACCTGCGCGCCGGATCAGCTCGTCATCGCTCTGATATTCCCGGCCCGGCAGCATCTCCTCCGGTCGAAAACGGGAGATAGCCGTCGTTTCCATCAAGCTGCGCGCATGGCGAATTGAATTTGCCGCGAGCAGCCTGTCGCCCGTGGTCGAAAGATAATTGGGACGAATTTCAGGGGCGACCGAGGCATCACGTGTCGTAATATGCACGGTGCCGCGACTTTCCGGCCGGAGGTTGCAGACGGAGACAGTCACGGCAGGATAACGATGCAGCGGCTCGCCGAGCCGGTCGGTGCTGAGAGGCTGAACGTGATATTCGAGATCGGCGGTAGCGACGGACGGATCGCTCTTGGCGAAGATCCCGAGTTGGCTTGGCGCCATCGAGAGCGGACCGGAACGGCTGATCGCATATTGCAAGGCCATGCCGGCTCGGGTGAACAGGTTGTGGTAAAGTTGGTTCAGCGTGCGCGCGCCCTCGATACTGAAGACGGTTCGGATCTGCAGATGGTCTTGCAGGTTTTCGCCGACACCCTGGAGCTCATGATGCACGGGAATGCCGAGGCTCGACAACACATCCGGCCGCCCGACGCCCGAAAGCTCCAGAATTTTTGGAGAGTTGATCGAACCCGCAGATAGAATGACCTCGCGCGACGCGCGGGCGACGCAGGAGCGGCCATTGAGGCGAAAGCGCACGCCGGATACAGCTTTGCCGTCAAATTCCAGCCGCTCGGTTTCCGCGCCCGTCAGCACGCGCAAGTTTACCCGCTTCATCGCCGGGCGCAGGAAGGCTTTCGTCGTGTTCCAGCGCAGGCCGCCCTTCTGATTGACCTCGAAATAGCCGGACCCTTCATTGTCCCCGGCGTTGAAATCTCCGGTCTTGCGAATGCCGAGTTCCACGGCCGCATCGCGAAAGGCATCGAGGATCGGCCAGGACAGCCGCTGGCGTTCGACGCGCCACTCGCCCCCCGCTCCGTGCAAGGTCGATTTGCCGCGATAGTTGTCCTCCGATTTCAGGAACCAGGGCAGCACGTCATCCCAGCCCCAACCGGCATTGCCTGCCTGCCGCCAGCCGTCATAATCCGCCGCCTGCCCGCGCATATAGATCATGCCGTTGATCGAGGAGCAGCCGCCGAGCACCTTTCCGCGCGGATAGTTGAGCGCCCGGCCGTTGAGGCCGGCCTCGGCCGCCGTCTTCATCATCCAGTCGGTGCGCGGATTGCCCATGCAATAGAGGTAACCGATTGGCACATGCACCCAGTGATACCGATCCGAGCCGCCGGCCTCGATCAGCAGTACCCGGTTTCTCGGATCAGCCGAGAGCCGGTTTGCCAGCACGCAGCCGGCCGACCCCGCACCGACGACGATGAAATCGTAAACGCCTTCATCCATCGGCGCTTCATTCAGGGGCGCTTGTTTCACGGGCGCTTCATTCATGGGCATGGTCACGGGGCATGGTCACGCTGCAACTCCTGTTGCGAGGCTTTGTGCCTCAGAAAGCCGACGCCACAGCGGCGTCATCGCCTCGTTAATATCCGTGTAAAGCCTGTAACGGGTGGCGTAGTGGGCCGACAGCACAGCATTGGGCCGATAGTGCCGATCGATCCGCACCATGGCGGTGGCGCCTTCGGTGAAACCGGCAAACAGCCCGACACCCGTGCCGGCCGCAATCGCAGCCCCGAGCGCCCCTGTCTCCCGCGACACGGCGACAGTGACGGGAACACCCAATACATCCGCAAATATCTGCGGCCAGAGCCTGCTGCGCGAGCCACCGCCAGAGAGCACCGCTTCCTCGAAGTTCGCACCCGCCTTGCGGATGGTCTCGATATGTTGGCGATGACCGAAGGCGACACCTTCGAGAAGTGCCCGGATCAGATGCCCCTTGGTGTGCCAGCCAGCCATGCCATAAAAACCGGCCCGCGCATGGCCGTTCTGCTGGGCGCCATAGAGAAAGGGGTGATAGAGCGGATCATCCGCAGCCGGCGCGACCGCAGCCGCGAGCGCGCAAGCCGCATCGAAGGGCGAGACGCCTTCTGGATGCTCGTCCTCGAAGAATTCCCGAACCAGCCATTCAAGATTGGCGGCCGACGTGGCGCTGTTTTCCATCGCCATGTAGCGGCTGCGGTCGAAGGTGGAGGACATGAAAACCGGGCCATCAAGGTCGGGACCATCGATGATCACCTGATTGATGCTCCAGGTGCCGGCGATGATCGAGGCGCTGCCGGTGCGCGACACGCCCGAGCCGAGCGCCGAGGCGACGACATCGAACAGCCCGCCGACGACCGGTGTGCCGGCCGCAAGCCCGGTCTCGGTCGCGACCTCTTGCGTGACATAACCGGCGATATCGGCGCTTTCGATCAGCGGCGGCAGCATGTACATGCTCTCGGCAAGGCCGTAAGCGGCCATCAGCGCCTTATCGTAGCGACGGGCGGCGAGATCGAGCAGGCCGGCGCCGGACATATCGGAGACCTCGCTGACGCGGCTGCCGGTCAGCCGGTTGACGACGAAATCCTTGGAGAAGAAAACCGTACCAATACGCTGGAAGAGGTCGGGACGATGGCGTTTCAGCCAGGCAAGCAGCGTCGGCGTCTGGGATGGCCAGGGGCGCTGGCGGGCGATCGGTGCGGTGCGGTCGCCGACCCCTTCAGCCGCCCATTCCTCGACAAGTCCCGTTGCACGGGTGTCGAGGGACTGGATTGCGATCAGCGGCTGGCCATCGCGATCAAGGGCATAGAGGCCGTTGCCATGGCCGGCGCAGCCGATGGCGGCAATATCGGAGGCAGCAATGTTTGCCTTGTCGAGGCACGTGCGGATCACCCGTTTGGCATTGGCCCAGAGTTCACCGAGATCCCGCTCGACATGACCGGGGCACGGCATGCGGCTATGGCCCTCCTCCCCGGCATGCGCCAGCTCCCGGCCTTCGAGATCGAAGATCACCGCCTTGATGACGGTGTTTCCGGCATCGAGCCCCAACAGATATTTTACCATTGCGAACCCCTCCCAAGGTTCTGTCAGTCTTGCGTGGTTTTAGCCGAAAGCCTAGCGCCGATCCCCAATTCTCCCCATCTGGGAGAAGGCGGCCCGAAGGGCCGGATGAGGGGGCTCGCTGCATGCTCAGGATTTGCCGCAGCACGCCCTCATCGCCTCGCACACGCTCGGCACTTCTCGTCGCTGGGAACAATGGGTAACCACCAACCTCACCCCCGCTGATAAACTGCAAACGCCTCTTCGCCGCTTGCATCCTCGTGGATGATCGCCATCAGACCGCGCACGACGGCGCCTGGATTGGCGTGCTGATAGATGTTGCGCCCGTAGACCATGCCCATCGCACCCTGCCGCATCAAGGCCGCGGACTTCGCGAAGACCGCGGACAGATCCTCCTTGCCGCCGCCGCGGACCAGAACCGGGCAACGCGCCGCCTCGATGACGCGATGAAAATCCTCCGGGTTGGTCGTGGGATCGGCCTTGACGATATCGGCGCCCATTTCGCGGGCAAGCCGCGTTAGCGTCACGATCTTGTCGGCATCGCCATCGACCATGTAACCGCCGCGCTCCGTCACAGGCTGCATCACCAGCGGCTCGATCATCAGCGGCATGCCGTATTTCTCGCAATCGGCACGCACGCGCGAAATATTCTGGACGCACTGGCGAAAGAGATCGGGCTCGTCCGGCAGCATGAACAGATTGACGACGACGCAGGCCGCATCCATCTGCAGCGCGCCGATCAGCGGCTCGGCCTCGTTTTGCAACACGGCCCACATATCGCGATGGCGGATGCGGTTGTAGGGGTTGCCCATGTCGAGACGCATGACGAGCGCTGGCTTGTCCTTGCCGGGCAGGTCCTGCAGCAGGTCGGCCTGGCCGTAATTCATCTGGATTGCGTCGGGCCTGGCGTCCACCAGCGCCTTCACGACGGCCGGCATGTTCGCCAGGCCGTCAAGGAAGGACGGCTCGTTGCAGACGCCATGATCGATCGCCACATCGAGGCAACGGCCGTTGCCGAACAGCCGGTTCATCCGGACCTTGCTGACGTCTCGCATTGTTCACTCCTTTGTTCGTTCCTTGCGGAAAGGGTTTGCTCCGAAACACCGTGACGGTCGTTCAGGAGGGTCAGAAAATGGGTTCGCTCCTCGGCAGCGCGCTGCGGCGGCCAGCCTTTTTCGGCGGCGAGAATGGCGAGGGCGGCATCGGCCATGTCGAGCGAAAGTTCGCCGGTGATGGCGAGCGTCGTGCGGCGCAAAAGAAGATCGTCCAGATGCTCCACCGCTTCCGAGCGGATGAGATGGATGAGCTCGCGGGCGCTGTAGCCGGCATGCGGCAGGGCGTGATCGGGAGGCAGGGCATGGTCCGCTGCGACGAGGAAGCGGGCGATTTCGGCAGCGTCGGTACCATAGCGCGTGAAGAGGGTGGCGATGCGATCCTCCTTAAGGCCGGTCGCGCCGGAAAGCTGCCGAAGCCAGTCGCTGCGATCCTTGGGAAAGCTGCGCCCGCCGCCGAAAGTGCGATCGGCGGTATCGATGCGGCGCTTGCGGCCGAGCCGGTCGAGCGCCATGTCGGCGGCGAGTTCGCCGAAGGACCGGAAGGTGGTCCACTTGCCGCCGATCATGCAGAGCACCGGGGGGCCAAGATCGCGGCCCTCGACGACCGTGCAGAAATGATCGCGCGGAATGCGGCCGGTGAAGCTGTCGTTGCTGGCCGGCAGCGGCCGAACGCCCGCGAACTGGAAGACGATCTTTTCCGGGCGGACGACGATGCCCGGCAGCACGAAGGCCAGCGATTGCAGTATGTAATCGCGCTCGTCATCCTCGCAGCGCACCGTGCCGGGATCATCGACGCGGATATCGGTGGAGCCGACCAGCACCTTGCCGAGATAGGGAAAGAGGATGCATATGCGACCGTCCTCGTTCTCGTAATAGATCATGTGGCCATCGAGCAGGTCGCGCAGGCCCGGATGATCGATGATCAGGTGCGAGCCCTTGGTGCCGCCCATCAACGGTGCGGGACGGGCATCCTCGGGGAAGAGCGAGCCATTGGCGATGTCGATCCAGCCGCCGGTGGCGTTGACAATCAGCGCTGGCCTGATCGGCAGCGATTGTCCGGAGATGGCATCGTGCAGCAGAAAATGGCCGGCGGGGGCCTGTTCGAGCGTCGCATAGTTGAGGGCCTGCGCGTTCGGCCCAGCCGAAAATCCGTCGCGCAGAAGCTCGATGCCGACGCGTTCCGGGTGACTTACCCAGGCATCGTAATAGGTCGCAGCGCTCTGGATTGCCGGGTTGAGCGCCGGCCATTTGGCAAGCGTGTCGCGGCGGCCGCGAAACTGGTGTTTCGGCATCAAGGCCCGTTTGCGGGTCAGGAAATCATAGATGGCAAGGCCCGTCTTGATGGCGATGGCACCGCGGCGGCTCGGGCGGCGGGTGAGGCCGAGAAACCGCACGATACCGTTGCCGAGGCCGGAGAAAATGTCGAAGATAGGCACTGTGGTCGGCAGCGGTGCGACGTAATGCGGCGCGTTGCGCAGCAGCCGGTCGCGCTCGACCAGCGATTCGCGCACGAGGTCGAACTCGCCGTTTTCGAGATAACGCAGGCCGCCATGCACCATGCGCGACAGCGCGGCACTCGCGCCGGAGCAATAGTCGCCCTTCTCGACCAGCAGCACGTTCACGCCCTGCAGCGCCAGCTCGCGGAAGACGCTGAGCCCATTGATGCCGCCGCCGAGGACGCACACATCCACCTTCGGGCTTTTGCGAAACCCGTTCCATGTCTCTTCACGGTTCATGTTGAGAGCCTGTTATCCGTCCATGTGGGCCAGTTTCGCCACCAGCGCCGCGTCGATGGCCTTGAGATCGTCAGCCGAAAGCCGGAGCGTGCCGGCCCTTGCATTGTCGAATGCCTGTGCCGGGTTGCGCGCACCACAGAGGGCAAAGGTCATGCCCGGCTGCGCCAGCGTCCAGGCAATCACCACCTGGGCGACGCTCGCGCCATGCAGCTCGGCGACGGGTCGGATCGCCTTCGAGAAATCCTTCGCCTTCTGCCGGTTGGCGACGGAAAAGCGCGGATTGTCCTTGCGTTGGTCGTCACCCGAGAAAATGCGATCCGGTCCGATGGTACCGGAGAGCAGGCCGAGTGCCAGCGAGGAATAGCTGAGCGTCGACACGCCGTTTTGAACAGTGAGCGGCAGCAGGTCCGCCTCGATCCCGCGATCGATCATGCTGAACCGCTCCTGGATTGCATCGAGTGATCCGGTTTGAATGTATTGCCGAAGCTCAGAGCGATCGACATTGCTGGCGCCGATGGCACGGATCTTGCCGGCCGCCTTCAACTCTTCAAGCGCCCGCACCGTCTCCTCGATCGGTGTCGTTACGTCCTGCCAGTGAGTGATGTAGAGGTCGATATAGTCCGTGCCGAGCCGGCGCAGGCTTTGCTCGACCTCATGGATGATCGAGTCGCGCCCGAGATAGCGGTGAACCGGCTTGCCATCCTGATCGAAGAAATGGCATCGAGTGATCCGGTTTGAATGTAGTGCCGAAGCTCAGAGCGATCGACATTGCTGGCGCCGATGGCACGGATCTTGCCGGCCGCCTTCAACTCTTCAAGCGCCCGCACCGCCTCCTCGATCGGTGTCGTTACGTCCTGCCAGTGGGTGATGTAGAGGTCGATATAATCCGTGCCGAGCCGGCGCAGGCTTTGCTCGACCTCATGGTTGATCGAGTCGCGCCCGAGATAGCGGTGAACCGGCTTGCCATCCTGATCGAAGAAATGCTTGCCGTTCTGCGTATGCCAGACAAGGCCGCATTTGGTGGCGATGACGGCCTTGTCGCGGCGGCCGGCGATGGCCTTGCCGACGATCTCCTCCGAGCGGCCGAGGCCGTAAGCCGGGGCCGTGTCGATGAGGGTCACGCCGGCATCAAGCGAGGCCTGGATGGCGGTGATGGATTGCGCCTCGTCGGTGCCGCCCCACATCCAGCCGCCGATCGCCCAGGTGCCCAGCCCTACGGCCGAGGCCCTGACGCCGGAGCGCCCGATCTCGCGGATCAACTGTTCGCCGCTCATGCCGAAAACCTTTCCCCGGATGCTATTTCAAGGATACGCGCCCCAGTCGCCTCGTCGGTGACGAGCGTATCGAGATGGTTGCCGCGTAGCACGCTCAGGATGGAGCCGGCCTTGCTGAGGCCGCTTGCCACGCCGATCTTGGTCGGGATCGCCGCGAATTCCTCAAGCGTCAGCGAAACCAGTGCGCGGTTGAGGCTGTAGTCGCAGACCCGGCCTTCGCCATCGAGCAGATGGGCGAGCAGTTCCGCCCTCGCGCCGGAATGTTCGATGGCCTTGCGGTCCTCGCTGGAAGAGGGGTGCAGGTCGTAATAGGTCGAATCCGAGCTCAGGATCGAGCCGATGCCGACGACGGCGACCTTGGCTTCCCGCGCCCGCTGGAAGACATCGGCGACGGCGCGCATGTTGATCAGCATGCCCCGCTGCTCGGCATCATCGGCAAAGAGCGGCGCGTGGATCTGGTAGGAGCGTCCGCCGAGCCGATCCGCCATCAGGGTAGCGACGTGGTTGACGTCGGTATAGTGCTTGCCCTGCACGCAGCCGGTCGCGGGGATCACCTCGACATCGAAGCGACGAGCGGGCTGCAGGCCGGCGACGACGGCGCCGACACCCTTGCCCCCGGTGATGCAGATGGTGTCGCCATCGGCGATCTCCTCGATCAGCAGGTGGGCCGCCGCCTCGCCCAGAGCCTGCAGCGCCGTCTGGGGATTGTCGGATACGGTCGGCACCACCACGGCGCGGCTGATGCCGCCGAGCGCCAGTAAGCGTTCTTCCATATCCACCAACGGCTCGACCGGCGATTTGATCTTGATCTCGACGAGGCCGAGCTGGCGGCCGCGCTTGATCAGCCGGTTGACGGTGGCATGCGAGATGCCGAGCTGGTCGGCGATCTGTGCCTGCGTCAGGCCTTCGAGAAAATGCAGCACGAGCGCCTGGTGCATCTGGCGCGCGATGACGATTTCCTCGCGCGGTGCTGTCGTCTTTTGCTTCAGTTTGGCGATTGGCATATCAGGCGGCCTTCCGCTTGTGCAGGAAATGGTCGATGGAAACGGCGGCGAGCAGAATGCAGCCTTTGATCATGTCTTGCCAATAGACGGAGACGTCGAGCAGGATCAACGACGACGTGACGACCGAGAGCAGCGCGATGCCGAGGATGGCGCCGAAGATCGTGCCGGAGCCACCGTTGAGCGAGGCACCGCCGATGACCGCCGCCGCGATGATGTTGAGTTCCATGCCCACGCCGAATGTCGGGGTCGCCGCCCCGAAGCGGGACATGTAGATCACCCCTGCGACGCCCGCGAGGGTCGAGCAGAGAACCGTCACCCAGAACTTCACCTGATTGGTCCTGATGCCGGAATAGAGCGCCGCCTTCTCGTTGCTGCCTGTATAGAACACCTTGCGGAAGGCGGTGGCCCGGCGCAGCAGGAAATCGAACAGGACGACGACGGCGACGAAGATCAGGATAACGTAGGGAATGCCGTGGAAGGTGCCCTGTCCAACCGCCTTGAAGCCTGCCGGCAGGGTAAAGAGCGAGAGCGGCGTGCCCTTGGTGATGATGAGGCACAGCCCGCGCACGATCACCATGCCGGCGAGCGAGGTGATGAAGTGGTTGAGCCCCACTACGGTCACGAAGAAACCCATGATCGCGCCGATGACGCCGCTGGCAAGAATGCCGATCAGTGAGGCCGTCCATGGATCGAGCCCGGCAAGAAACAGCGAGCCGGAGAGCACCATGGCGAAGCAGACGACCGAGCCGACGGCGAGATCGATGCCGCCGACGATGAGCAGGATCGTCATGCCGACGACGACGATGCCTTCCACCGAAAAGCTCATCAGCATGGCGCGGAAATTGCCGAGCGTTAGGAAGTGTGGCGAGGCGAAGCTCATGGCGAGGCAAAGCGCCAGAATGATCGCGATCAGTCCCGCTTCACGCATGCTGCCGATGCGTTTGAAGTGCCCTGTTTTCGGGATATCCGCCGCTATCGTGTCGATTGCCATTCCCGTCTCTTTCTCCTTAAGCGGCATGATCAGCCGTCCTTGCTGCACTGACCCCCGATGCAAGGCGGATCACCGTTTCTTCCGTCATATCGTCCCCGCCCACTTCGCCGGCAATGCGCCCTTCGCGCACGACCAGAACGCGGTCGCAGAGCCCGAGCAGTTCCGGCATTTCCGATGAAATAACGACGATGCCGATGCCCGAGCGCGCGAGATCGCGCAGCAGCCGATGGATTTCGGTCTTCGCGCCGACATCGATGCCGCGTGTCGGCTCGTCCATCAGGATCACCTTGGGTTTGACGGCAAGCTGCTTGGCAATCGCCACTTTCTGCTGGTTGCCGCCGGACAGCGATTTGACCGGCGCCTCGACGCCGCCCATGCGCACCGCAAGCCGCCGCGCCAAATCTTCCGCCAGCGCCGCCTCGGCGCGACCGTTGAGCAGGCCGGCATGGTTGGTGAGTGCCTTCAAGTTCAGCACCGAGATATTCTGGGCGATCGACATCTCCAGGAACACCCCGGAGCCCTTGCGGTCTTCCGACAGATAGACGATGCCCGCCTTGACCGCATCCGCATAGGCGCGGATCGCCTGCGGCCTGCCATGCAGTCGGACTTCGCCGGCGGCATGGGCGCGTAGCCCGCAAATGCCTTCGGCGATCTCCGTGCGGCCGGAGCCGATCAGGCCACCGATGCCGAGGATTTCACCCCGGCGCAGATCGAAGCTGATATCATGGAATCGAGCACCATCACCGAGGCCATCCACGTCGAGGATTGTTTCGCGAGAGGCGACTTCGGCCCCGAGCTTTTCCGGATAGAGCTGGGTGATCTCGCGGCCAACCATGCGGCGCACCACATCATCAGCCGTGACATCGTCAATCTTGTCGGTGCAGACATACCGACCGTCACGAAAAACGGTCACGCGGTCGCAGAGGCTGAAGATCTCAGCCATGCGGTGGCTGATATAGATGATCGAGATGCCGTTCGCCTTGAGGTCGCGGATGATGGCGAAGAGCTGCTGCGCCTCGGTTTCGGTCAGCGCTGCGGTCGGCTCGTCCAGAATGAGCACGCGGCAGTCGAGCGTCAGGGCCTTGGCGATCTCGACAAGCTGCTGACTGGAAATCGGCAGATCCGCGACCTTCTGGCGGACGTCGATGGCGGCGAGCCGGCTCATCACCTTTTGGGCATCGCGCTCCAAAGCGCGGTAATTCATGAAAGGGGCACGCCTGCGGTTGGTCGCGGCCATGAACATGTTCTCGGCCACCGTGGCATCAGGGCAGAGAGCGATTTCCTGATGCACCAGACCAATTCCAAGCGCCTGCGCGGCAGCCGGTGAAGCGATGCGGACGGGCTTTCCATCGACGCGGATTTCGCCTTCGGTCGGCTGCAGCACGCCAGCGATGATGTTCATCAGCGTTGATTTGCCGGCGCCGTTTTCGCCGCAGAGCGCATGGACTTCGCCGCGCTCGAGCGTGAAGTTGACATCCGTCAGCGCCCGGATCGCCCCGAAATGCTTGCTTATGCCATGAATGGTGCACGCCAGCGATGATGTTCATCAGCGTTGATTTGCCGGCGCCATTTTCGCCGCAGAGCGCATGGACTTCGCCGCGCTCGAGCGTGAAGTTGACATCCGTCAGCGCCCGGATCGCCCCGAAATGCTTGCTTATGCCATGAATGGTGAGCACCGGCTCCGCCATCGTCATTTCCTTATTCATGACCGGTCCCCGATCGAGGCGGCTGCGATAATCTGTTTTCTGCCCAGCACGGAAAAAGCCGAGATTACAGGGCGTTGAGGGGATAGTGCGGCTAGTTCTGGCCCGACCATCCCCCTCATTTAGCCCTCCAGGCGCACCTTCTTTCCGAAGGTGACAAGGGCCGATGCACTTACTCCTCGATACCCTTCGTGCCGCGGCGCTTCAGGTACTTGTCCCAATAAAAGTCGTCGGCATTTTCGGCAGTGACGATCGAAAGACCATTGTCGACCACTGGGATGCTCATCGGGTTGAAGCCCGATCGCTTGGCGTCGTTCATCGGGTCGATCAGCTCCGGATGCTTGGCAAGCCACAACAGCATGAAGCCCATGTAGCCCTGCATGCCCTGGTTCGGGTTGATCGAGCCGAAGACTTCACCGGCCTTGATCATGTCGAGAATGTTGGCGTTGACGTCGGCGCACATGACAAGAACCTTGCCGCCATTTTCCTTGGACGCCTGTGAGGCGCCGATAGCGGAGTTCGCTTCCGGCATGAAGACCGCGCCGAGATTCGGATTGGCCTGGATGATGCTCGAAAGCCCTTGATAGGCCTTGGTCGGGTCCTGGTTGGAAGCGGCGCGACCGACCAGCTTCATGTCGGGCCACTTTTCCTCCATACGGCCGATGAAGGCGGCTATGCGCTTGTCATGATTGTCCTGGCCCGGATTTTCCAGAACCGCGTATTCGCCCTTGCCACCCAGCTTCTCGGCGATTGCGTCGGCAGCATAGATGCCTTCGCGGGTGTTATCCGAGGTGATGAACGAGACGCGCTTGGAAAGCGGCGAGTCGGCGGCGAAGGTGACGACGGCCGTACCCTGCTCGGTGGCGCGGTTGATCGGCTCGATGAACGGATCGGAATTCATCGGATGGACAAGGATGCCGGCCGGGTTCTGGGCCAACGCCTGATCGAAGGTGGCGATCTGCTTGTTGACGTCATATTCCGGTGTACCGGTATATGCGGTTTCGCAGCCGAGCTGCTGACCGGCCTGCTTGAACATCTCGTAGACCGGGAACCAGTACTCCACACCCGAGACCATGACGTTCATGACGTATTTTTCACCCGGCTTGCAGCGGAACGGACTGTCCGTTTCCGCGGATGCCGTGCCCGCAAAAAGCGTTGCTGCAAGGACCGCCATGGCGGTCGAGCTTATAAATTTGCGCAAGATTCCTCCTCGAGGCCGAAGCCCCTCCCAAAAGCCTGAGGGCGTCACGTTGACGCCGCTGATCGCGTTGAAATCGAACTTCCTCCTCGAAGTCCGATGAGAGCAATAAAGGCGAAGATCAAATGCGTGTCAATATAATTCACGCAATGAAATATATTTCACATATCCAGACGGAAGACAGCGGGGCAATCGACCAAAATCGCGGAATTAGGTAGCAAATGCCACAAGAATCCAGGCACAAGAATTGTTACCTCCAGCTCTGTCGATGGAGTTGGATTGTATTGTGTTGTCTTGGTCGTCGAGGAACTGAGGCCAAGCTGGCTGAACTGGAAGCCGCACTTGAGGAGATCAAGGCGGAAGCGCTCGCCTTGGGAGCGCACAAGGTCGCTTTCGCGACCGTGACCAAGGTCTTCGATCCAAGAGTAGCGTCCGAACCCTGGCCGCCGCGTCACCGACCTCCTCAAAGGCCGTGATGTCCGCCGCGGCGTCCTCGAGCTACTCCGAGATGCCGAAGAACCGGTCCTTGCAGGTGATCTGTCGAAACAGTTTGCCGAACGCGAAGGCTTTGGGGCCAGATTGACGGGATCGGTTCCAATCTGGCTGGAAGGTTTTCTGGCCTGCTCGAACGCATGGAGCAGACGGGCCCGGTTCGCTTTGTCAGGTGCTCCCGATGGTCGTCGTAGATTGTGGGAGATCGCCAGGAAAGCATTTGAGGATCAATCTGGGCTGCCCGCTCAGGCTAACTGTCTTCGAATGACCAAAATATCGACAGAGGGAGCGCGAATATGTTTTCGCCGAAACTGAGTACGCGCTCTCCCATGTAGACGACGATGCCGACGAAGGGACGGTTCACCCCTGGGCCTTCATCTCGAAACCATCGCAGATGTTGGAAGTCCTTTGCTTCAACCGTAGTCGATGTCTTCATCTCGAAGCCGATTATCGTTCTGTCTGACTCAGCAAGGATGTCTATCTCGCGTCCTCGTTGATGCCTCCAATGATAAAGTCGCCACTGACGCATTTGATGGGGGACGGATTTCCACATTTCATTGAAAACGAAATTTTCGAACAGGCCGCCAAGCGCTGTGGGATTTGCGCCAATATTGAAGCTCTGGGTGTTCATGCTCCTCAAAGCTGCGACGATCCCAGTATCCACAAGATGGATTTTTGGCTGGCGTATCTCGCGCCCGGTCTCTCCAGAGGTCCACGCAGGCAATCGTCGCAATAGTGAGAGCTTGGTCAGAATATCGAGGTAGGTATCGGTCGTATTCCGTTGTAAACTGATGCTTGAACACAGTTCGTCTATATTCAGCTCGTTTCCGACACGCGTAGCTAGCTGATCGATCATTCGCCTCATGGCGTCTGATTTTCTTATTTTTAGGATGTACGCAACGTCGCGTTCCACGACACTGTCAACGTAGTCTCTGTATCGATTTTGCCTCCAGCGCTCTTCCAGAGTTCGTATCTCGGGGAAACCGCCTGCGACTATCAAGTCGATGTATTGTGCCCGGGACAACGTTTCTGCTTTAGGCAGGTCTAGCGGATCGGGACGGTCATTCGCCGATGCCCAGTCGAGAATTTTCGCAGGCCCCATGCGTTTTGTTTCGGCGACACTCATTGGAAGCATCGTCATTGTATGGACCCGACCTGCCAACGAGTCCGCCACGTCCGCGGAAATGAAAACGTTGGATGAGCCTGTCAGGACGAACTGACCCATTGCTCGGTTCTCGTCCACGATTCTCTTCAACGCCAAAGCTAATTTCGTTGATCGTTGGGCTTCGTCGATAATGAGGGGACCCGCTTTCGTCTCAGCCAACAGGGAATCCAGCTGTCCTTTTGGATCGGCCTCAATAGCCGCAAGCACACCCTCGTCATCCAAGGTGATGAATTTTCCAGCGCTCAATAGATCGCGTACCAGTGTCGTCTTCCCGACCTGGCGCGGTCCAATAATGCTAACCACTCGCGCTGATGTAAGTGCAGCCTTTAGTTGGGGCTGCAGATGACGCGGGAGGAGACTCTCGTCCATGAGGTCACCTGATTTTCTACGCAATTCGATATGGGGAAAGTTGTAATAGAGTTGCGGGGAAAGTGTCAATAGAATTTGGGGGAAAGTGTCAATAGAATGCGGGGGAAACCTTCAATAGGAATCCGGTGAAACCGTTAATAGCATCCCGGTGAAACTGACAGTACACGTCGGAGAAATGACGAAGCCCAGATCGGTCACCGCAGGTAGCGCTGCTTCTCGACCGTCGTGTCCTCAATCCATACCTGATCTTCGATACACTCTGTCGCGCCTTGCCAGTATCCGCAGAGGTGATCAGACGGCGTGCGGTGGGTGACCGTACGCAGCACGTCGGCGAGCTGCCAGCGCAGACCCATGTAGCGGGTGTCTTCCTTCCAGGCGACCATCGCCATGTACCCAGGTACTTCACCCAGAAGCGGTGGTGGATGCCGTCGTACGAGCGCTCGGCGCGGGCGAAGAAACTCTCGATCCTGTTGGTGTCGGTACTGCGCACACATCCGTTGGCGCTAACAAGTCAACGTCATCAGGCGAACACTGACCCGCACATTTGACGATCAGGCCGACCGAAATCTCACAACGGAGAGAGCGATATCAGTGATGTGCGTGTCGGGCGTCGGCACCGGCGGAACCCGCTCGGTTGCAGGCCTCTCTCAACTTCGTTTTCGCCTCTTCGAGGGCCTCCTCACCATATAAGGTCACGAAGCTCTCCTGATAGTAGCCATTCGCTGCCAGTCCCCCATGGATTTCCATCGGCAGCGCATGCGGGGAAAGCCGACTGATCTCCTGAAGATTATCCTTGCCGACCGTCTCCATCAGATGAAGGCTATGTTTTCCATCGACAATCACGCTCACCATCGAGATTTCCCGCCCGGGACTTGAACGGTCGGCCGGCATGATGCGGCATTCGACGGACATCTCTTCCAGCAACCCGTGCTGCTTTCCTTTCTCTGCCTCGGGAAAGATCGAATAGCCAACGATCTTCGCATTGCTGGTGGCCGGTCTGAAGGCATGGGCGTTCGGCTGGCGGACAGGGTGTTCGCACAGAAGGGCGTTGAGGCGGGCCAGTATGGCATCTGCGGACCCGACAAGGGGCTGACTTCCGAGCATCGTCAGGCGGAGCTGCCCGTCCTTTACGCGAGGTACGCTGAAGATGAAGTTGGGACTGTTGAAATTCCTCTGCACGATCTTGAACGCAATTTGGGAATCAACGAGGTCGTAAAAGAGACCGGATGGGATCACGGCACTTCTCCTTTGAGAGTCTTGAAACACCAAACGAGAAACAAGGGCTGGGGCAAC
>Ga0102588_1001656_pt1 | contig 15591 bp, 12 predicted proteins | sample AraplaMF_Col_mMS_FD_76854 | JGI IMG/M metagenome (GOLD analysis project Ga0102588, IMG submission 76854) | Arabidopsis root microbial communities from the University of North Carolina, USA - plate scrape MF_Col_mMS (SPADES assembly) (version 2) | ecosystem: Host-associated > Plants > Roots >...
GCGCTGGCGCGCGAATGGGTGCTTGCCGCGAGCACCCTTCGCGCGCCAGCGCGCTTCCCACAAGAACATCGATTTCCCGATCGGCTACGCTTCGCCTCGCTCACCTCACCGACCACCCATGACCGACTCCCGCGATGCCCGCGCCGATGCCCTGCTCCACACGGTGAACGCCGAGGACGAGCAGCGCCTGAAGGTTTTCCTCGGTGCCGCGCCGGGTGTCGGCAAGACCTACGCGATGCTCGCCGCCGCGCGCGATCTCCGCCGGCAGGGCGTCGATGTCGTGATCGGCCTGGTGGAAACGCATGGCCGTGCCGAAACCGCGGCGCTGGTCGACGGCGTCGAGGTGCTGCCGACACGCGCCGTGCGCCACGCGGGGCGCGACTTCCGCGAGTTCGACCTCGAAGCGGCGCTCGCGCGCCGCCCGGCGGTGATCCTCGTCGACGAACTGGCCCATACCAACCTGCCCGGCGGCCGGCATGCCCGTCGCTGGCAGGACATCGCGGAACTGCTGGACGCCGGCATCGAGGTGTATACCGCGCTGAACGTGCAGCACCTCGAAAGCCTCAACGACCAGGTGCGTCGCATCACCGGCGTGGCCGTGCGGGAAACCGTGCCGGACGCGTTCCTCGATCGCGCGCGCGACATCGTGCTGGTCGACCTGCCACCCCGCGAACTCATCGCGCGCCTGCGCCAGGGCAAGGTCTACGTGCCGGAAACGGCCGCCGTGGCGCTGGATGCGTTCTTCTCGCCGACCAACCTCGCGGCGCTGCGCGAACTCGCGGTGGAGACGGTGGCGGCGCACGTGGACAGCGACCTGCGCGACCACATGCTCGCGCGCGGCGGCGCCATGCCGGTGCGGCGCCGCGTGATGGTCGCGATCGACGGGTCGACGCAGAGCGATTACCTCGTGCGTGTGGCGCGCCGCATCGCCGAGCGGCGCGGCGCACCGTGGAGCGTGGTCTTCGTCGATCGCGGCCGCACCGTCGCGCAGCGACGCGAGCGGGTGGATGCCGCGATGCGTCTTGCGCGCCGCCTCGGTGGCGAAGAAGTGATCCTGCGTGGTCACGCGATCGCCGACGAACTGCTCGCCTGGGCGGACCGCGAAGGCGTCGGCCAGATCGTCGTCGGGCGCACGCGCGAACGCCCGGTGGCGCGGCGCCTCGGCTATTCGCTCACGCAGCGCCTGCTGCGTCGGGCGGCGCATCTCGAACTCACGATCGTCGCCACGCCGGCGGAGCGCGCCCGGGCGCGGCATCGCCTGCGTCTGGGCGACGATCGCGGCACGCGTCGCGAATACGCGCTGGCCACCGGCGCGACCGCCATCGCCATGGCGCTTTCGTTCGTCGCGGATCGCTTCCTGTCCGTCGCCAACCTGTCGCTCATCTTCCTCACGGCCGTGTTGTTCGTGGCAGCGCGAACGCGCATGGCCGTCGCCGTCTACACGGCGCTGCTCTGCTTCTTCGGCTACAACTTCTTCTTCGCGCCGCCGCGCTACACGCTCGCGATCGCCAACGCCGACGACGTGCTCGCCGTGGTGCTCTTCCTCGCCGCGGCGCTCGTCTGCAGCCAGCTGGCGACGCGTCTCGCCGGGCAGGTGCAGTCGCTGCGCGCCGCGCAGGTGCGCGCCCGCACGCTCGTCGCGCTCGGACAGCAGCTCGCCACCGCTGCCGATGCCGCGGCGGTGCGTACCGTCGGCGCGCGCGCCGTGGCGCGAGCGCTCGAGGCCGACGTGGCGATCCTCGCGCGCGACGCCTCGCGTTCGCTCGTGGCGGAGGTCTTCGCACCCGCCACGTTCGACCTCACGCCGCAGGACGCCGCCGCCGCCGACTGGTGCGATCGCCACGGCGAAGCCGCGGGGCGCTACACCGACACGCTGCATGCGGCCTCCTGCTGGATGCTGCCCCTGAGTGGCGAAGCCCAACCCGCCGGCGTGATCGCGCTGCGATTCGGCCAGGGCAAACGCGAGCCTGACGCCGACCGGCGCGGCCTCGCGCTCGCGATGGTGCAGGACATCGGTCAGGCGCTGGAACGCGCCCGCCTCGCCTCCGCGCTCGAAAGCGCGCGCGTGCAGGCGGAGACGGAAGGCCTGCGCAACGCGCTGCTCTCGTCGGTGTCCCACGACCTGCGATCGCCCCTGGCCTCGATGATCGGCTCGGCCGGCACGCTGCTCAGCTACGACGCGCGGCTGCCGCCCGACGAACGGACCGCGCTGTTGCAGGCGATCCTCGGCGAGGGCCAGCGCCTCGATCGCTACATCCAGAACCTTCTCGACATGACGCGGCTGGGGCACGGCACGCTGACGCTGCATCGCGACTGGATCGACGCCGGCGAGGTGGTCGCCGCCGCCGTCGCGCGCATGCGCCGCACCTTCCCCGATACGCGCATCGATGTGCAGCTCCCGCGAGAGACCGTGCTGCTGCACGTGCATCCGGCCCTGATCGAGCAGGCGTTGTTCAACATCCTGGAAAACGCCGCCCGGTTCTCCCCGCCCGACCAGGCGGTGCGTGTCGTCGCCCGCCGCGAGGCCGGGCGCCTGCTCGTGGACGTCAACGATCGCGGCCCCGGCATTCCCGAGGAAGAGCGGGCACTGATCTTCGACATGTTCTATTCGGTGACGCGCGGCGATCGTGGCGGGCAGGGCACCGGACTCGGGCTCGCGATCTGCCGCGGCATGATCGGTGCGCATGGCGGCAGCGTGGAGGCCTTGCCCCAGAACGGCGGCGGCACGACCATGCGTGTCTCGCTGCCCCTCACCGATCCCCCCGACGAGACCCGATGAACACGACCGCCCCCCGCGTGCTGGTGATCGACGACGAGGCCCAGATCCGCCGCTTCCTCGACATCGGACTGCGCGCCGAGGGCTATCAGGTGCTGCTGGCCGAAACGGGCGAGCAGGGGCTGGCACTCGCGGCCACGCAGACGCCCGACGTGGTGATCCTCGACATCGGCCTGCCGGATCGCGAAGGTCACGAGGTGTTGCGCGAGATCCGCCAGTGGAGCGAGGTGCCCGTGCTGATGCTCTCGGTGCGCGATGCCGAGAGCGAAAAGGTGAAGGCGCTCGACCTCGGCGCGAACGACTACGTGACCAAACCGTTCGGCATTCAGGAACTGATGGCGCGTGTGCGCGCCCTGCTGCGTCAGGGCGCGAAGGGTGGACAGACCGAGGTGCCGGTGCGTTACGACGACGGCGCGTTGTCGATCGACCTCGCGCGGCGCGAGGTGTTCGTGGATGGCGCGATCGTCGCGCTCACGCGCAAGGAATTCGCGGTGCTTTCGTTGCTGGTGCGGCATCCCGGTCGTGTGGTCGGCCAGCAGCAGATCCTTCGTGAAGTGTGGGGCGCCACGCATACGCAGGACACGCACTACCTGCGCATCGTGATGGGCAAGCTCCGGCAGAAGCTCGGCGACGATCCCGCGGCGCCACGCTGGCTGAAGACCGAACCGGGTGTGGGGTACCGATTTCCGGCACATTGACGGTGCGATCACGCCGTTTTCATTGCAACGCCAAAGCGCGTGATTCGTGTCACATCGCGGTGCATTGCGCGCGTTTTTCCGATTTGTTCCATAGGGTTCCCTTCGCTGTCCGACGACGCTCCGGGCACACATAAGAAGGAGAGTGCCATGCGCAGATCGACCGTCGTCCACGTGTTCCTCGTCATCGGCGCATTCGCGTCCACCGCCCGCGCCGCCGCCGTGGATTGCGCCGGCGATCACTTCGTCGCGGGCGAACGCACCCTGCCCACGCACGGTGAAGCGCTCGAACAATGCCTCGCCGAAGAAGTGGCGATGACCCATCCGGAACGCGGCAACTACGAAGCCCAGCGCTCGTGCTACGACGTCAGCTCGCCCGGCACGCACGGCGACTGGCAGCACGGCCGTATCGCGGTGGATGTGGTGGAGAGGCGCAGCGGCGTGGCGTATACGTTCGAGGCGTTGTGGATGTGCAAGCCGATGAACTAGGTAAGCCAGGGCAAGCACCCATCGCGCGCGAGCGCGCTTCCCACAGTAAGAGCAGGCTCGGGCAAGCCGGCTGTTGTGGGAAGCGCGCTCGCGCAAGCGCTCAACCCAACGCCTGCCTCGCCAGATACCGCCCCGGCGAATCGCCGAACGCCTTGCGGAACATCGCTACGAATGCGCTCGGCGTCGCGTAGCCCAGCGCATCCGATACGTTCGACACCGGCTCGCCCTTCGCCAGGCGCTCGAGCGCGCAGGCGAGTCGTGCCTGCTGTCGCCACTGCGCCACGCTGCATTGCGTTTCCTGGCGGAACAGCCGCGTGAGCGTACGCACCGACATGCCTGCCCAGTTCGCCCACTCGTCGATGCCGCGCGTGTCGTCGGGGCGCTCGAACATCGCCATCGCGATGCGGCGAAGGCGCCGGTCGACAGGCCATGGCAGATGCAGTTGCTCGACCGGCGCGCGGCACATTTCGTCGAGCAACACGGCGAACAGGCGATCGCGCGCGGGATCCGGCGGCGCGTCCAGCGGCCAGCTCGCCGCGCGCTTCACGATGGCGCGGAAGAGATCGTTGACCCCGAAGACGCACGGCTTGTCTGGCAGGCCGGCCGCGGCGCAGGGCGCGATGAACACGCCCCACGCGTGGCTCGGCCCCGCGATGCTCACCGTGTGCCGTTCGCCCGGTGGCATCCAGCCGGCGCGGTGCGGCGGCAACAGCCACGAGCCATGCTCGGTGCGCGTGATGACAAGGCCCTGTTCCACATAAAAGAACTGGCCGCGAACGTGGCTGTGCCAGTCCGTTTCCTCGAGCGGAATCTCGCCGCGCGCCTCGTAGGCGACCAGCGGCGGACCTTCGGCACTCTCGAGCAGGGCATGTACCGCATCGTGAAGCATGTTGGCCGTTCCTCGACATAACTTGGCCAGATGACGATATCAGGCCTAAAGCTTCCATGGTTAACATTTGCAGTCCCAACTATATGTCCCGACCTGACGCAGCAGCGTCCCGCGCGGGGCCCCGGAACGGAGATAGTCCCCATGATCCGTCTCGTTACGCCCGATTACAGCGACCTCGGCGAAGGCCGGGAAGCCGGCGATTCCCTGGTGGCGTTCGTCGCCTGCGCACACGCCATGCTGGACCCGACGACGCCCGAGGACCAGGTGCGGCGCCTGGAAACCCGCCTTCTGGCGCAATTGCCGACGCTGCGCGCGCTCGGTGTGTTCGAACTTTTCGATGTCCGTGACACGGCGCTGGCCGCCTTACTCGCCGACGAGGATGAACAGAGCCGTACCTGACAATAAGTGCAATACGCATATTTGCCTTGACAACTATCATGGCGGCAATAGAATATGCGTCATGAACAAGATCGACTGCCCTATTTCGCCCGATGGACGGGACAGCCTTGGCGTACTGATCGGCTCGGTCCGCGGTGAAATCGTCCGCGCGATCGAAGCCGACCTCGCCCGGTTGGGCGTCGACCTGAAGTTCACCCAGTTCCACATGCTGAAGCGGCTTTCCATGCAGGGCCCGATGTCGGCGACGGAGCTGGCCCGTGCGGTCGATCTGGACGGTGGCGCCATGACGCGCCAGCTCGACCAGCTCGAATCGAAGGGCTACCTGCGCCGGACACCGCACGAGCAGGACCGCCGCGCGTTGCGCATCGAACTGACGGAAGCCGGCGTGGCGTTGTTCCGCCACCTGCACGAGACCAACGCGGGCACGCTCGAACGGGCCCAGCGCGATCTCTCCGCGGAAGAGCGCGAACGGCTGCACGATTACCTGGCGCGCGTCCTCCACGCGCTCCGCGACAAATCCTGATCTAACCGCCGAGGCGAAGAAAACTCATGCGTCTGCACACTCTCGTGGCGGCCGTCGGGGCCGCATTGATCCTTTCCGGCTGCGTGACCAGCCGTGGGCTGGAGCCGCAGGGCCAACTGACCGATCCGTCGACCCTCCACGCCGACCGGAGCCTCGCGAAGGCCCAGGTCTCTCCGGCGAACTGGCCGGCCGCCGACTGGTGGACAGGCCTTGGCGACAGCCAGCTCAATGGCCTGATCGACGAAGCGCTGAAGGGCAATCCCGATCTCGCCTCGATCGACGCACGCGTGCGCCAGGTACAGGCTCAGTCGGGCGCCGCCGATGCCGCGCGCGACCCGACCTTCGGCGTCGGCGGCGGCGTGGCCGGCGCGCACCTGCCGGGCACGATCTTCCCGGCACCGCTCGGCAACCACTTCGGCTGGACCAAGTACGGCTACGGCGACTTCAGCTGGGACCTCGACCTCTGGGGCGGCAAGCGCGACGCGTGGGAAGCCGCGGTGGGCGCGCAGCGCGCCAGCGAGATCGACGCACGCGCCGCTCGCATCGAGATCTCGACCAATGTCGCGCGCGCTTATGTGCAGCTCGGCTACGCGTTCACGCAGCTCGACGTGGCGAAAGCCGAACTCGACCGCAGCACCGCGTCGCGCGATCTCACGCGCCAGCGCGTCGCCGCGGGCGTCGACAACCAGATCCAGGTGAAGCAGGCCGACAGCGAGCTGGCCACCGCCGAGCGCGAAGTGGCCGTGGCCGAACGCGCCATCGACAGCGCGCGCAGCTCGCTCAGCGTGCTGCTCGGCAAGGGCCCGGATCGCGGCCTCGACATCGCGCGTCCGGCCACGCTCACGCCGTCGGCGGTCGCCGTGCCGGCGAACCTCCCGGCCGATATCCTCGGACGTCGCGCCGATCTGGTCGCCGCACGCTGGCGCGTCGAAGCGGCATCGAAGAACATCGCCGCGGCGAAAACGGAATTCCTGCCCAACGTGACGCTCGGCATTCTCGCCGCGCAGGTCGCGCCGGGTTCGGAAAACCTGTTCTCCGCCCACGCCCGGTTCGCGCAGATCCTGCCGGCCTTCAGCCTGCCGATCTTCGACGGCGGCCGTCTGCGCGCGAACCTCGCGGGCAAGGACGCCGACTACGATCTCGCCGTCGCGCAGTACAACAAGATTCTCGTCGGCGCGGTCAATGAAGTGGCCGACGACCTGTCGGGCCTCGATTCGCTCGGCACGCAGATCGCCGCGCAGCAACGCGCACAGGACGCCGCGCAGCAGGCGTACGACCTTTCGCAGCAGCGTTACAAGGCCGGTGTCGGCAGCTACCTGGAATCGCTGATCGTGCGCCAGCAGCTGCTGCAGGCGCAGCAGCGCATGGCCGCGCTCCACGCGCAGCAGGTCGACACGTCCGTCCAACTGATCCAGGCGCTCGGCGGCGGCTTCCGTCCCGAGGCGGGCGACCAGCCGGTCGCCAGCGCCACGCCGGCCAACAACTAAGAACTCGTCCCGAGGCCATCCCGATGTCCCAAGAAAACACTGCCCCCGCCGGCGCCGTCGTGGCACCGCCACCGAAGAGCCGCCGTGGCTTCTTCCTCAAGCTGCTCGTCCTCGTACTCGTGCTGGCCGGTATCGGCTGGACGATCTGGTATTTCGTGGACGGCCGCTGGTATGAAGACACCGACGACGCGTACGTCAACGGCAACGTCGTGCAGATCACGCCGCAGATCGCCGCCACCGTGCTGTCGATCACGGCCGACGACGGCGACCTCGTCCACAAGGGCGACCTGCTGGTGAAGCTCGACGACAGCGATGCGCAGATCGCCGTGCTAAGTGCGCGCGCCGAACTGGCCAACACCGTGCGTCGCGTGCGCGGCCTGTACAACAACGTGACCTCCGCGCAGGCGGACGTAGCCGTTCGCCAGACCGCCGTCGATCGCGCACGCGCCGACTACAACCGTCGTCGCGATCTCGCGAAGTCCGGCGCCATCTCGGCGGAAGAGCTCTCGCATGCCCTCGATACGCTGACCTCGGCCGAGAGCAACCTCGCGTCGGCTCGCCAGTCGTACAGCACGAGCAAGGTGCTCGTCGACGACACCGTCGTCGCCTCGCATCCCGACGTGCGTGCCGCCTCGGCGAAGCTGCGCTCCGCCTACCTCGACCTCGCGCGCTCGAAGATCGTCGCGCCGGTGGACGGCTACGTCGCCAAGCGCTCGGTGCAGCTCGGCCAGCGCGTTCAGCCTGGCGCCGCGCTCATGGCCGTGGTGCCGCTGCACGAAGTCTGGATCGACGCGAACTTCAAGGAAACGCAGCTCACCCACATGCGCATCGGCCAGCCGGTGGACGTTACGGCCGACGTGTACGGCGGCGACGTCGTCTACAAGGCGACGATCCGCAGCCTCGGCATCGGCAGCGGCAGCGCGTTTTCGCTGCTGCCCGCGCAGAACGCCACGGGTAACTGGATCAAGATCGTGCAGCGCGTGCCGGTTCGCGTGGTGTTCACCGACCCGAAGCAGCTCGACCAGAAGCCTTTGCGTCTCGGCCTCTCGACCAAGGTGACCGTGTCGCTGCACGACCAGAACGGCGCTCTGCTCGCGCAGAAGCCGCCGGCGAAGCCGGAATTCTCGACCGACGTGTACGACCATCGCCTGGACGGCGTCGACGAAGAGATCGCAAAGGTGATCCACGAGAACGCGTCCGCCGGCGAAGGCGAGCAGCAGAAGGCTCCGAAGTAAGGAACCGCCCGAACGGACGCCGGCGACCCTCGCGGCGTCCGTTGCGACACTCATCTCACGACCAGGCTTTTACATGAGCACCGAATTTCGACCGCCCAATCTGGCGCTGTCCACGGTCGGCCTCTCGCTCGCGACGTTCATGCAGGTGCTCGACACCACGATCGCGAACGTCTCGCTGCCCACCATCGCGGGCAACCTGGGCGTCAGTTCCAACCAGAGCACCTGGGTCATCACCTCCTTCGCGGTGAGCAACGCCATCGCGTTGCCGCTCACGGGTTTCCTTACCCGGCGATTCGGCGAGACCAAGCTCTTCGTCTGGGCGACGCTGCTGTTCTCGCTGGCCTCGTTCCTGTGCGGCATCGCGCAGAGCATGAGCATGCTGATCCTGTTCCGCGCCATCCAGGGCGCGGTGGCCGGCCCGATGTATCCGATCACGCAGAGCCTGCTGATCTCGATCTATCCACCGGCCAAACGCGGCATGGCTCTCGCGCTGCTGGCGATGGTCACCGTCGTCGCGCCCATCGCGGGCCCGATCCTCGGCGGCTGGATCACCGACAACTACACGTGGCCGTGGATCTTCTTCATCAACGTGCCGATCGGCATCTTCGCCAGCTTCGTCGTGGCGAACCAGATGAAGGGACGTCCGGAAGTCACGGAGCGTCCCAAGGTCGACTACGTGGGCCTGATCACGCTGATCATCGGCGTCGGCGCGTTGCAGGTGGTGCTCGACAAGGGCAACGACGAAGACTGGTTCTCGTCCACGTTCATCGTGATCACGTCGATCATCGCGGCCATCGGCATCATCGTGTTCCTGATCTGGGAGCTCACCGACAAGGATCCGATCGTCAACCTGAAGCTCTTCCGGCATCGCAATTTCGCGATGGGTACGTTGTGTCTCGTGCTGGCCTACGCCGCGTTCTTCGCCATCGGCCTGCTCGTGCCGCAGTGGTTGCAACGCAACGTCGGCTACACGTCCACCTGGGCGGGCTTCGCGGCGGCGCCACTCGGCATCCTGCCCGTGATCCTCACGCCGTTCGTGGGCAAGTACGCGCATAAGTTCGACCTGCGCATCCTCGCCTCGGGCGCGTTCCTGGTGATGGGCGCGACGTGCTTCATGCGCTCGGATTTCTACCTCGACATCGACTTCTACAGCGTGGCGATGGTGCAGCTGATCCAGGGCCTCGGTGTGGCGCTGTTCTTCATGCCGGTGCTGACGATCCTGCTGTCGGACCTGCAGCCTCGCGAGATCGCCGCCGGCTCGGGCCTCGCCACGTTCCTGCGCACGCTGGGCGGCAGCTTCGCCGCATCGCTCACCACGTTCATGTGGGATCACCGGGCGATCGTTCACCACGAGCGCCTGGCGGAGAACATCACACCGTTCAATCCGCAGGCGCAGCAGGCACTGACGCAGATCGGCCAGGGCGATCCGCAGTACGCGGCGGCCGCGGTCAATCAGATGATCACGCAGCAGGGTTACCAGATCTCGTTCAACGAGGTGTTCTACGTGCTGGGCTTCATCTTCTTCGCGCTGATCCTGGTGGTATGGCTGGCGAAGCCACCGTTCACGGCGAAAGGCGGCCCGGCCGCGGCGGCGGGCGGCCACTGACGCGCGCACCATGTAGGAGCGCGCCCTGCGCGCGACATCTTTTCGCGAAGAGCCGCAGGTCGTGCTGCTCGCGGCCTCAAGAGCTGTCGCGTACAAGGCGCGCTCCTACAAACGCAAAAAAAAGCCGACACTGCGAGGCCTCGGCTTTTTAGTGCGCGCGGTTCGCCCGTATCAGATATCGAAACCGATACCCACCAGCGCCATCGTCTCGCCGCGGTTCGGCTCCTGGAAGCTGCCGTTCGAGATGTGGCGAACCTGGAAGCTGACGTTCTTGTACTGCCAGCCGAGCGTGCTCACGAACTCGTAGCCGCTCGACAGGGCCTGCGTGCGGCCACCCGCGGTGCCGGCCAGCTGGAAGCTGAAGAAGAACGGCTGGTACCAGTCGCCGGCGCTGCCGTAATGGAAGCGGGCGCCCAGCGCGCCGACCCAGATGTCGTCCGTGACGCCGGGATTGGCGTTGCGGTACTTACCGATGTCGCGACCCTTGATGTAGCCGATCGACACGTCCGGCGACCACGTGAAGCGGCTCTGCCCCATCGCCTGCGGGGCGAAAACGCCTTCGACGAAGAACGCGTTGGTGCCGTAGGAATTCATGTAGCTACGCCCGCCCTGCACTTCGATGTGGGTCTGGGCGGCAGCGGGAACGGTGACGGCGGCGAGCGATAGGGCGGCGAGAGCGCCAAGGGCGAGGCGGGACGAGCGCATGAGGGTGGGAGCCTTGTGTTGGGACGTTTGTGAACTGGATCGTTCGGTAAATAGTGTTCAATCGGCGTGAAAAAAGGGCAGCCGCGACAAATTATTCGTCCGGTGGTTCCGATAACGCTTGGCCGGACGTGCGCTCCTTCACGATCCTGGGTTCAAGGCCAACGGCCCGTTGCCGTTACAGACCCCACGGGATCCGCCCACGAGGGGCGGCCGCAACGGGCAGCGAGGCACAGGCAAGGTGGAAGGGACGACGGAGACGATGTCGAGGAGGATGCGCGTCCGCTACGTGCGACTCGCGGCATGGGCCGGCTCGATCGCCCTCTCGGTGGGCGTCGTGGCGCTCGTCGTCCTGCTCCAGCTGGACAGCTACCGCGGCATGCTGGGCAACGCCCACCGGCAGCTGTCGGGGTCGGCGTCCGGCACCGTGCGCATGCTCGACCAATACACCGAGGCGAGCCTCGGCCCACTGCTCGCGATGCGCAACGCCATCGACAGCGACGATCCGGGCCCGCTGCACATCCGCCTCGCCGAAGTGCAGGCCCGCCATCCCGAGCTGCCCGCGTTCGTCGCCCTCGACGCGGAAGGCGCGGTGATCGCCTCGACCAGCGTGCCGCTCGCGAACTGGCGCGGCGCCCTGGGCGTTCCACGGCGTTCCGCGCTGGGCGTGAGCGTGCGCGTCGCGATCACCGGCGAGCAGGGCACCGAGCCGCCGGCGATCCGCGTGCTCGTCGATTCGCGCGTGCCCCAGCCGGCCACGTTCGGCACCGTGATCGACGCCGAACGGGTGCGCGACGGCATGCGCCATTCCATGCTCGGCGGCGTGGCCACGATGTCCGTCTTCTCGCCGGACGGGCGGTTCTTCGTAAGCAATCGCGACAGCGAACCCGCGCGCTGGGCAGGCCCGATACCGGTGCCGGGGCACAGCGGCCGCTACGACGACGACCGCCGCCTGTACGCGTGGCAGGCCTCGGCGCACTATCCCTACGTGGCGCTCGTCGCCATGGATCGCGAAGGCATCTTCGCCGAATGGATGCGCCAGGCGCGGCCTTCGATGCTGGCGACGCTCGCCCTCGTGTTCCTGCTCAACGGCTTCGCAGCCCTGTTCGACCGCGCCTATCGTCGGCAGACCCGACTCGTGGACGCGCTGTCGCGCAGCGCGCGGCATCTGGGCGACGTGCAGCGCACCGGCCACATCGGCCTGTGGGAGGCCGACCTCGCCGAACGCACCATCGCATGGTCGGGGCAGGTCCACGAGATCACGGGCCTGCCGCCGGAGCGTCTCGACGGGCGTCTCGGCACCTATTACAAGCTGGTGCACCTCGACGATCAGGAAAGCATCGTCGGATGGCTGGAGCTCTTCTCGCACGGCGACGGTCCGTACGAGTGCGAGCACCGGTTGTGCCGCCCGGATGGCCGCGAGGTGCGCGTGAACCTGCGCGCCGCGCGCATCGTGAGCGAAGAAGGCCACCTCATCCTCGCGGGCACCATCAGCGAGATCACCGCGCTGCACGAAACGCGGCAGCGTCTGCAGGACACCGACCGCGATCTCGCGGCGAGCGAGGCGGCGTACCGTCAGCTGCTGGCGCGCATGCCGCTCCCGCTGCTGATCGTGCGCGACGGCTGCATCGAATACGCGAACCGCCTTGCGGAAGAACGCCTGGGTGGTGCCGGCGCCACGCTGGTGGGTCGTCGCGCCGCGGATTACCTCGACGCCGAAGCGCTCGAGGCTTTCCGTGGTGGCGCGCCCGAAGGCACGAACGTCACCGCGTGGATCGAGCCGGCCTACGGCATGCCGTTCGAGGCGGAGCTGGCGTTGTCGGATTACCGCGATTCGCGCGGGATCGGCACGCTGGCGATCATCCGCGACGTGACCGAACAGCGCCGTTACGAAGACCAGCTCAACCACCAGGCGACGCACGACGAGCTCACCGGTCTGCCTAACCGTCGCGCGCTGCGCGAACGCCTCGATGCGCTGGTCGTGCAGTCGGTCGCGGACGCGACCGGTCTGATGGTGATGTTCATCGACCTCGATCACTTCAAGGTCATCAACGACGCCCTCGGCCACGTGCTCGGCGACCAGGTGCTGCGCGACGTCAGCCTGCGGCTGGGCGACGTGCTCGACGGCGTCGGGCAGGTGGGCCGCTTCGGCGGCGACGAGTTCGTGGCCATGGTGCCGTTCGATGGCTCGCCGGTGAAAGCCGTCGAGATCCTGCCGCGCCTGCAGCGCGCCATCGAAGAGCCGCTCTCCGTCGACGGCACGCTGCAACGCCTGAAATGCAGCATCGGCGTGGCCTTCGCCACCCGCGACGGCGCCGACGCGGACACGCTGATCCGCAACGCCGATACCGCGATGTACGACGCCAAGCGTTCCGGTCGGCATGCGTGGCGCTGCTATTCCGCCGAGATGCACGCCACCGCGATGGCACGCCTGAGCGTGCTCACCCGCCTGTCCGAATCGAACCTCGACGACGAGCTGGCGCTCGCCTGGCAGACGCAGCACGACGGCGCGACCGGCGCGATCACGGGCGTGGAAGTGTTGCTCCGCTGGCCCTCCGCACCGGGCGATCTGCGCGGCAACGATCGCCTCGTGCCGCTGCTGGAAGAAACGGGCGCGATCGTCTCCATCGGTCAGTGGGTGTTGCGCGAGGCGTGCCGCCAGCAGCGGCTGGTACTCGAGACCATCGGACATGACTGCCGCATCGCGGTGAACGTGTCGGCCCAGCAACTCGTGCATACCGACCTCGTGGCCGACGTGCGTCGCGTGCTGGCGGAAGCCGGTGCCAGCGCGTCGGCGCTGGAACTCGAACTCACCGAAAGCGCCTTCATGCACGAGCCGGAGCGCGCGATCCGCACGCTGCACGAGCTGCGCGCGATGGGCGTCACGATCGCGCTGGACGACTTCGGCACCGGGTATTCGAACCTCACGTACCTGTCGCGCCTGCCGCTGGACAAGATCAAGATCGATCGCCATTTCACGGCACGCCTGCTCGAAGACGACGTCGATACCGCGATCTGCCGTTCGATCGTGTTCCTCGCCCGCAACCTCAACCTGCAGGTGGTCGCCGAAGGCGTCGAGACCGATCGCCAGCGCCGGTGGCTGCTCGACGAAGCCTGCGTCGACATGCAGGGCTACTACTTTTCGCGGCCGGTGCCGGTCCAGGATCTGGGGCGGGCCAGCCTCCCGGATTTCGCCGCACTCTGAGCGGTAGCTCTGTGGGAAGCCCGCTGGCGGGCGAATGGGTGCTCGTCGTATCGCGCAGGCAACGCCTCGGCCCGGTGGGAGCCAGCCTGCTGGCGAATGGGTGCTTGCCGCGAGCACCCTTCGCGCGCCAGCACGTTTCCCACAAAACAGCTCCTCCTGCGAGTCGTTCACCCTGTGCGCCAATCCGTTCGCCGTACGACGATTTATCCCGGATCGTCGCGCGCATACATTGTGAGAAGTGGCATCAGGCCACGTTCTTCCGGTGAACCCCATGTTCCGCGCCCCCGCGATCTTCGTCTCCCACGGTGCACCCACGTTCGCGCTCGAGCCGGGTCTCCTGGGCTCGCGCCTTACCGAACTCGGCGAGCGGCTGGCCAGCGCCACCGCCATCGTGGTGGTGTCGCCCCACTGGCAGACCTGCGGCATTCGCGTGACCGGGTCCGCGCGGCCGCAGACGATCCATGACTTCGGCGGTTTCCCGCCGCCGCTCTACGCGCTGACCTACCCGTCGCCGGGCGCGCCCGGCCTCGCCGCCGAAACGGTGTCGCTGCTGATCGACGGCGGCTTCGTCGCGACGGTGGACGCCGAGCGCGGCTACGACCACGGTGCGTGGGTGCCGCTTCGCTACCTGCGGCCCGACGCCGATACGCCGGTGATCCAGGTCTCCATGCCGCACAACCTCGACACCGCCAGCGCGCTCCGCCTCGGCCAGACGCTCGCGCCGCTGCGCGATCGTGGCGTGGCGATCGTGGGTTCCGGCAGCCTCACGCACAACCTCTACGAAGTGCGCCGCGACGGCGACACGGCGGAGTACGCCCGCGCGTTCGCCGCGTGGAGCCGCAAGGCCGTGCTTGGGAACGAGGTCGACGCCCTGCGCGACTACCGGCAGATAGCACCGAGCGCGATCCGCGCGCACCCGACGGAGGAGCACTACCTGCCACTGCTGGTGGCACGCGGTGCGGCCGGAGACGACACGCCGATGGCCATCGATGGCGGCATCACCTATGGCGTGCTGTCGATGGATTCGTACGCGTGGGGCGTGGCGTAGCCGCGAGCACCCATTCGCCCGCCAGCGGGCTTCCCACATGACTCGCGCTCTTGTGGGAAGCCCGCTGGCGGGCGAATGGGTGCTCGCCACAAGGCAAAGATTTTACCCGGAATATATTGCGCGAGTTATTTAACCCGGGTAATATGCGACGCATGTCTACCTACACCGCCTTCCAGGCCCACACCCGCCTCGCCGCGGGCTCCCTCGTCGCCGTCGCCGAGCGCTGCAAGGCCACGCTCGATGCCGATCCCAACGCCCTGCCGATCGTCTACGACGACGAGACCGGACGCCCCGTCGACATCGACTACCGCGGTACCACGCACGACGTCCTCGCCCGACTGGCGTCTCCCGCCAGCGAGCCGGCGGCCAAGCGCGGGCCCGGCCGGCCGAAACTCGGTGTGGTCGCACGCGAGGTGACATTGCTGCCGCGACACTGGGATTGGCTCCCCGCCCAGCCCGGCGGGGCCTCCGGCGCGCCGCGCCAGCTGGGGGGAACCGCGAGCCGCGGCGGCGCGCCCGCCCGGCGCACCCCCCCGG
>Ga0102588_1001659_pt1 | contig 15581 bp, 18 predicted proteins | sample AraplaMF_Col_mMS_FD_76854 | JGI IMG/M metagenome (GOLD analysis project Ga0102588, IMG submission 76854) | Arabidopsis root microbial communities from the University of North Carolina, USA - plate scrape MF_Col_mMS (SPADES assembly) (version 2) | ecosystem: Host-associated > Plants > Roots >...
GCCTGATCTTCCTGATCAATGTGCCGGTGGGCGTGGTCGGCTACTGGATGAATCGCCGCGAGATGCCGGACTACCGCCTGGCCGACCCGCACCGCTTCGATCTCTCCGGCTTCCTGCTGTTCGCGCTGGCCTCGGCCATGCTGCTGACGGCGTCGGAAGTGGCCAGCGGCGGCGGCGGGCAGTGGCCGCAGATCGCCGTCAGCGGCACGCTCGCGCTGATCTTCGGCGGCATCTATGTATGGCACAGCCGCCGCACCGAATACCCGGTGGCCGACCTCAACCTGCTGCGCGTGCGCAGCGTGTGGGTCGCGCTCGCCGGCAACCTGTTCACGCGCCTGGGCGTGTCCGGCATGTTCCTGCTGCTGGTGCTGTTCCTGCAGGTCGGCTGCGGCTGGTCGCCCACCATGGCGGGCCTGATGATGGTGCCGCAGGCGCTGGGCTCGATCTGCGCCAAGTGGGTGATCAATCGGCTGCTGCAGGGCATGGGCTATCGCCGCTTCCTGCTCACCAACACGCTGGTGGTCGCCGTGCTGCTGGCCTCCTTCGCCCTGCTGGGCAGGGACTCGCCGATGTGGGTGATCGCGCCGATGGTGTTCGTCTACGGTGGCTTCATGGGCCTGCAGTACACCGCGATGAACACGCTGATCTACAACGACCTGGACGTGAAGTACGCCTCGATGGCGTCATCGATGGCCTCGACCGCGCAATACCTGTCGATGAGCTTCGGCATCGCGCTTGCCTCGCTGCTGATGGAAGCGCTGCTGCAAGGCCATGCGCATGACGACTACGTGGTGTCGTTCCGCTGGACCGTGCTGCTGCTGGGCATCGTCACCGCCACGGCGAGCTGGGTGTTCAGCAGGCTCGGACGCGACGCGCCGAAACGCGGCGCGAGCGTGTAGCATGCCCCGGTCAGATCGACCGGAAGGAATCCTGCATGCATCACGCGGCCGACATTCTGCTCACCTTGTTCATCGTCTTCGTCGCCGCGCAGATCGGCGGCGAGATCGCGCAACGCCTGAAGCTGCCCGGCGTGGTAGGCGAGATCGCCGCCGGCTGCGTAGTCGGGCCCTCGTTGCTGGGCTGGATCACGCCTGAGCAGATCGCCACCGGCACGCCGCTCGATGTGCTCGCCGAAATAGGCGTAGTCCTATTGTTGTTCGCCGTGGGCCTGGAGACCCGGCTCGAAGACCTCAAGAAAGTCGGCAAGGTCGCCTTCCTGGTCGGCGTGCTCGGCGTGCTGCTGCCGTTCGCCTTCGGCGGCGTGTGGGCGCACGCCAGCGGCTATGACTGGGGCAAGTCGCTGTTCATCGCCGCGGCCTTCGTCGCCACCTCCGCCGGCATCACCGCCCGCGTACTGCAGGAGCTCAATGCGCTGCAGCGCACGGAGAGCAAGGTGATCCTGGGCGCCGCCGTGATCGACGACATCCTGGCCATGCTGCTGCTGGGCGTGGTGGTGTCGCTGCAGGGCGGCGAAGGCTTCAACGCCATGCACCTGGTCACCACCCTCGTCGGCGCGATCGGCTTCATCGCGGTGATCGGTCTAGGGGGCGCGCGCGCGATGCGCTGGAATTCCAGCTGGCTGGACAAGCCGCACAGCCAGCATTCCGCGCTGGGCATCGTGCTGGCGCTGTGCCTGGGCCTGGCCTATGTCTCCACGCTGTTCGGCTTGGCGGCGATCATCGGCGCCTTCCTGGCCGGCATGATCGCCTCCGAAACGCGCCAGCAGCACACGTTGGAGAAACAGGTACAGCCGCTGCTGGCCCTGCTCACGCCGTTCTTCTTCGTGATCACCGGCAGCAAGATCGACCTGCAGCAGCTGGCCAGCGGCGATGCGCTGCTCACGCTCGCCGTTGTCACCGTCATCGCGATCATCTCCAAGCTCGCCGGCGGCTTCCTCGGCGCGCTGTCGCTGGGCAAGCGCGGGGCCACCATCGTCGGTTTCGGCATGGTGCCGCGCGGCGAGGTGGGTGTGGTGATCGCCAGCCTGGGGTTGGCCGCCGGAGTGTTCAGCGATCGTACTTACGCGATCATCGTGGCGATGTCGCTGTTGACGGCGATGGTGACGCCGCCGGTGTTGGCGGTGATGCTCAAGCGCGACGGCGGCGGCGTGGCGGAACCCGATACGCGCGGCTGACCGTACTTCCCCCTCTCCCCTCGGTGAGAGGGCCGGGTGAGGGGCCCGGCGAAGCGCGGAAGCCGCTACGGAAAACGAGCCGCAACCTGCTTATTGTTAACCCCGGCCACGCATCGCCTGATACACCCCCAACGCCTCCCTCCGCGACTCCGCCAGATCCACCATCGGCGCCGGATACCCACTGCGCGACAACAGCGCAGCATCCTTCCACGGCTCATGCAGCAACGGCACCGGCGCATCCTTCAGCTCCGGCAGCCATCGCCGCAGATAATCCCCCTCCGGATCGAACTTCCGCGCCTGCGCCACCGGATTGAACACCCGGAAATACGGCGCCGCATCCGCGCCGCACCCGGCCACCCATTGCCAACCCAGCGTGTTGTTGGCCAGATCCGCATCCACCAGCGTGTCCCAGAACCACTTCGCACCCTCGCGCCAATGCTGGCGGAGATTCTTGGTGAGAAAGCTCGCCACCACCATGCGCACCCGGTTGTGCATCCAGCCGGTGTGCCACAGCTCGCGCATGCCGGCGTCGACCAGCGGGATGCCGGTACGGCCGTGGCGCCAACGGTCGAGCAGTGCTTGGTCGGGTTCGGCCCAACGGAAGCTGGCGAATCCCTGGTTGAAATTCTCGGTGGGCGTTTCGGGGAAATGAAACAACAGGTGGTGGGCGAATTCGCGCCAGCCCAGTTCGCGCAGGAAAGGCTCCAGGTCCGGGCGATGCATCGCGGCGCGCCGTTGCGTGCCGCGATGGAGAATGTGGTGGACCTGGCGTGGCGAGATCTCGCCGTAATGCAGGTGCGGCGACAGGCGCGAGGTGCCGTGGCGGGCCGGCAGGTCGCGCAGGCGGGCGTAGCCGCCGAGTGCGTCGTCGGCGAACACTTCCAAAGCTTCGAGAGCGCCCTGCTCGCCCGGCGTCCAGGTCTCGTGCATGCCCTGGTCCCAGCGGATGCGCGGGAGCAGTTCCAGGGATGCCGATGATTCGCCATCTTTGGCAGTGGCGAAACGCAACGGGGGAACCGGCAGCAGTTCCTCCGGCGACAGTCGCGGCCTTATGGCACGCCAGAACGGAGTGAAGACGCGGTAGGGGCCATCCTGCTGCGTGGCAACTTGCCAGGGTTCCACCCACAACGCCGCGTTGAAGCTTTTCGCTTCGATACCTTGTTCGCGCAACGCCGCCTTGATGTGCTTGTCGCGCTCGATGGCCGCAGGCTCGTAGCGACGGTTCCAGTACACGGCGGTGGCACCGGCGGCACGGCACATCGCGACAAGGCTGGCCAGCGTATCGCCGGCGCGAATATGCAGATGCCCACCCTCGCGCCTCAATGCCGCGGACAACGCAGCGAGCGAATGATGCAGCCACCAGCGACTGGCCGCGCCCGGTGCCCACGCATCTTCCTCGTCCGGCGCATGCACGTAGACCGGCAGGATGCGCTCGTGCTCCGCGCAGGCGGCGGCGAGAGCGGGGTTGTCGGCCAGGCGGAGGTCGCGGCGGAACCAGACGATGGCGGTCATGGGGCGGGAAGCCTGCGGAGGAACGACGCTTATCGCCCAAAGCGAGGGCCGGCGCCAATTCTGCTAGGATGACGCGGCTTTCGCTGTCCTGGACAGCCAACACGCTTACGGAGAGATGGCCGAGCGGTTTAAGGCACCGGTCTTGAAAACCGGCGAAGGGTCAAACCTTCCGTGGGTTCGAATCCCACTCTCTCCGCCATTATTGCGTGCATGCCATTGATTAATAAGGACATTAATCGCTTTGCACATTTTTATCCCGTGTTACATCCCATGTTGATTAGTCCGAGGCTAGGTGCCGTTTCCCTGGCGCTCCAGTGACTACCGTTCACAAGCCTGGCATTCCTTCAAGGATCATGAAGTGAGCAAAGATGGCCAGTTGACTCCCCCCGATTCGCGCCCGTCTGGCAGTGATGTGGCGCACTCACTGATTGTCAAGGCTGGGCTTGGATCGGTGCCCCTTGTTGGCCCGCTTTTGTCCGAGGTTATGCAACTCGCCATCGTTAGCCCTGCGCAGCGCCGCCTTCAAGAATTTCTAGAGCAAGTTGCTGATCGCATCAATGCTCTGGAGCAACGAGGAATCGCCGCATCGAGCCTTGCAAATAACGAGGGCTTCCAGGACGTCGTAGTTGCCGCCATTGAATCAGGTAGGCGCTCGGCATCTAGTGAAAAGAGGGATTCCCTCTTAGCGTGCGTCACCAATTCTGCGATTGTCGATGCGCCCGCTGAAATGAAACGTCTTTTCGTGCGACTGGTCGATGAACTGGAGGCATCGCACTTTGCTGTTCTGAAGATTTACCGCGACAAGCGGTTCGGCGTTGACGCTGGAATGGTCGACATACCAGATGACAAGGTGGTGGAACGGCTCGCTGAAATGATGGCCCCGCGCGGGGCTGACCGCGATTACCTCGCGTTAGTTCTCAGGGACCTTAGCTCGCGCGGCTTACTTACTAGCGACTATCGCGCTGGAGCCCGTCTAGCATCCAGCAATTTTCAGCGCATGGTCATTTCGCGTATTGGAAGTGACCTCTTGGCATTCGTGACCGAACCTGCGGATTGAGCGCGGCGGTCGCTGGCAAGGGTATGCGGGTTCGATCCCCGCTCCGGGCACCGCAAACGACGCATCGACGTCCAACATGGCAGCCTGCCCCCATACCGTAGATTGATTGCCTGGCTTCAATGGCGTTAGCATTGCGCCCAAGGTGTGCGGTGACGGCGCGCGTCCTCCCTCAAACGGAAAACTGCCGTCGCCTGGCCTCATGCCACTGGCACACCCTTCATGGGTCACAGTGGCAAAGACATAGGAGACTCTTATGAGCCTTTTGTGTTTTGAAGCCAGCTGGTCAGACAGTCAGGCCAACCCCCGCCGGTTTCGGCTGGAGATTGGTCAAGGCGTGCTGCTTTTGCTGCTTCGCGTGCTGGCTGGTTAACCAGGGGAGAAGGCGCCTTAGGGCGCCTTTTTCTTTACTGCGGAAAGCGCGCCAGGGAGTCGGCCAGCGCATCCTCGCCGGCCGCGCACAATGCAGCAATCGCCAGCAACCGCGCGTGTCGCTGGCGCTCCACTAGGTCGCGGTCACGATTCTCCAGGCCGACTCGCGGCAGCAGCATGTCAACGCATCCGGCCCACAACTCTCCGTCGTTGCGTGGAATCCAGCGTTCGACGTGAACGACGCGCTTCTCGGTCACTGACAGCGCTCTCGTGCCTGCTCCAGGATGGGGCCGTTCGCGTCGATGCGGAACGAGCCGCGAGGTGCTTTGCGGCGTTTCGCAAGTTTCCTGCGCTTCTTGCTGTCGGCATTGACCGGCGGTGTGGCGGAGCGAATGGAAAACAGCTTTCGAATGACGTTCATAGGCTCGTGTTCGCGTCTGGGTGAAAGCGCCCCTATTTACAGCGGGAGCATCGCCGGACCTTCATTACCCGCCTTGGGTCATGGCGTCGCGCTACATCCCCGCACGCCGGGTTGGAAAATCTTTAGCTGTCGATACGCAGCGGACGCCAGTCGCGCCAGCGAGAGCCACTTTCGGCGCGCTCATTCTGCTGAGCATGCATCGCGACGCGCTTCGCCACGTGCGCAGCGAGAAACCGAACGGCGCGCGCCACTTGGTCGGTATTCAAGCCGGAAAATGCGCCTTGAAAAAAGGCGGCGGCATTCTCCAGGCTGTATGTGAACGGGTTAAACCCCATCACGGCCACTAGCACTTTTTCTGCATCCGAACGGATGATGATGTGGCTAGTCTCGATTGCCGCACTCACTTCTGCGGGCAGCATCGATGCGGTCGTAGACTCAGCAACGGGTTTGCGTGAAAACAATTTCCGCATCATTTCTTCAGCCCTCTCGCGTAGCCAAGCGCCATCAACGCAGCATCGCGGGTTTTGCCGTTGCGTTCGAACATAGCGATGAACAACGTGGCATCTTCCCTGCTTTGATCCTTATCGCGGCCTAGCGCTACCAGGGTGTTGCAGTCGACCTTATCCAGGTTGAGCTTGCGCGCAACTGCCTCGCCAGCACGCAAGTTCGCCATCCAGGTGACGTCGTGCCGGCCGGGCTTGATCGTCGGCAGCATCCCTTCCTCGGCATAGCGGCGCACGTGGCGACCACTGATGCCGAGAACATGACCGATCTCGTCGGATGTCATGAGGTTGTCGCTCATTCGCCATCACCTGCGAACTCAATCGCGATGGTCAACAACGCCTCAACAACGTCATCTCGGGTTACCGGAGTGCCGTCGCGCTGTTCAGCGGCGGCCCGTTCGCGTTCGATGACAGCTAGCAGACGGTCGGGCAACGCGATATAGATTTTACGGCGGCTCACTCGGCAACCTGCTGGAGCGCATTCAAGGCCGGGAGATCGCGTTGCAGTAACGATTCCACAATCTGGCTAGTGCTTAACTCGCACCCCGTGAGCTTCGAAAGCTCTCGGCGGGACAGCTCCAAGCGCCGCACCATCTCGGGCGGAAGCGTCAGGCTCACACGCTCGCGTGGCGCACTCATGCCGCCACCCAAAAGTCGCTGGTATTGGAAACGACCGCCTGCGCATTTACGAAAATGGTCAGCTCGGTGTCACCGTTGTTGTTGATGCGGTGCGCGTGCACGGCCAGCTCTGGGCGGATCGCGACGGCGGTGCGCATGAAGCGGCCGATTACCGTCTGGGTTGCTGCTGCGGTCAGCTCCGCCATGATGCCATTCGCCCGCAGAACGCCGTCCTGGCCGACTACGGCGCCAGTGCCGGCGGTGCCAACCAGGGCGCGCAACTCGTCGAACCTGGAGAATCGTGCCGACGCAGCGCCGAGAGAAAACGCAGCGGGAGTCGCCGCCAGGATCGCCTTAAGCACCAGGTTATCGGCCAGCTCGCCCAGACCTTTGACCACGGCAATCATGATCGCGGCGCGTAGGCCGTCACCACCGATGGACCGGCGGTCGGAGCGGCTGATTTTCGTCCTGAAGGCATAGGACGGGCAGTTCATCCAGTTGAACAGCGCGTCATGCGTCGGGTGCGGCGAAGTCGTCGCATCAGCACCGTCTGCCACTAGGGCGAACGGAGCCGGATCAACGGTGCGCAGCAACGCATCCTGGCGGAACATCACCTGCAAACCTTCACGGACTTCAGCGGGTGCCACCTGAGCGACCAAAATGCGGGCGCCAGCGCGAGCGACCGAGCTGTTCGCGCGCAGCACGTCCAGGGGATCGATTTCCACCGTGTCGGCCGCCGGAACGTTTACGTGCGGGACATCGAACGTATGGTCATGGTCAACCTCGGGGGTGACCAGGCCAAGCAGGTAGGCCGTCTCGCTGTTGACCACCAGGTTGCGACCAAGGTCGAACGTGGTGGACGCGGCGGCGTTCTGGGGGATCAGGCGTGGTTCGTCGAAGCCGGGCGTCCACTTCTCTTGGAAGGGCGAGGCGTTGCGGGCCTGTTCGTCGACGACAGCGAGCGGGTTCTGTTGCGGGATACGGGGCTTGGTCATGTGCTCAGTGGTCTCTGTGGATTCGCGCGGAGTGCGCGGCGTTTTGGGAAATTCTCGGTAAGTCGCGAACGGATTTCCTCGTGCTGGATGTCCGCGCTCTTTACCGAATGCGTGGGAGTTTGCGCATCCGTCAGGGACCGCGCCTCTTGCGGGATTTCCGCTTCCCGGACGTGAAGCACCGCAACGCTGCGTAGGACGCTCTACAAGGGCCGCTGAGCGGAGCGGCTACCTAGCCGGCGGGGACGGCGGACAAGGCGTTTTCAGGGCACCCACATTGGATTGCACGCGGTGGTGCCCCGCCGCAGAGGGTGACCGGCCTGAATGGGACCCGCGAATTCCGCCGGGGGGCATCGACCTGCGGGCGGTCGCATGGTCGCCCTCCCGTGGCATGGCGCATCGGGTGCATGCACGCTCCAACCTGGAGCGCTGCTCGCCCTCTACAGCAGAGCGCCGAGATGAGTTATATGGCCGATAAGCCGCGCGTGTGCCTCGACCCAAAATTTCGGTTCGCTAAATACGACAACGGCCGCAATGCGCGGCCGTTGTTCGTGGGGACGGTGCACGCCGCCGCTAGAGCATTACACAATCATCCGACATCGCTGTTTTGGCAACGTCACCCCGCCCCGTGCAAACCATGGTTACCTTGTTACCCTTGTGTAGCTTTGCAAGCACAGACGCCTGCTGTTTCGAGAATGAAAACTGCGGCTCCATGAACTCGTTCACCCCACCGCGCAAAGTGACGTAGGGGCGTCCAAGAAAGTCAGTATCGATAGAAGCGACAATGCCGCTCACCTCATACCTTGCCCCTTTAAATCGCTGATCTGCTGCCACGGTATTGTCCTCATACGCCCTCGCCAATTCAGCCGCAGTCGTGGTGAAAATGGCCGCAGGCTTCGCCTGAGATTCACTGTCACCAGTAGCGGTACCGGGACTAGAAGCCTGCTTATCCTGGGCGACGGCATCTTCTTTCTGAGGGCCAACGATTACGCCGATAACTATTAGGCCGATGAAAATCAGCAATATCGCTTTCAATAGCTTCATGCTTCCCCCTGTCCGGCCGGCATGGCCAGTCATGAGAATTCCATCACAGAAAAGGATTTTCCAGTCCCCTTAGAACCCATGGGGCCAACTGTTCAGCTACTCCGCCCCAGTCGATCATGAGCATGATTCCCATTAATGGGCTCTCCAGTTGGGTTGAGCGTTAGCCGTCAACAACAAGACCACCTAGCCCACCCAGCCCACCCTGACCACCGGTTTCCTAAAACACCCCGTGCGCTGCGTATTAGCGCTACTTCATTATTTGCAAAATATCTCCAACTAGGTGGTCTTGGTGGTCTTGGTGGACTAAACCCAATAGCCATGCGGGTTTCCGCATAGATAACCTGAACCAACCGGTGGTCTTGGTGGTCTGCACCTGCGTCACAAAAAAAGCCGCCCGAAGGCGGCCAACCTGGCGGATTGATGGGCGGTCAGAACGGTGAATCCTCGACGTCGCAATCAGCGTAGTCGCGTACCCACCCACGCACCTGCTTTCCGCCACGATATATCCGGTCCTTCCGGTAACCGATGGCTTTCATGATGTGCGCGACACGCATCTGAGCGGTCTTGTCCTGGCGCGAAATGTCCACGCCAATGCCAGTAAGCACCTCGGAAACGAGCACTCCAGGGTGGCCGATGCACCATTCAGCGATCACCGGCTCCCACGCATCCGTCTCGCGCCGTTCATCCGCCTGCGCCTTGGCGGCTTCGGTCGGAATTTCCCACCAGGTAGCCCTGTTGTGGAACGCGTCAACCGCTTCAGCGAAAAGCTGCTCGCGATTGATGTGAAGCCACTCGTGATCGATGCTCGCCACGGTCAGCGGCCAGAAGCGGCGCGCACCCGTGGCATCGCGCAGATATTCGTTTTCGTTCGTGCTGCCCGCAAACACAACGCGGCGAGGAAGGTCAGTGGCGCGTTTTGCGTAGGGTAGCCGGCATCGATCCTGCTGCGACGAAAGCACCTGCTTGATGCGCGTAACATCGGTGCGGCGGAACGCATCAAGCTCGGCGATTTCCAGCAGCCACTTGCCTTGCAGCACCACGAAAAAGTCTTTCGTATCCAGGCTCTCAGTTAGCTCTGCATAGTATTTGCCACCCAGGATCGCCAGAAGGCGCGACTTACCAGCGCCCTGCGTGCCTTCGAACACGGGCATGGTGTCTACCTTGCAGCCCGGCATGAGCCCGCGCGCAACCATCGAAATGATGAAGTTGCGGCCGATAGCGGTGTGATACTCGTCAGCCGGCGCACCCACGGTGCGTTGCAGCCAGCCATCCAGGCGGGGCGTGCCATCCCAGCGTAACGATTGCAACCAGTCCCGCAGTTCGTCGCGCTGATTCTCTTGCGCGACGGCGATGACGGCCTTTTCCATCAGTTCGTCGCCAAACCTCACCAGTCCGAATTCACGCTGAAATACAGCCGCGACGCGCACTCGATCAGAGTCAACCCACTGGCGAGGCTCGTGGCAATCCCACGTTGTAAGGATATCCTGGTGGAAAGTATCGTACCAAATGCGGCCAGCGAAACGCGGATGCCCCTGCATGACGGCAATAGCGTTGTCCAGGTTGGCATATGGTTCGCCGCGCATATCGGTGGCAAGCGCGACGCCGTGTCGGTGCATCGCTTCAACGGCTTCTATTCCTGTCGATGGGCGTGGCGCGCATTCATTCACCGGCTTCGGCTCTTGCTTCTTCCTACTTGGCTTCGTCTTTGGCGGCGCTGCCACCTCCGGAAGCTCTGCACGCGCCGGCAGGCGCTTGAAATCCGTTTTCGGCTTAGATGCCGTGGCCGCGCCGCCGCGTTGCTCGGCCGCCAGCCGAGCATCACGGAACACCTCGATCGGTACTTCCTTGAGCGTCATTCGTGGTGGCCGCCTGCGGGCTTCCAGCCGCAATGCCGCAACGTGTCTTTCACACCGTCAGGCGTGAACACCACCCCACTGCGCGTTCCGTAAGCGAATTGGCGAAGGACGACATCACCGGCAACGCCAACGCTCAAACCGCGTCGGCACCCGTCCATAAGCTGACGAATCACGGCGTCATCGACGGCCGCCTGGTTGGCCGCCAGCGTGTCCCGGATCAATTGTTCGTTGCCATCCTGCCAGGTGCGGAAGTCATCCGGCGTCAGGAGTTGCTTAGCGCTCATGCGACACCTCCGCGCGACGCAGCCACGCGAGCGTCAATCCACGCGTCGATGTCGGATTCCAGCCAGCCCGACGCCTTCGCACCCAGCAGCTTTATCTGCGCCGGAAACTTGCCGTCAGCAATGGCCTGGTAGATCGTCGAGCGCGGCAAGCCGACCTTGAGGGTGACGTCCTCGATGCGGATGATTCGTTTTTGATTCAGGGTTTGCATGTCTGTCTATAGCCGTCCGTTCGTCTGTGATGGTTTGATAATGGACGGGCATAGACTGCGATTCCTCTTGCGGGATTTCCTCGTGCTGGATGTCCTAACCAGCGCTCGCGCTCGTTAACGCAACTTCACTCGCATTGACCCTAGGCAAAAAAACGCCGCCATGTGCGGCGGCGTTTTCGAAGACAGGTGCGGGCGAAATGGATTTCCGCGCCACCAGTCGGTTAGCTGTTGGGCTGCGGCGAACCGTACAGGTCCATGTCGCAGGTGAACGTCTTCGTGGTTACCTTCCCGGCTGGGTCCTTCAGGTCGACGGTGACAGTGAGCGTCACGTACCCATGGATGACGGGGAAAGAGCCGTTGTAGACGTAACCAGAGCCGTTGCTGATATCCAGACCGATATCGCTGGTGACTGGCGTAAACGCGGATGCACCATTGCTCTGGTTGATATATCCAGACGCCGCGCCGGTTCCGGTGTAGTGGTTCGCGGTCATCGACCATGAGAGTCGAACTTGGTAAGCGGACGCCGGATTACCGCCACGCGCAAAGGTGGACGTGTTCACCACGTTCCAGCTCAGGCCGGAAGCCCCATCGCCAGCGACCTCCTGAGTCAACGTGCCGTTGGCATGAAACACGATGCGGAACTGCGCGTTGCCAAGAACGGCCACGCCCGAAGTGGTCGAGTGGTCGTAGCCATGCGCAGTCATATTGGCAACAGACCAGTAATTCGCCGTGCCTTTCTTGGCCCACTTCGTCCCTACATCGGCGCCGGCCTGGTCGCGAAATCCGACAGCATCTCCAGGTGTGCCGTAGCTCGACGACGCGTATCGCAACGGTGTGCCATCCGAGCGCCGAAGGAAGGTCGCCGTATAGCCGTCGCCCACCACATCGGGGTCGTATAAGTCGTCAAAATCGACGCCAGCGGAATTGCGATAGCCGGAGGTCATTTTGCCACCTCCACGCGCGATTCCGCGATGCGATCCTGGAGCCAGCTTTCAACTTCGGCTTCGATCCAGAACGCCGCACGGCCAACCTTTACCGGCTGCGGGAATGTGTTTTCGTCCACACCTCGATACAGGGTCGAACGTGACATACCGGTGCGTTCGAGCACGTCCGGCATCTTGATGAATTTAGTCTGCTGCGTAGCCACTTTCTGAAGCCTCTTGGTATGCCGCTGGATGCGGTGTGGCGTCAGAGTGGACGTGCTTGGGCTTCTTCAGTAGTACCGCATACGTGGATAGGTGTATGAGCGTTTGTGTCAATGAATCAGCGTGAGAGTTGGTTATGTCCTAGCGTGAATGCTGAGTAAATTGCGCCCAGTCATCCATTAGCGCCTTCCGCTTCGCCATGAGGGTACCGCGCTGATAAGCAGCCTCGGCCTTATCCTTCAAGCGGTGAGCAAGAGCATGTTCGATCACTTCGCGAGGATGCGCGGTTGTCTCGCCGGCCCAGTCGCGGAACGTGCTGCGGAATCCGTGCGTAGTGAGGTCGCTGCGCTTCATGCGCTTCAGCACCGCCAGGAGGGACATGTTCGACAACGGCTGACCCGCACGCATGCCGGTGAATATGTACGCGTCATCGTTGCGCCCCGCAGCACTCATCTTCTCGATGATCGCTAGAGCCGCATCAGACAATGGTACGCGGTGCTCTTTCGACGCCTTCATGCGTCCGGCCGGAATGGTCCACGTTTTGGCTTGGAAATCGATTTCGCCGAACCTGGCGCCGATCACTTCGCCGGTACGCGTCGCGGTGAGGATGGCGAACTGGAGTGCCTCTGCACCCATGCCGACTTCAACCCGCAGTTTCTTCATAAAGGCGGGCAGCTCTGCGTAAGGCAGCGCGGCATGATGCTCGACGCGCTTCACCTTGGACGGCTTCGCCAGCATTGCGGCTAGATGGCCCTTCCAGCGCGCAGGGTTCGGCTTGTCGGCGTTTCGGTAACCGGCAGCAGTGGCATACGCCAGTACGCTTTCGATGCGACCACGCACGCGGCTGGCTGTTTCTGGAACCTTCGTCCAGATCGGGTTCAACACCGCCAGGATGTGCGGCGTCTCAATGTCGTTCACGTCGACGCCGCCGAGCGTGGGGAACGCGTATTGCTCCAGGGTGGATGTCCACTGTGCAAGATGCTTCGCGTTCTTGAACTCGGCCGCTCGTGACTTGATGTGAGCGGCAGCGGCTTGCGCGAACGTCAAGCCCTGCGCGGCAGTGTGTAGTCGTACGCGGGCAGGCAGTGGCGCGATGCCGTTGCGTAGCCCCGCGCGAACACCCGCCGCTTTGTCACGCGCGGCGGTGAGGCCCACCTCAGCCAGTGGCCCCAGGCCAACCTCGCGGCGTTTCTTGTCGCGCTCATATTTCAGGGTCCAGGACGCGGCCCCTGTATCGCTGACGTTGAGGTACAGCAGACCGCCATCCGGGTATCGACCTGGTGCGGCTTTCCCTCGGCGCGCCTTGTCGACGAACGACGCCGACAGCCTATTCAGTGCTCTCATATCCCGTGTCCCATCCCGTGTTTCGCTCAGCGATGGTAACCCAAGCTGTAGAGCCACTTCCATCTGAATGATGACGAAAAAACGCGTAATTTCAGTGAGTAACTGTGAATATGAGTTACCGACCGTCAATCACAGTGACTCACATTAAACGGACACTCTCTCCGCCAGATACCAAAACGCCCCCACCGGGGGCGTTTTGGTATCTGGCGGAGAGAGTGGGTGCAGAGAACCGGTGACTCGGCCAGCCGAGTCACCGGTTCGACAAATTCGCCGGGAGCGAATTTGGACAGCCGCAGGCTGGCCCCGCAGCGCGCAGCGCGGAGGGGTGAGGCCCATGGATGGGCCTCACAATCCCACCCTTCAAGGCGAAGCGCACCCTCCATCGAAGCTCCATACCAGAGCCCCCGCGCGCCCCCTCACCTCCTCACCAACAACGCCCCCGCAGCCCGCTCCACCGCAGCATCCACACCCCGCTGAATGTCCTCAACCGTGGGCAAGACAGCGATGTCAGGACGAAGCCCCACCCCCTCGAAAACCATCCCATCCGGACCACGATCGTTCCTGGTGCAGACACGCCCACTGCCACCGCCAGGCAACGGGAAGAACAACGGCTGCCCGGTGCTCCCCGCCGTCGTCTCCCCCACCGTGATGCCACGATGCATCGCATCGAACGCCGCAACGAAATCTTCCGCCGCCGAAAAAGTCCGCGCACTGGTCAAGACCGCGATCGGCACATCGACCTTATGCCCGGGATCGGCCGGAACCTCGAACGGCGGAACGTCAGTCCACCCTGGCAATACACCGCGCGCGCGATCTGCCGCGACGTAGCTTCTCGTTCGGGTCATGGCGCCGCGAATCCTATCCCGCGTCAGCACCTGCAGCAGATCCACCGGCGTGCTGCCGCCACCGTTGTCGCGAAGATCGATGACCAGCCCTTTGGAAGCATTGACGAGCGGTAAGTTGGCAAGCAACGCCTTGGTGCCCTCCGTGTCCTCGAACTCATCGATCGTGAGGACGGCAACTCCATCCGGCCTCAGCTTGAACGAAGCCCCGTTGGTTCTGAATTTCGACCGTTCCGCCAAGGTCAGCCGCATCAGCTCGCGCTCTTCTTGCCTGCCTTCGGCATTCCTCACGGTGACGCGCAAACGGCTGCCGGCATGCCCGCTGAGCAGCGCATAGTCGTAGGTGCGCACCTGCAGATCCTGCGGTGTCGAAGCACTCTGGTAAGGCGCGATTTCGCGCTCTGCATAACGGCCGATGTCTTCCCCGTCGATCTTCAGAAGCACATCGCCCACTCGCCAACGCTGCCCGGGCAACGCAGGATCGTCGATCCGCGTCACCACGACGGCATGCTCCACCAGTTGCGTGCGCAACCCAGGGCGACCATAAAAAGCGTCGCGCATGGATTCGGGAGGATAGACATTGGTGTGCCCGTCCTTCAGCAGTGCCGCGAACCGCATCAGCAGGCGGTAGTAGTCCTCGGTCGAGGCGGTTGCGCGCACTTTGGGCAGGAAGTCCAGATAGGCCTGGTTCCAGTCCAGCTCCGGTTGCCGGTCGAAGAAAGCAAAGTTGAAGCGGGCCTCCGACCACAGCACGGACAGCCCTGCGATCTTGGCGTCATCACTCAGATTCGGCGCGAAAGGCAGGTTCTGGCCGGGCTCGCGCGCCCACAGGCGCTCCTGGCTGCGCGTCGCTTCCACGAGTCGGGCGAAGCGCGGGTCGCCATGAAGCGAGGCAAGATCGGCATCCGCCGCCAACTGCTCCGCCGGCACGCTGCCGCCCCTGGCTTGCGCGGCCAGGAGTACGTCCATCGCTTTTTCCTTGCGGCCGGCAAGCGCTTCGTCGCGGGCGAGCTGGTACATCGCGGCGTTCCAGTGCCAATCCATGCCCTCGGGGCCGGCCGCATAGAACGGCTCAAGGATCGCCGCTGCGTCGGCGTATCGCTTCGCTTCATGCAGTTTGAGCGACTCGATGTAGCGCCCGGGCAGGCTGGCTGCCGATATGGACGCTGGCTGGGCTTCCGCGCCGAGCGCCGATCCGCAGGCCAGGAGAGGGAAAATCAGGCCACCGATTCGCATCCACGTCTTGATCAT
>Ga0102588_1001669_pt1 | contig 15472 bp, 13 predicted proteins | sample AraplaMF_Col_mMS_FD_76854 | JGI IMG/M metagenome (GOLD analysis project Ga0102588, IMG submission 76854) | Arabidopsis root microbial communities from the University of North Carolina, USA - plate scrape MF_Col_mMS (SPADES assembly) (version 2) | ecosystem: Host-associated > Plants > Roots >...
CATCCTTTGGTTTACTGGTAACGCTGATCTGGTTATACCTGGAAATATTACGCTTATTATCTAAGTTAAACCGCCGCTAAACAAGCAGTTTATAACTCATCCGCAAGGGCCGCCATTCTTAACCGATGGCGGCCCTTCGTGTTTTAACAAGTCTATAACACAACAAAACCAACGGGCCTGCGTTTTTCTTGAAATGCTTAAAACAAGCCACAAGGGCGGGTTTAGCTAAAGAAATGTTAAATAAAGCACACACAATTTCAGGGGCCACTGTGGCATGGTAATTGTAAAATTCTATGCAGGCTGGTTCCTGATGATCAGCAAAAGTTCTTTAAACGCCGCTATACACCGCTTACAACAGATCAATCTTTAAAACAATTAAACGTGTGTGTTATGAATAAGATCAAAGTAAGCCTGTTGGCGCTCGCCACCATTGCTTTTAGTGCCTATGCATTTAAAGGCGTAGATGGTTCCATTACAGGCAAAGTAAGGCCGGCAGATGGGGCTACGGAAGCATGGGCGGTACAAGGGTCAGATACGTTGAAAACAGCGGTTTCTGATGGCGCATTTACCTTTACGGGTGCCAGGGCTGGTACCTATACTGTAGTGATAAATGCCAAGGATCCTTTTAAGGATGCCACCATTAACGATGTGAAAGTGGAAGATGGGAAAGCAACTGACCTGGGCGAGATCAATTTACAACAATAACCAAGAGCAATAGTTGGTTTTCATAGGGGTTAATCAAAAAGCCGGAGATACATCTGTATCACCGGCTTCTTTTTTTATATAATTTCCTTTCCTTGTAGGGGTACTGCTCCCCTTCTCCGTTATAATATTAAAGCAACAGTTATGGTTATAAAAAAGGATGTCCTTGTCGTAAACGGCAGCCTTTTCATTACCTGCCTGCTTTTATTGACCGTCATTTTCAGCTACATCCTGTAAATGCCGCCAAAATCGTCACACTATGCACACACAAAGTACACCTGCCCTTGCAGGAGCTGGCATAAGTGATAGCGTACCAAATGGTAACAAAAGCTATTTTTGTGCTATGCCCGATAATGCCAGGTTACACGAATTATTACAGGATGATGAACAGGCCTTCATGGAGCTGCTCTTTAAATCCTTCTTTCCCCTTGTTTGTAAAACCATTTACCGGCTGGTACAGGATACCGCCACTGCAGAAGACCTTGCCCAGGAAGTGTTCATACGGATATGGAACCGGCGCAGCGCTTTACAGGAGGTGTATTTTAAAGCGTACCTGCACAGAGCAGCAATTAATATGGCATTAGACCACCTGGACAAGCACAAACGGCAGGGTAAACACCTGTCTATTGAAGAAGATATGATACAGCTGCCGGCCAGCTCCGGCACTGCCGAAAGTCCGCACCGCCTGAAACAAACCACCGCGCACATTCACCAGGCTATTGACCGCCTGCCGGAGAAGTGCCGGGAAATATTTATTCTGAGCCGTTTTGAGGAGATGACCTACCGGGAAATAGCCGCTACGCTCAACATTTCTGTAAAAACAGTGGAGAACCAGATGATCACCGCGTTAAAGAAACTAAGAGTATCCCTGCAGGATTACCTGGCTGTGATATTGTTGGTAGCATGCAGTTCCTTATATCTTTTACTCTTACAATTTTAATGGTATGTCTTACGAGTTAGACCATATAGAAACGCTTATTGCCCGTGATATTGATAACAGCCTGAGCCCTGAAGAAAAAGAGGTGTTACAGGCCTGGCTGAATGAGGATGAGACCAACCGGCAATACTATGCTGCGCTGAAAAGCACCTGGGCGCTCACCGGCAAGGCAGATACGGATTTCACCCCCTCCACGGAAAAGAACTGGGAAGCTTTCAAACAGCAAATAACTGCTACGCCCACACGTAGTATCTTCCATACCTACCGGCATGTACTGCGTATAGCGGCCAGCGTTATACTGTTAAGCGGCGCTGCTACCGCGTATTTCGTGTTCTTCAGACACCCGGAAGTATCAGTTGCCACCCTTGCGCATGAGAAGAAAACCGTTACCCTGCCGGATGGCAGCAAGGCTTACCTGAACCAGAACAGCAAGCTTACCTATGCTGCTAATTTTAAGGGTAAAGAACGTGCCGTGCATCTGGAAGGAGAAGCATTTTTTGAGGTAACACAACATACTGCACAGCCTTTTGTTGTATATGCCAGCCATACGCAAACACAGGTGCTGGGTACTGCTTTTGATGTAAAGGCTTATGATGTAAGCCAGGTAGAGGTAGCGGTGGTAACGGGTAAAGTGGCCTTTTCTAACCGTGATAACCAGCAGGAGAAGCTGCTGCTTACCGGTGGCAGCCGCGGTGTTTTAAAAGATACCAAAGCCCTGGAGCAAATGCGTATTGAAGATCCCAATTTTATGGCGTGGAAAGAGAACCGCCTTTCTTTCCAGGATACACGCCTGGGTGATGTGATCAATACTTTACAGAATTATTTTGATGTGCGCATAACGCTATCAGACAAGGATATGGCGCGTTTCCGCTACAATGGCACCTTTGATCCGGAACAACTTGGGAATGTGGAGAGCGTGCTGGAAGTAATATGCCCTACCATGAACCTGCGCTGGACCAAAAACCAGCAGGGTGAATATACCTTACACAAACAAATAGACCTTTAACACACAACACATAAACAGCAATAAAAAGCCCCCCGGTAAACGGAGGGCTTTTTTATTTATAAGATCATATCTTATTCAGATCAGGCGGGGGTTGCACCACCACCCAGCTTACATTTCTGCAGCACTTCCCATGATTTGCCGTTATGGCGCAGGAAGTACAGGTTATTTACCTTAAAGCTGGCCTGGTATTCTTTGTTCTCATACTCGGGCCATGCTTTGTTGAACTGATCATCTTCCAGGTCTTTAAAGGCCACGGTAACGTGCGGGGTAAAACCGGTGCGGGCCAGCATGGTGCTGAAGCCAAATTCCTTGCGCAGGAAGTTGATCAGCTGCCGGTGCATAGCAGACATGGTTTCACTTTTTTCTACGTTAATGAACAGTACACGGTTCTGCTTATTGGGGAAAGTACCAAAGCCATTCAGGGATACCTCAAAAGGCGCCTGGCTTTTTGCAAATTCAGCCAATTCATCACAGAAGGCTTTTTCCAGTGCAGGATCGGCCGTGAAAGGTACCTGCAGGGTAATATGCGGCAATACTTTCAGTGCGTAAGTAGGGCCGTATTTTTCTGCAAATTCCTGTTTTATCTTAATGATCTCCTTACCTACTTCGGCAGTAGGCAGCAGGGCAATAAAGTAAATTTTGTTATCGGGTTTGGGCGTGAAAGGCCTTCTCATGCCGCCGCCGCCAGGTCTTCTCTGGCCGCCACCGCCGCCATATCCACCGCCGCCGCCACGGTTGTAACCACCGCCGCCACCGCCGCGGTTGTATCCACCACCGCCGCCGCCACGATCGTAACCACCGCCGCCACCGCCGCGATTGTAACCACCGCCGCCACCGCCGCGATCGTAACCACCGCCGCCACCGCCACGGTTGTAACCACCGCCGCCGCCGCCGCGATCATATCCTCCTCCACCTTCCCGGTTGTAATTTTCGCGGGGCCTGTATTCGCCACCGCCATCTCTGTTGTAGTCCGGTCTGTTTTCCCGGTTAAAATTGGGTCTTCCCTCCCGCTCATTGTTGTTATTAAAGTCAGGTCGGTTATAACCGCCCGGCTTGTCCTTGGGATCATACTCTTTGTTAACATCTGAAGAGTAGGGCTTGCGGGGGCGTTCGTTTCTCTCAAAATTCATCTTACTTAATTAAGCGTTTGAAGCAATAATAGCTATGATTTCATAAAAATGAAATTCATCTCCATGGTGAGTGATATAGTTAGTGCCGATGATACCCAGGTATGGTCATCCCGGGTTTTCTCCAGTCCACATTAATATACCGGCTTTGTCATTTTTGTGTTTAAAATTCTCTTTACCTGTTTCTTAGTTTTAGCTGGAAGAATTACCTCTTTCTGGAAGAATAAAGATAATTGAGTGCCGCATTCCTACAATTATTATGGTGCGCATTCCTTATTATTCCGCACCTATCATATTATTTTCTCATTAGTGTTTTGGCGAATCCAATTTAGCTCAGAACGACAGATTGATGCTACCTGATATCAAATATACGGGAATATCGACGTCATTCACTGATCCACCCCATTTATTTTACACTGTCAGTCGTTTCATAACAAACTTTTTTCATTTTCCTGTTCAAAGTACCGGCTGGCATAGGTAAATGGTTTTTCAACAGTAATTATAAGGCTAAGCTACTACTTTGTTGGTAAATTTTCTGTAAATTATCTTTTAAATAACAAAATTTTTCTACCACCAGTGCGCCTAAGCCGCTCAATCTCCATCCAGTAAATTTCCCAGGCCGCCCAGTATGCTTCCCTCCTCTTTACGGGGTCCTGTACCATACGCAATAATGCGGCCAGCCAAACGGCTGATGGGCAGGGACTGGATCCATACCTTGCCGGGACCTCTGAGCGTAGCAAAGAACAAGCCTTCGCCACCAAAAACCATATTCTTTATCCCTTTTACAAACTCAATATCAAAATCTACATTCTGAGTGTAGGCTACTACGCAACCGGTGTCTATTTTCAGCACTTCGCCGGCCTGCAGTTCCTTTTCTATTACCAGGCCGCCGGCATGTACAAAGGCCAGGCCATCGCCTTCCAGCTTCTGCATTATAAAACCTTCCCCGCCAAAAATGCCCGTACCCAGCCTGCGCTGCCACTCTATTCCTATGCTTACGCCTTTGGCGGCGCAAAGGAAAGCATCTTTCTGGCAAATTACCTTGCCGCCCATTAGGGCCAGGTCCATCGGAATAATTTTACCGGGGTAAGGGGCTGCAAAGCTCACTCTTTTCTTTGCTTGTCCCACATTTGTAAAGGCGGTCATGAACAGGCTTTCTCCTGTGATCATGCGTTTGCCAGCGGAAAGCAGCTTCCCGAAAAGGCCCTGGTTGGGCTGGGAGCCATCTCCAAACATGGTTTGCATTTGTATCTCCTGGTCCATCATCATAAAGCTTCCGCTTTCTGCAACGGCCGTTTCCTGGGGGTCTAACTCTATTTCTACTATCTGGATCTCCTCCCCGTATATCTTATAATCGATTTCGTGGTTCCGCATATGATTTTGATCTTTTTCGGGATATCTGTGTCAAAAGTAATAAATGCCGCAACTAAACAACTGTTAAATATTACAAAAAAAAACCGTCCCGATAGATATCGGAACGGTGATCTGTTAAACCTACAACTGTTACACTGTATGGCTATTGTTAAATAGCCAGCTATTTTAATTCATTGAAATATTTGTTTCCATGCTGTGCGCATGTTCTTTGTCTTCTTTAGCCATTTCTGCCTCCGTGAAAAATGCATACGGCTTGTTGGATACATAATGCGGATCATGCAGCCTGCGCACAGTTTCCTTTTTGCTGAACAGCTTCAGGAGCAGCACCAGGAAGGGTACATATTTTAAACCGCGTGGCAGCTTGTAATGATCCAGCACATCAATGGAACGCTTGTTCATGGCGTACATTACGGGCACCAGGATCAGCGTAAGGAAGGTGGCAAAGATCAACCCGAACACCATGGTCCAGGCCAGCGGGCCCCAGAAGGCTACGTTATCGCCCCCAAAGAACAGGTGCGGGTTACCTTCGGAGAACAGGGTAGCAAAGTCAATGTTCAAGCCTACGGCCAGCGGTATCAGGCCCAGGATGGCGGCTATGGCAGTAAGCAATACCGGCGTCATACGCGTTCTGCCGCCTTCTACAACGGCATCATACACCGGTGTACCCTGCTTGATCAGCAGATCAATAAACTCTACCAGCACTATACCGTTACGTACCACTACGCCCGCCAGCGCCATAATACCTACACCGGTCATTACAATGGAGATATCCATTCCAAAAACGGAGAAGCCCAGGAACACACCGATGATACTAAATACTATTTCCATGGCAATTACCAGCGGACGGCCTACCGAGTTGAACTGCGTTACCATGATCATAAACATCAGGCCTACTGCGCCCAGCATAGCCATTACCAGGAAGTTCATAGTTTCCTGCTGATCTTCCTGCTCACCGGTCATTTTCACAATTACGCTATCCGGTTTGCTGAACTGGTTGATGGCGCTTTGTACTTTCTGCACTACCTCGTTGGTATTAAAACCGGTAAGCACGTTGGAGTACAAGGTTACCACCCGTTTCTGATCGATACGTTTTACGCTGGCGTAAGTATTGGAATAAGTGATATTGGCTACTGCGGACAGGGGCACCTGGCGTATAGCGCCGCCCATGTTCATATCGCGATAGGTAATGTTCAGGTTCATGAGCGTATTAATATTATTACGCTGATCTTCCCTGAAACGCACCATGATCTGGTAATCATCTTCCGGATCCCGGAACTTGGAAGCTTCCGCACCATACAGGGCATTACGCAAAGCCATGCCTATTACACCGGTGGAAATGCCTTCCTTATTGGCTCTTTCACGGTCTATATTCACCAGTATTTCCGGCTTGTTGCTTTCAAAATCACTTTTCAGCTCTTCCACACCACCTATCTGTAAAGAATCCAGGTAGCGTTTTAAGCGCATAGACGTTAACGTTAGCTCATTAAAATCATCCCCGCTGATCTCTATGTTAACCGGCTTGCCTGTGGGAGGGCCGCCCTGCTCCTGCTCTACTGTAATATCCGCACCGGGTATGCCTTTTACCGCATCGCGGATCTTGCCCAGGTAGTCTTTGGTAGACTGGCCTTTACGTGCGCCAAACTCCACAAAGGCTACAGTTACCTTACCTTTCTGCGGCTGCACGCTCTGATCCATCTGGCTGGGATCGCCGGCGCCTACTGCTACGTTGGAGATAATGGATTCCACAATAGGATTGTTAGCGCCTACTGTTTTAGTGATCCGTTGCTCTACGATGTGCGTAATAGAATCTGTGTACTTCTGATCGGTACCGTTCGGCAGCTCCAGGTAAGCATAAATAAAGTTGGGATCTGCCTGCGGGAAGAACACCACTTTAGGGTTGCGCATACCGGTTAAGATAATGCTGAAGATCAGCAGGCCAAACGTGGCAAACAGGATGCCTATCGGACGCCAGCCTTTCAAACACCACTCCAAACGGCGGTGATACCATTCCTGCACCCTTGGCCATGTGTGCTGCTGGAAACGGCGGGCTACACCGCCCAGCCAGAAACGTTCCAGCACGATCAGCAGGTACATGAACACTACAAAGTTGCCCACGCCAAAACTATTGGCATATGCTATAAGCGCTATGACTGCAAATACTGCGCTGAGTATTTTAAACTTCTTGTCGAACTTAGGTTTGGGATGCTCCTCTCCTTCATGGCGGTCCATAAAATCAACTGCAAACACAGGGTTGATGATATAGGCTACTACCAGTGATGCACCCAGTGTAACGATCAACGTTACCGGCAGGAAGAACATGAAACTACCTATTACACCGGGCCAGAACAGCAGCGGCACAAAAGGCGCCAGCACTGTGAGCGTACCGGATAATACCGGCAGGAACACCTCGCCCGCCGCTATTTTAGCGGCTTTCACAATTCCAAGGTCGTGCCGTTCATGAAAGATCCTGTGCACATTCTCTATCACCACAATGGCATCATCCACCACTATCCCCAATGCCAGCAGGAAGGAGAACAGCACCATCATGTTCAACGTAAAGTCGAACATAGGCAGGATCAAAAATGCTATGAACATGGAGATGGGTACCGACAAGGCCACGAAGATGGCGTTCACCGCACCCATGAAGAACATGAGGATGATGGTTACCAGCACAAAACCAATGATGATGGTATTGATCAGATCATGCAGGGTTACGCGGGTAGATTTAGACTGATCGGCCGTGATATCCACTTTCAGGCCCTTGGGCAGATAGCTTTTCTGCATGTCTGCAATAATACCGCGGATCTTATCAGAGGCATCTATCAGGTTCTTACCGCTTTGTTTAATTACGTTCAGCGTAATTACATTCTTGCCATTCAAACGGGCATAGCTTTCCTGCTCTTTAAAACCATCTACCACGTCTGCCACATCCCTCAGATACACTACGGCGCCGGACATGCCGCGCACTACAATGTTGCCGATCTTACTGGCATCCTTATACTCGCCTTTTACACTGAGGGTACGCTTTTGCCCATCCATAGATACCAGGCCGCCGGAGATGGTACGGTTCTCAGCCCCTACTGCGTTAATGATATCATCAAAGCTGATGCGGGCCGCGTCCATCTTGTATTTATCCACGTTGATCTGGATCTCGCGGTCCAGCGCGCCTACAATATCCACGCGGGTAATTTCTGTGAGCGCTTCAATGCGGTCCTGCATTTCATCTGCATACTTCTTTAAAGATTGCAGGTCAAAATCGCCGGAAAGGTTCACGTTCATGATAGGGATCTGCGATACATCTATCTTAATGATCTGCGGTTCCTTACCATTTACAGTGAGGTCAGAAGGCAGGTCGGCCTTGGCTTCATCCACCTTCTCGCGCACTTCCTGCCGCGCGGTTTCTATATCCACATCGGTATTAAATTCTATGGTGATGATGGAATAGTCCTGCAGGGAGGTGCTTTTAATTTCCTTTACACCGGAGATGCCACCCAATTGTTTTTCAATGGGCTTGGTCACCAGTGTTTCCATATCTTCCGGTGCGGTACCGGGGTACAGCGTATTAATATAGAACTGCGGAAACACTACTTCCGGGAATTGCTCCTTGGGTAACGATATGTAGGAAAGGATACCGGCAAAGGCTATGATAATGGTGGCTACATAAATGCTCACCTTATTATCAATGGCCCAGCTGGTAGGCTTAAATTCTTTATTCAGGTTGTCTTGCATACATTAGCTTTTAGCTTAGCTGATAGCTAGAGTTTAATCAGGTCGTTATCATTTAATCCCTGGTAACCGGTTGTCACCAACTTCTCGCCCACCTGCAGTCCGTTCTTTATTTCGGCTATATCATTATAGGTGCGTCCCATTTCAATATCCCGGCGCTGTGCCAGCATTTTACCACCCGCTTCCTTAGCCACTACCACAAAGGGTTTGCCCATGGTGTACTGTATTACGTTCACCGGAATCACTACTGCATTTTTTGCGGTGTAATCAATGATCTTCACATGGGCTATCATGTTAGGGCGCAGGGCCTGATCGGCCGGCAGCGGCACTTCAATTTTAATGGTACGGCTTTGCGGATCAATGGTGCGGGATGCAAAACCTATTTTGGTACGGATGTCTTTATTAATGTCCGGGAAGCTGATGAGCACTGCATCGCCGGTTTTTACATTACCTGCATAACCTTCTGCTACATTGGCTACTACTTTTAATGCATTGCTGTTCACCACGCGGAAAGCAGCGGTTGGGGAGGCGGGGCCAACGTTATCTCCCAGCTTGGCTATTACCGCATCTACCGTTCCATTGATGGGGGAAACAATGCGGGTTTGCGCCAGCTGTTCATTTAAGGTACCCAGCTTTCTTTCCAGGCTTTCTTTATTGTTCTTTGCTGTAAGGAACTGCATTTCGCTGCCTATTTTCTGATCCCAGAGGCGCTTTTGTTTTTCGTAGGTAGTAGTGGCCAGCTCCAGCTGTGTTTTCAGCTCTGAGATACTGGAGCGCGCCAGCTGATCATCTACCTGGCCCAGGGTTTGGCCTTTGCTTACCTGCTGGCCTTCCTTTACCAGGATGGCGGTTACCACACCAGGCACTTTGGAGGTTACGTTCACATTTTCACGTGCATCCACGCTGCCCTGCACATCAATATAATGCTGGAATGTGGTATCATCCAGGGTGGCCAGGGTAACGGTTTTCACTCTTTCTACGGTATCTGTTTTACCTACCTCTTTTTCAAGGGCGGCTATCTGTGATTCCAGCTTTGATCTTTGCTCCTTTAGTTTTTGCAGCTGGGCTTCCTTATTGGGAGCGCCCCCGCCGCAAGCGGCCAGTATAAGGGTAGCGAAGGGAATAACGAAATATCTTTTGGTCATATAGATCGAATTTTAAAGATCAGTTTAGGTTTAGCTTTTACAATTTTCCGTAGGCCTTCATGTAATCAATCTTCGCCACTATCGTATTGTACAAGGCATCGAAATAATTCTTCTGTGCGGTGAGCAGATCGTTTTCCGCGGTGCTCATTTCCAGGCTGCTGCCTACCCCTTCACGGTACTTAACCTGGGTAGTGGTATATACTTCCTGCGCCAGCTGCATATTCTGCTCCTGCGATTGCAGGGTAAGCAGGTTATTGCGGAAGGTGGAGGCGGATTGTGATTGTTCCAGGTCAATGGACAGCTTCAGGTTCTCTACATTCTGCTCTGTTTTTTTCAGGGCCAGGAAAGCCTGATCTACCTGCCGTTTGCGCTGGAAGCCGGCAAAAATGGGTACGGAAAGGTTCAGCCCCAGCGTGCTATAGCCATACCAGGTAGGGTTCTTAAAATAATCGAACTCGCTGGAACCTCTCAAAGAGCCGGCAGAGGCATTAAAGGACAGCGTAGGCAGGCCTTTCATCTTATACCGTTTCAGATCATATTCGTTTGCCCGTTTCTGTGACTGCAGTACCTGGTACTCTATCCGCTGATCGTAGTTGAAACCATCTACGTTCACTGTTTGCGCGGCAATGGCTTCGGTAGAAAGTGTGTCCGTTAACTCTATGGTTTGCGCCATGGGCATGCCCATCTGGAATTTCAGGGCAGCGGTGCCTACCTCTATCAGGTTGCGCAGCTTAGTGATCTCTGTGCTAAGGTTAGCCATTTGCACAGTTAAGCGGTCTACATCCAGCTTCTCGGCCAACCCGTTCTTATAGGTTTCGCGGGTATCGGAAAGGGTTTTCTCCAGTGTGGCAATATTCCCTTTGAGAATGGTGAGCGCTTTATTGGCGGAGAGCACATTATAGTATGCTTTGTATACGGCTACCTTTACATCTACCTCTGATTTTTGCACGTTGCGCGCAACCAGCTCCTCCAGCGTTTTGCGGGCCTGTAAGGCTACCAGCACGCTGGGGTCAAACAGGGTTTGGTTAAGCTTAATATCACCGGTCATGTTATGGGTAAGCCCAAAAGCCACGGCCTGGTAAGTGCCTTCCGGCGCACTGGGATCAAAGTTGTGCAGATCAATCTGCGACTTTTGAAGTACGGGTGAATAGGAGTAAGCGCCGTTAGCGGTAATGGTGGGTAGTGCCAGCCCGCTTACCTCTTTGTTCTTGGCCAGCTGAATAAGCTCATCGAGCTTAGCGTTCTTAATTGTTGTTTGATTAGCGAGTGCATAATCCACGGCTTGTTTGGCGCTAAGCTGCAAAGGCCCCTGTGGCTGCGGCGTGGCTTGCTGCGCGCGCAGGGTGGTGGTAAGTGCCATTAGCAGTAGCAATGAACCGGCCAGGATAATGTGCTTTCGTTCTGATTGCATACAGTTGTATCTATTTGTTTAGCGATAGTTGTTGTTGCCTGTACTTTTCTATTAAGCGGAAACCTTCTTCTGACGATACGCCGTATAAAAAATGCTCCAGTAATACGCGCTGTACCTTCCCCATATCATAGCCCGTTAACGGGAATACTTCCGGCTGAAAACACACCATGGCAGAGGCAATGCGGAACTGGGTGAGGATGTTCACATCCAGGTCTTTCCGGTACAGCCCTTCCCGGATGCCCCGTTCCAGGTTAGTGCGGATGGTGGTGCGCAGGGAGCTGTTGCGGTATTCCTGGAACACCAGGAATGCCTGGGAATGGAACTTTTGCAGGTCCAGCATGATCACGGGGTTCATGTTGCGCAGCTTTTCGTCCATCATGTTCATGATCCCGAACAGCTCTTCTATGGCGTTATCTGCTTTGCTGATGATGATGCGTTCCTCTTCCTGGATAATTTCCAGGTACCGCCTGATGGCATGCACTACCATATCGTCCTTATCTACAAAATGTGCATACAAGGTTTTTTTGGAAATGCCCATACGGGTGGCAATATCGTCCATGGTAATGGACCTGGTGCCGTATTGCCGGAACAGGCCAAAGGCGGTATCTAATATTCTTTCCTGTACTTCCATGGTTCAAATGGGCGCTGAGAGGTATTCAATGCCCCGACAAAACTAGGGAAACTTTTTAAACTACAAAAGTTTCCATAATAAAAAAATGGAAATTGTCGTATTTGGGGGAGGGAGGGGGGCGATGTGCGGATGTGCAGATATGCAAATGAGGGAGGATGTGCTATTCCTAATAGCTATATTCCAAAACCCTGACCCGAATTGCGCACGGGTTGCGCCCGAATTGCGCAGCAATTACAGGGCAATTACGGGGGTGAATGATGTCCGGTGCTGGGCGGCCATCCTGGTTGCGGAGCAATTATGGGGCCTTCAAGATGAGAACCTGCAGCATGGCCCCAATTAGAAAACACTGGCTTCGGGACTGAGATGTGCTTATGTAAGTAAACCTTAATCTGGAATAATCTAGCTAATTTGCGCCCGGAAATTGGAATCACTGTTGCACACATTCGCTCATCCGCACCTAGCATTATTTAATATTATGTCTCCCGAACTTAAAATGAAAGCCATTGCCGCCCGTATGTTGCGGTACTTTTTCCAGGGTTTACTGATCCTGGCTCCTATTGGGATTACCGCGTTCACTATTTACTGGGCCTTTATTACGGTGGATAACCTGCTGCCCACTTCACTGCTTCCGGAAAATACGCTTGTATATAAATACCTGCATTACAAAGGGGTAGGCTTTGTGCTGGTGCTGCTGCTGATCATTATGGTAGGATACCTGAGCTCCTCTTTTATTATAGGCCGCCTGTTTGATATGTTTGACCGCCTGATGGAGCGTACTCCTTTCATCAAATACATTTATAGTTCTGTAAAAGATGTGTTCGATGCTTTTGTGGGCGAGAAAAAGAAATTTGATCATCCCGTACTGGTGCAGCTATACGGGCTGGATGTATGGGAAATGGGCTTTATTACCCAAACAGATGTGAGCTATTTAGGACTGGAAGGGTATATGGCCGTGTACGTACCTCATGCCTATGCCATTACCGGCAAAGTATTTATGGTGCCTAAAGAAAGGGTGAAGCCGCTGGAGAATATTTCCGCGGGCGAAGCCATGAAGTTTGCAGTAAGCGGCGGCGTTACTTCTATCGACCATCATACCAAGTAAAAAGTAACTTTTTATTTATCTCATCACTTCTTCTGCAAACTGCCATAAGAGGTGGTTAAAGATCTGCGGCTGGTCGTAGTTCACCAAATGCCCGGCTGCCGGCACTTTGAAGATGGTATCTTTCCACTTACGTTTAAAGGAAACCCCATCCAGGTAATTAAGCCTTACCACATTCTCCTGCTGCCCCATTACCAGGCATAAAGGCAGCTCGCTATGCAGCAGGCCGTCTATATGATTGGCGCCTTCGGCCCCCATATACCGGCCAAAGGTGGTGCGGAACACGGGATCAGTATCATAATAATATTGCTTGCAGCCTGCTATGAACTGGTCTGTAGGCCGGTACACCAGCTTTTTGCTGTAGGCGGTTAAAGCGGCATCCGAAGGCGTATCTGTAAGCACCTGTTCGTAGGGGGATGACAGTAGTACGGAGGCCCAAGGTGTATCATGATTGCCAATGGCAGCACCGGCAAAAAATAATCCTTTAGGAGGCTGCGATAACAGCGGCAGCGCTTCACTGATGAGGTTAGTGCCTGATGAAATGCCTACCAGCACATAATTTTCCAGGGTGCTGGCATTAATATAATCCGCCAGCTGACGGGCCATACCGGCAATGCTGTAATCCCGTTCCGGAGCGGTGCTGCGCCCGGAACGCCCATGGCCGGGCAGGTCAGGCGCTATAAGGCGGAACTGCTCCTGCAGCAGCTCATCTTTCAATTGCTCGTCCCAGATATCGGATTGCTGCAATCCCCCATGAATGAAAATAATGGCTTTATCAGATTCACCGGTACTGCGGGTAAAAATGGGCATACCATTTACCGGAATGGTCGTAAAATTTTCCATAATTGAGTTAGTCCCCTACTTCACGGCATTGGGTTTAAGGCGCTGCTGTTTTCATATTTGGTCGTGCCTGATGTGGGATATTTATGCTAAATATAAAAACCCCTCTGCGATCATGCCATTTGTTTAACCAACCATTAACAAAACAGAATTATGTGTGTGCACGCATAATTTTTATGCTTATTTTAGCGGCTGCAATCCTCTCTCAGTGTAGTTTTCAAATTACTTAATGCTAAATGCTTAACCTGTATGTACCAGCGGCTTTTACCGTTTATACTGTTAGGATTATTATTACCGTTAGAACTCAATGGCTGGGGATTTTTTGCGCATCAGCGTATTAACCGGCTGGCGGTATTTTCCCTGCCACCGGAAATGCTGGTGTTCTATAAACCGCACTTAGAATTTATAACGCAGCATGCTGTAGACCCTGATAAAAGAAGGTATGCGGTGGCTGCGGAAGCGCCCCGGCATTATATAGATATTGATCATTACGGACCACCGCCTTTTGACAGCCTGCCCCGTTCCTGGCAGGCCGCCATGGTAAAATATACGGCCGATACGTTACAGCAGCATGGCATATTGCCCTGGCATATTCCCCGTATGGTGGCCCGTTTAACGGATGCTTTCACGAAAAAGGATGCGGCGCAGATCCTGAAGCTTTCTGCGGAGCTGGGACATTATATTGCCGATGCGCATGTGCCTTTGCATGCCAGCTCCAATCATAACGGGCAATTAACCAACCAGCAGGGCATTCACGGCCTGTGGGAATCGCGCATACCGGAGCTGGTGGCAGATAAAGCTTTTAACTACTGGGCGGGCAAAGCCACTTATATAGCGGATGTACAGGGCTTTACGTGGGAAGTTATTATAGGCAGCGCGCTGGCGGCTGATACGGTATTAAGGCTGGAAAAAGAATTAAGCGGGCGGTTTCCGCCGGGGCAGCGTTATGCTTATGAAAAACGGAATGGCGTGCTGGTACGCAATTACTCAAAAGCCTATACCCTGGCCTATCACCAGCTACTGGGCAATATGGTGGAGCGGCGCATGCGCGGCGCTATGCAGGCTGTGGCCAGCTGCTGGTACACGGCCTGGGTAAATGCCGGGCAGCCCTCCCTGCGTGAACTGACCGGCAGATCGTTTACTGCTTCCCAGCTGCAGGAGTTTCAGCAGCTGGACCAGGCCTGGCAAAAAAGACGTTCATTCGGCCGCGGGCATGAAGAAGAATGACCACGGCATTTAAAATAAAAAACGGTTTTTAAGAAAAGTTAAATTATCTTTGTTGGCACTATCTTTTTAACCTTTATCCTACACCACTTAACGAAACACCTTACTTTTTTTATCCGTTCCTTAGAAAAACCAATAAAAGTGGAAGAAGCTAATAATTTATTTAATCAGGATCGCAACATGAAGGTGCACAACTTTAACGCCGGGCCTTCTGTATTACCAAATGAGGTATTATACAAAGCCAGCAAAG
>Ga0102588_1001676_pt1 | contig 15426 bp, 14 predicted proteins | sample AraplaMF_Col_mMS_FD_76854 | JGI IMG/M metagenome (GOLD analysis project Ga0102588, IMG submission 76854) | Arabidopsis root microbial communities from the University of North Carolina, USA - plate scrape MF_Col_mMS (SPADES assembly) (version 2) | ecosystem: Host-associated > Plants > Roots >...
AGCTCCGCGTCGGCCGACCTCGCGGCGTCCGCCGTCGACGTCGCCGGCATCAAAGTGGTCGCCGCGCGCATCGAAGGTCTCGACGCCAAGTCGCTTCGCGACAGCATGGATGTGCTCAAGCAGCAGCTTGGCGACAGTGCCATCGTGCTCGCAGGCGCCGTGGATGGCCGTGTTTCGCTCGTGGCAGGCGTCGGTGGCTCGGCACTCGGCCGCGTCAAGGCAGGCGATCTGGTGGCCGAGGTGGCCTCGCGGATCGACGGCAAGGGCGGCGGTCGTCCCGACATGGCGCAGGGCGGCGGCACGGATAGTCCGGCGCTTCCCGGCATCCTCGCGGGCATTCCCGCCTGGGTGGAAGCGCGCCTGCGCTGAACGCCAGATAGCCAGGGTGTCGCCGGTGCACCGTAAAGGTGCTCCGGTGCACGCAATAGCGGCCATTTGCGTTGCGTCCGCCGGTTTGGCTCGGCTAGTATGATCCGAATGTCGAAATGCATCCGTCGGCATCGGTCCTTGAGGATCGCAAGGCAGGACAGCTGGTCAGCGACACACACAACTAGAGCCGGGGAAGGCAGTTCGGCCTTCGATGGTCGAAACGTCGATCCATTGACGGCAAGCACTCGGGGTGAGTTGTCGTTGGTGGGGAAGCCAATACCTGATTTTATGGAGTATCAATCATGCTGATTCTGACCCGCCGGGTCGGTGAAACCCTGATGATCGGCGACGAGGTGACCGTCACCGTTCTGGGTGTGAAGGGTAACCAGGTGCGCATCGGCATCAATGCGCCGAAGAACGTCGCGGTTCATCGCGAAGAAATTTACCAGCGCATCAAGAACGAAGGCGACACCTCGGGCCATTCCGATCATTCCGGTGACGACCAGTAAAACGCTTTACGGGCGAAGCAAGGACCAGTATCCTTGCTGGCTCGTTCAGGCAGGTTCCTGAACGAACGATCACGGAGAGTTGCCCGAGAGGCCGAAGGGGCTCCCCTGCTAAGGGAGTATAGGGTCAAAAGCCTTATCGAGGGTTCGAATCCCTCACTCTCCGCCAGTTTGCAAAAAGCCCTGACTTGTCAGGGTTTTTTTGTGTCTGCATGTTGGCTTTCCGGCGTGTGCGCGACGTCGAAAGCGGTGCCGGATGGATCTTCCGCGAGCACCCATTCGCGCGCGAGCGCGCTCCCACCCGACGGTAGGCGGGTGTGCTTTGCTTTTCTTAGCTTTGCAGTGGCGGGAACGACGTGATGCGCAGCTTCGAGCCAGCGTATGGCACCAGTCGTAGTGTCGTGATCGGGTCGCCATCCGCGATGACTTTCGCCGGCACCGGGTCAGCCGCGCCTTCTTCCGCTTTCCACGCCACCAGGCGTCCGCGCACGCTCAGTGTCACGGCTGGCGTCGCGCCGGCGAACGGTCGCTCACCCACGGCGTGGCGCTCCATCGTGCCTTCCGCGGCGACGGCGTAGTTCCAGGACGTGGTGGGGTACACCTGCCAGTCGTTGGTGAGGCCGCGCTTTCTCCATTTGACCCATGCCTCGCCGATCGGCAGCGAGAAGACCAGCGCGCCGCGATGAAAGCTGATCGAGTCGTTGAATCCTTTCTCGGTCACGATGTCGGCAGGGAAAGAGAGTTCGACGCGATCGCCTTTCTTCCACTCACGGTCGACGGTGAGGAACCCCTGGCCGGCCTTTGCGGTGATCGCTTCGCCATTCACCCGCACCGAGGGCGAGCGACACCACGCGGGAATGCGCAGGCGCAGCGGGAACGCGATCGCCGTCGCGGGACGCATCGTCATGGCGACGTCGTCGCGGAACGGATAGTCGGTTTCCTGTTCGATCTCGATCGCCACACCGCGCACGGTGGTGCTGACGCGGCAGGGCGCATAGAGCGTGGCGGCGAGGCCGCCATCGCCGCTCGCCATCCAGAGGCTCGCCGTCAGCTTCGGCCAGCCCTGATGGAAATTCGCCGTGCAGCAACCGAAATGCGGGTCGAGGCCGAACAGGTTCGCTTCGGGCCCATTGGTCGTCCACGGACGCTTGTGCAGGCTGCATTCCACCTGGTTCGGCTGCTGGTCGTACTGATGCGCCCACATGTCATCGGTGAACGCGGCAGGCAACGCGTTGTACGCGATGCGCTCGATCCGGTCGCCCAGCGCGGCGTCGCCCGTGATGGCCATCGCCGTTTCGAGCGAGTACATCGCCTCGACGATGGCGCACAGTTCGACGCCTTGCGACGGGCTGCGCCCGGCGAGGTGTTCGTCGGCGGAGAACATGCCGTTGGCCTGCCCGTGATACTTGTCGAGCTGAGCCAGCTGGTGCATGACGGCGGCGCGGTCATCCGCGTCGCGCGAAATCAGCGACCACACCGCGGAGGCTTTCAGCGCCTGCGCGATGTTCACGCCGTGCACCTGCAATCCGTCGTCTTCCATGAAGGCGTTCTTGCTCTTCGCCTCCACCATCTTCGCGTCGGTCTTCTCGCGGAAGGGGAAGGTGACGAACATGCCCTGCCAGTCGTAACCCTGCTTCTTCAGCAGCGCCGCCAGTTCGAGCAGTTTCGGATCCTGCGTGCGCGCATGCAGCCACACGATCGTCGCGACCTCGTCCTGCCAGCGCATGCGGCCCCAGTCGCGTAGTGGCCGACCCGGCAAGGCGCCCAGCTGATAGTGAAAATAGTTCGTCATGAACGGCGCGACGCGCGCATCGCCGGTCAGCTCCTGGTACTGCGTCAGCACCTTCAGCATGACCATGCGCGGCCACCAGTCGTCGTTGCTCTTCGGGCCGAACATGCCGTTCGGCGACTGGCTTTGCAGCGTCCATTCAATGAACCGCTGTGCCTTCGCCTTCAACGGCGCCGAGTCGAGCTGCCAGGCCAGGGGAAGCAGGCCATCGAGGAAGTACGGCCCGCGCTCCCACGATTCGCCGTCGCCACCGAGCCAGCCGCTGCGCGGGCCGAGATCCGGCCAGGTCTCATCGACATGTCCGCCCAGCCCGTTCGCCTGGATCTCGAGCTGGCGCTTCAGCCAGCCGGCAGGACGGATCGATCCCGCGGGAAGAAACTGGAACGGTTGCGGAGCGAGGGGCGCTTTCGGAAACGTAGCGGTGTTGTCGCGCTTCGCCGGAGCGCTGCTCGCTTCGGCAGGCAGCCATGGCGTCAATGCGCCGAGAACGGAGGCTTTCAGGAAGCCGCGACGGCCCGGACGGTTGGAATCGTGCATTCGGAAGCATCCCCTCGCTTTGAACCCAGGCCGACACCATGGACGATTTCGTTTCGGATGAGAAGGGCGAGGCGCGCAGCCGCGTCGGTGGATGCTGTTTTCGTGATTCAGTGCGCGGCGCGTTGCCGGCACGTTTGCCCGCTGCCGCGGGATCGCCGATGCGATCGGCTCCCACCGGATAGCGGTGGTGGGTCGCTGGACGGATTGACGATGGGCTGTGCCAGAAGTGTCGGCGCTTCGCGAAAAGATGTCGCGCGCAAGGCGCGCTCCTACGGATGGCTTTGGTGGTGGGTGGAGCCGGGGTGCGTCGTCCTGGGAGCGTCTCCGCAGGGAGGCGAAGGCCGGACGAGGACTTAGCGACCAGGATGACGCGCCCCGGCTCCTTGCCTCGGTACCCACGGCCCGCTGCGATGGCGCAGCCGAGCCACCGCCGCCAGAACGCCCCAAAAGAAAAAGGCCCTGAAAGCGTGCTTTCAGAGCCTTGAATCTTCGAATTTTGGTCGGGGAGACAGGATTCGAACCTGCGACTTCTACGTCCCGAACGTAGCGCTCTACCAGGCTGAGCTACACCCCGTGGGAGCCGCGTATATTAGCCATGGTGCGTGTCGTTGGCAACAGGTCGTCTCGATTTTTTTACATCGGCGCGGCCGGGGCGTCCGTGGCCATCTGCTAATCTATGCGGCTGCCGCATGGCGGCGCCCGTACAGCCTGTCCGAAGAGGAATTGCATGGCACTCACCCCGGCCCGCACCATGCCCGGTGTCCTCGAGCTTCTTCCGCTCGACCAGATCGCTTTCCAGCGCATGCTGGACGCGATTCGTCGCAACTACGAGCGTTTCGGCTTCCTGCCGATCGAGACGCCCGTGATCGAGCATAGCGACGTGCTGCTGACCAAGACCGGCGGCGAGACCGAGCGCCAGGTCTACTTCGTGCAGTCCACGGGTGCGCTCGGCGCCGCCGAGAAAGGTGGCGTGCCGGAGCTGGCGTTGCGTTTCGATCTCACGGTGCCGCTGGCGCGTTACGTCGCCGAGCACGAGCACGATCTCAGCTTTCCGTTCCGCCGTTACCAGATGCAGCGCGTCTATCGCGGCGAGCGCGCGCAGCGCGGTCGCTTCCGCGAGTTCTACCAGTGCGACATCGACGTGATCGGCAAGGATTCCCTCTCGGTGCGCTACGACGCCGAGATCCCGGCCGTGATCTACAGCGTGTTCAAGGAACTGAACATCGGCGCGTTCACCATCCAGCTCAACAACCGCAAGCTCATGCGCGGTTACTTCGAGAACCTGGGTATCGCCGACGCCGAGCAGCAGATGCTCGTGCTGCGCGAGGTCGACAAGCTCGACAAGCGCGGCGCCGACTACGTGCGCGACACGCTCACGGGTGACGCCTTCGGCCTCCCGGCCGAGGTGGCGCATAAGATCCTCGCCTTCGTGCAGGTGCGTTCTACCTCGGTCGACGACGCGTTCGCGAAGCTCGATGCGCTCGGCACAGGCTCGGAAACGTTCGAGCAGGGGAGGGCGGAGCTGAAGGAAGTGCTCGGCCTGATCCGCGACTTCGGCGTGCCCGAATCGCATTTCGCGCTGAACCTTTCCATCGCCCGCGGTCTCGATTACTACACGGGTACCGTCTACGAGACCACGCTCAACGATCATCCGGGCATCGGTTCCATCTGCTCCGGTGGTCGCTATGAAAACCTCGCGGGCCAGTACACGAAGTCGCACCTGCCGGGCGTGGGCATTTCGATCGGCCTCACGCGCCTCTACTGGCAGCTGCGCGACGCCGGCCTGATCTCCACCGCGCGCAGCACGGTCGACGTGCTCGTTACGCAGATGGACGCCGCGCAGATGCCGGCGTACCTCGCGGTGGCGTCGGAGCTGCGTAACGCCGGCATTGCCACCGAAGTGGTGCTCGAAGGCGGCAAGCTCGGCAAGCAGTTCAAGTACGCCGACCGCGCGGGCATCCGCTTCGTCGTGGTGCTGGGCGAAGACGAGATCGCCAAGGGCGTCGTCACCGTGAAGGATCTTCGTCGCGAGGATCAGTTCGAAGTGGCGCGCGCCGATCTGGTGAAGACCCTGCGCGTCGAGCTGGCTCAGGCCGAAATCGGTCGCTGATCCCCCATCCCTTTCACGTACGGCCGCACTCCATGACCAGCAGCATCCTCCTCGACGGCCGTAGCCTCACGCGTGCCCAGGTCGCCACCATCGCGCGCAAGGGCGCCAGCATCCGTCTCGACGAGGCGCAGTTGGTCAAGGTGAAGCGCGCCGCCGACTTCCTCGCCGAAAAGGTCGGTGGCGGCGAGCCGATCTACGGCGTTACCACGGGCTTCGGCAGCAACGCCGACAAGCTGCTCGGCGCGCATCGCGTGCGCGACGAGCTGCCGGGTGGCAATCCGGATCCGCAGCAGGGCACGCTGCTCGAAGAGCTGCAGCACAACCTCATCATCACGCACGCCGTGTGCGTCGGTAAGCCATTCCCGGTGGACGTGGTGCGCGCGATGCTGGCCATTCGCGTCAACACGCTCATGCGTGGTCACTCGGGCATTCGCGTGGAAACGCTTCGCGCGCTCGCCGAGCTGCTCAACCGCGACGTGATCCCGGTGATCCCCGAGAAGGGCTCCGTCGGTGCCAGCGGCGATCTCGCACCGCTGTCGCATCTGGCCATCGTGCTGCTCGGCGGCGGCGAAGCGTTCTACAAGGGCGAGCGCATGACGGGCGCGAAGGCGCTTGCCGCCGCCGGTCTCGAGCCGGTGCGCTTGTCGTTCAAGGAAGGCCTCGCCCTCAACAACGGCACGACGCAGATGCTCGCCACCGGCGTGCTCGCGCTCGACACCATGGACATGCTGATCCGCACCGCCGACCTCGCCGCGGCGATGACACTCGACGCGTTCGCCGGTCGCACCGGCGCGTACGCGGAAGAAGTGCACGCGCTGCGTCCGCACCCGGGCCAGGTCGAAGCGGCGCGCAGCATCCGCGGGCTGCTGGAAGGCTCCACGCTCGCCGACATCGCCTATCACCTCGTGCCGCGGTTCCGTCCGTGGCTCGCGGATTCCTGGGTGGATCCGGCGGATCAGGCCCATCGTTTCGATATCGGCTGGGACTGGGTGCCGGCCCCGCAGCGCCATGGCAAGGAGGCGTTCTACTCGCGCTTCCTCCCGTTCAAGGGCGGCAAGAAGCACCAGCCGCAGGACGCGTATTGCCTGCGCTGCGCGCCGCAGGTGCATGGCGCCGTGCGCGATGCGTGGGAGCAGGCGTGCCGTGTGTTCGACGTCGAGCTCAACGCGGTCACCGATAATCCGCTGGTGTTTCCGGACGCCGAGAACGCCGAGGTGATCGAAGACCAGGTGATCTCCGCCGGCCACTTCCACGGCATGCCCCTCGCGCTGGCCATGAGCTACGTGAAAGCATCGATTCCGGTGCTCGCATCGATTTCCGAGCGCCGCACGGCGAAGCTGGTGGATCCGGCGAACAACGACGGCCTGCCGGCATTTCTCATCGGCAACGAGGACGCGACGGATTCCGGTTTCATGATCGTGCAGTACACCGCCGCCGCGCTGGTCAACGACCTGGCGACGCGCTCGCATCCGGCCTCGGTGTATTCGGTGCCGACCAGTGCGAACGCCGAAGACCACGTGTCGATGGGCGCCAACGAGGCGCGTCATGTGCTCGAAATGACGGAAGACCTCGGCCACGTGCTGGCGATGGAGCTCTACACCGCGGCGCAGGCGCTGGAATACCGCCAGGACATGCTCAACGCGGCGCGCACGCTCGCGCACCGGGGTGACTGGCAGGCGCTGGCATCGAAGATATCCGGTGCACCTCGCCAGGATTCGCCGCACTACGCACGATTCGAAACCGAAGTGCGTGCGCTGATGGATGCGCTGGCGGCTGCCGACGATTTCCACGCCGGCATGGCGGTTCGCGACGCGCTGACGGTGCTCCGCGAGCATGTCGCCTTCATGCAGCGCGATCGCGCCATGGATGGCGACGTGCGTGCCGTGTGCGATCTGGTGGCGTCGGGGCGCCTTGTCGGCTAAGGCAGGTACGCGTACGAGGCGGCCGCGGCTTCCATGGCCGGCGACCAGTCGTCGAGCGAGCTGGCGCGGATGCCTGACAGGAACTGATAGAGCTGGGCGTCGTTGATGAGGCCCAGCTTGGCCATGGCCGAGCGCTTCTGCCGGCTGATCGTCTTGAAGCTGCGCCCCATCATCTCGGCGATGGCGGCCTGATTGTGGCCTTTCGCATAGGCCCTGAGCACTTCGATCTCCCGACGTGACAGCCGCGTGGCGATTTCTTCTTCGCCCGACGCGCAGTCGGCCTCGTGGAAGAGCCGGCGGATGGCCGGGCTGAGGTAGGAGCGCCCGACGTCCGCCGCGTGCACGGCCACCGGGATGTCGCGGAGATTGGTGCGCTTGTCGAAGATGGCCGCCACGCCCATGTCGAGCAGGCTGCGCAGGATCGCAGGGTTGGAGAGCATCGTCAGCACGACGATGCCGGCGTCGGGGCGCAGGGCCCGGATACGGCGGATCATGGGCATGCCATCGGGCTGCGAGCCCTCGGGCATCGCGTAGTCGGTGACGACCACATCGCAGGGACACTCGGCGAGCACATCGAAGAGGGCGTCGGTGTCGTGCGCACGGGCCACGACGTCGTAACGGTGCGCCTTGAGGATGGTTTCGACTCCGGCGACGACGACGGGGTGATCGTCGGCGATGATCACGGAACTCGGCATGGTCGGGCTCGCGGCGTGGAATGCCCCCCATCTTGGCGAGCCGCCAACCCGAAATATATGGAAGAAAAGCGCAATTTCGTGTGGGCGCTTGCCTCGTCCTCGCGACGGAGCTACGATGCATTATCGTATTAACGCGTTATCACACTATGAAGCGTCGCTCGATCGATCCCGAGACCCCGGCCGACTCGGCCGAAACCAGCCTGTGCGAGGCCCTGGCGGCCCTTTCGTCGGTGGAGGAGATGCGGGCCTTCCTGCACGATCTCTGCACCCCGGCGGAAATCGAGGTCATGGTCGACCGCTGGCGTGTGGTGCCGCACCTGCTGGAGGGGCGGTCGTATCGGGAGATCCACGAGCGGACCTCCGTCAGTATCACCACCATCGGTCGCGTGGCCCGATACCTGAATCAGGGTAACGGCGGCTACATGGCCGCGGCGGCGCGCCGCAACCTCGGCGGTGCCGCATGAAGGCGCGGGACCGCCTGCGCATCGCCATGCAGAAGTCCGGCCGGCTCACCGAGCCGGCGCAGGAGCTGCTGGCGCGATGCGGGCTGAAATTCCGCCAGAGCCGCGACAAGCTGTTCTGCTTCGGGGAGGGCGAGCCGGTCGACCTCCTGCTGGTGCGCGACGACGACATCCCCGGCCTCATCGCCGAAGGCGTCTGCGATCTGGGCATTGTCGGCCGCAACGTGCTGCGCGAATTCCAGCTCTCCAATCCCGACACCGGCGCCGATCTGCGCGAATTGCGCTCGCTGGGCTTCGGCCACTGCCGCCTATCCATCGCCGTGCCGCAGGAAGACGTCTACGACGGTCCGGCGCAGCTCGACGGGCAGCGCATCGCCACGTCGTACCCCGGCTTGCTCGGCGAGTGGCTGCGCTCGAACGGCGTGGACGCGAAGGTGGTGATGCTCGCGGGCTCCGTCGAGATCGCGCCGCGACTCGGCACGGCCGATGCCATCTGCGACCTCGTTTCCAGTGGCGCCACGCTGGTAGCGAACCAGCTTCGCGAAGCGGCCATCGTCGTGGAGAGCGAGGCCGTGCTGGCGGGTCACCGCGAACTGCCGTCGGACGAGCGCGGCGAGATCGCCGAGCTGCTGCTGCGTCGGCTCGACGGCGTGATTCAGGTGCGCGATTCGCGCCTCATCCTCATGCAGGCGCCGCGCGACGCGCTGGCCGCCATCACCCGCCTGCTGCCGGGCAGCCCGGTGCCCACGCTCACGCCGGTCGACGGCGCGCCCGATCAGGTGGTGTTGCAGGCGCTGTGCGCGGGCTCGGTAAGCTGGCGGCAGCTGGAAGACATGAAGCGGGCGGGCGCGCGCGACATGCTGGTGCTGCCGGTGGAGAAGATGCTGGCATGAAGCGCATCGACTGGAAGACGCTGGATGAACCCGGTCGCGACGCCGCGCTGGCGCGTCCCGCACAATCGCGCGCAAGCGAACTGCGCGCTGGCGTGGAAACCATCGTGGCCGACGTCCGCGCACGCGGCGACGCGGCGCTCGCGGAGCTCACCGCGCGCTACGACGGTGTCGCGCTGTCCACGCTGGCGGTGAGCCAGCAGGAATTCGACGAGGCGGAGGCGCGCCTCTCGCCGGAGCTGAAGGCCGCGGTGCTCGAAGCGATCGGCCGCATCGACGTGTTCCATCGTGCGGCGGCGCCGCAGCCGGTGGCCGTCGACACCGCCCCCGGCGTTCGCGTGGAGCGCATCCTGCGTCCCATCGCTCGCGTGGGGCTTTATGTTCCCGCGGGCGGCGCACCGCTGCCGTCCACCGCGATGATGCTCGGCGTTCCCGCCGCGATCGCCGGTTGTCGCGAGGTGGTGCTCTGCACGCCCGTGCAGGCCAACGGGCGTTGCGACGACGCGGTGCTCTTCGCGGCACGCGCCGTGGGCGTCCATCGGGTGTTCAAGCTTGGTGGCGCGCAGGCGATCGCCGCGATGGCCTACGGCACGGCTACCGTGCCACGGTGCGACAAACTCTTCGGCCCCGGCAACGCGTGGGTGACCGAGGCGAAGCTCCAGGTCGCCGGCGACCCGTCGGGTGCCGCGATCGACATGCCCGCCGGGCCGTCCGAGGTGCTGGTGATCGCGGACGACGGTGCCGACGCGCGCTTCGTCGCAGCCGATCTCCTGTCGCAGGCGGAGCACGGCCCCGATTCGCAGGTGCTGCTGGTCAGCCCGTCGGTCGCGTTGCTCGACCGTGTCGAAGCGGAAGTGGAACGGCAGCGCGCGTTGCTCCCGCGCGCCGATGTGGCGGCACAGGCGCTTCGCGAGAGCCGCCTGGTGCTCGTCGCCGATCTCGACGAGGCGCTTCGTGTAAGCAATCGTTACGCGCCCGAACACCTCATCGTCCAGACGGCCGACCCGCGCGCGTTGCTCGACGGCGTCGAATCCGCCGGCTCGGTGTTCCTCGGCGAATGGACGCCCGAATCGGTGGGCGATTACTGCAGCGGCAGCAACCACGTGTTGCCGACCTACGGTTACGCGCGCAGCTACAGCGGTGTCTCGGTGGCGAGCTTCCAGAAGCAGCTCACGGTGCAGCAACTCACCGCCGACGGGCTTCGTCGCATCGGCCCCTGCGCGGCGACGCTCGCCGAAGCGGAGCAGCTCGAAGCGCACCGTCGCGCCGTCACGCTGCGGCTGGCCGCGATGGACGCGACCGCATGAGCGTTCTCGATCTCGCCCGCGCGGACATCCGCGCCCTCGCACCGTATTCCAGCGCACGCATGGAGGCGCAGGGCGGCACCGTGCTGCTCAACGCCAACGAATCCTCGCGCCCGCCGAACATCCCGGGCGGCGAGGGGCTCAACCGATATCCAGACCCCCAACCCCGCGCGCTGATCGACGCGCTGGCCGAGCTCTACGCGACAACGCCCGACCGGGTGCTCGCCACGCGCGGCAGCGACGAAGCCATCGACCTTCTCGTGCGCGCCTTCTGTCGCGCCGGCCAGGATGCCGTGGTGATCTCGCCGCCCACGTTCGGCATGTACGCCGTCTGTGCGCGGATCCAGGGCGCCACGGTGATCGAGTCGCCGCTGGAGCCGTCGGGCGCACTGCGTCCGGAAACGCTGCTCGCCGCCGTCACGCCGGAAACGAAGCTCGTCTTCGTCTGCACCCCTAACAATCCCACCGGCAACCTGGTCGACCATGACGTGCTGGAAGGCCTGGCGCGCGAGCTGACGGGCAGGGCGGTGCTGGTCGTCGACGAAGCGTACGCCGAGTTCAGCCGCGCACCGAGCGCCACCTCGCTCATCGACGCGTACGACAACGTCGCGGTGCTGCGCACCCTCTCCAAGGCGTGGTCGCTTGCCGGCGCCCGCGTCGGCGCGCTTGTTGCCCGGCCCGAGGTCATCGCGCTGCTGCGGCGGATCATTCCGCCTTATCCCCTGCCGTCGCCCTGCGTGGACGCGGCGCTGGGCGCGCTCTCGTACGAGGGCCGTCGCGTGCAGCGTCACCACCTGCAGGAGATCCTCGGCGAGCGCACGCGCATGCTCGCGGAACTGCCGAAGATGCCGGGTGTACGGGAGGTGCTGCCGTCGCACGCGAACTTCCTCGCCGTGCGCTTCGACGATGCGCCGGGCACTTACCGCCGCCTGCTCGCCGCGGGTGTCGTGGTCCGCGACATCGGCAAGTACCCCGGCCTCGCCGACGCCCTGCGCATCACCGTGGGTACCGGCAACGAAAACGACCGCGTGCTCGCGGTGCTGCGGACAGGGGGCGAGGCATGAGTCGCAAGATCCTCTTCGTCGACCGCGACGGTTGCCTCATCGAAGAACCGGCCGACCAGCAGATCGACAGCTACGAGAAGCTCGCGCTGATGCCCGGCGTGATCGCAGCGCTGCAGCGCTGCGTGGCCGCCGGCTACGAGCTGGTCATGGTCACCAATCAGGACGGGCTCGGTACGCCCGCGTTTGCGCAGGAAGCCTTCGACGGTCCGCACGCGTTGATGCTGCGCATCTTCGCCTCGCAGGGCATCGCGTTTCGCGAGCAACTGATCGACCGCAGCTTTCCACACGAGCACCTCGATACGCGGAAGCCGGGTACCGGGCTGGCGCGTCACTGGCTCGCGGACGACAGCTGGAGCCGCGCGAAGTCGGCGATGGTCGGCGACCGCGAGACCGATCTCGCCTTCGCGGCGAACATGGGCGTGCGTGGTTTTCGTGTCGGTGCGGAAGGCATGGACTGGGCGGCCGTGGCGCATGCGCTGCTCGACGCGCCGCGCACCGCCGAGGTGCTGCGCCGCACGCGCGAGACGTCGATCAGCGTGGAGGTCGATCTCGACCGGGTCGCGGATCCCGTCGTGCACACCGGCCTGGGTTTCTTCGACCACATGCTCGAGCAGATCGGCAAGCACGGCGGCTTCTCGCTTCGCCTGCGTTGCGACGGCGACACGCACATCGACGAACACCACACCATCGAGGATTCCGCGCTCGCGCTCGGGCAGGCGCTGCGCGAGGCGCTTGGCGACAAGCGCGGCATCGGTCGCTACGGCTTCTCGCTGCCGATGGACGAGAGTGCCGCTCGCGCCGAGCTCGATCTTTCGGGGCGCCCGTACTTCGTGTTCGACGGCACGTTTCCCCGCGAACGCGTAGGCGACGTGCCCACGGAACTCGTGCCGCATTTCTTCCGCTCGCTGTGCGAGACGCTCGGTGCCAACCTGCACCTGACGGTGCACGGCGACAACGCGCATCACATGGTGGAAGGGTGCTTCAAGGCGGTGGCGCGCACGCTTCGCCAGGCGATCCGTCGCGAAGGCGAGGAGTTGCCGAGCACGAAGGGAGCGCTCTGATGGCGGTGGTGCTCGTGGATGCGGGCGGAACCAACATCGGTTCCGTGCGCTACGCCCTGCAGCGGCTCGGCACGGATGCCGCGCTCACGTCCGATCCCGAGGCGATCCGCGCGGCCAGCCACGTCATTCTTCCCGGTGTCGGCGCAGCCGGGCCCGGCATGCGCCGCTTGCGCGAGGCCGGGCTGGTCGACGTGCTCCGCGGGCTCACGCAGCCGGTGCTCGGTGTATGCCTCGGCATGCAGCTGTTGTGCGATCGTTCGGAAGAGGGCGACACCGAGTGCCTCGGTGTCATTCCCGCGTCGGTGCGTCATTTCGCCGAGGCGCCAGGTCTTCGCGTGCCGCACATGGGCTGGAACGGGTTGCGCGTCACCGCGTCGCATCCGCTCGTCGCCGATCTGCGCGATGGCGACAGCGCCTATTTCGTGCACAGCTACGCCGTGCCCACGGGCGATTACACGATCGCCGAGAGCGATCACGGTGGCGCGTTCGCCGCGATCGTCGCGAACGGCAACTTCATGGGCATGCAGTTCCACCCCGAGCGTTCGGCGGACGTGGGTGCCCGGCTTCTCCGGAATTTTCTTCTCTCATGACGCTTCCCATCCCCGCCATCGATCTGCGCGAAGGCAAGGTCGTTCGCCTTTACAAGGGCGACTACGCGCAGCAGACCACCTTCGCGTTCGAACCCGAAGCGCTCGCGGCGAGCTACGCCGACGACGGTGCCACATGGCTGCACGTCGTCGATCTCGACGGCGCGCGCTCGGGCCGCTTCGAGAACCTCGCCGTCGTCGCGGGCATCGCGTCGGCTGGCCGCCTGCGTGTGCAGGCGGGCGGTGGCATTCGCGACGAAGAGGGCGTGCGTCGCCTGTTCGCCGCCGGCGTGGAGCGCGTCGTGATCGGCAGCCTCGCGTCCCGCGACCCCGACACCGTGGCCACGTGGATCGATCGCTACGGTCCCGACCGTATCGTGCTGGCGCTCGACACGCGCTTCCGCGACGGCGTGTGGAAGCTGCCGAGCGCGGGATGGACCGCCGACGAAGCGCTGACGCTGGAAGACCTCTTGCCGTGGTATCAGGCGCGCGGCGCTCGCCACGTGCTGTGCACGGATATCGACCGCGACGGCACCATGACCGGTCCCAACGTAGCGCTCTATCGAGAGATCGCGGCGCTCGCGCCGACCGTCGATGTGCAGGCCTCCGGCGGCGTGAGCTCGCTCGACGACGTGGCGGGGCTGGCGACGCAGGGCGTGTCGGGCGTGATTCTCGGCCGCGCGCTGCTGGAAGGTGCGTTCGGATTGCGCGACGCCTTCGCCGTCGCCGCCAGGACGGACGCGACATGCTGAGCCGCCGCATCGTGCCCTGTCTCGACGTACGCGACGGCCAGGTGGTGAAAGGCGTGCGTTTCCGCGACCACGTGGTGGTCGGCGAGATCGTGGAGCTCGCGCTGCGCTACCGCGACGAAGGTGCCGACGAGCTCGTGTTCTACGACATCACCGCCAGCCCGGAAGGGCGCCGTGTCGATCGCGACTGGGTCGAGCGCGTGGCACGCGAGATCGACATACCGTTCTGTGTCGCAGGCGGCATCCGTAGCGTGGACGACGCGCGCGAGGTGCTGCACGCCGGGGCGGACAAGATCTCCATTAACTCGCCGGCGCTGGAGCGTCCGGCGCTCGTGCGCGAAATAGCCGATGCGTTCGGCGTGCAGTGCGTCGTCGTCGGCGTGGACAGCCTGCAGGACGACGACGGCGAATGGCGCGTGCGCCAGTACACCGGCGATCCGTCGCGCACGCGTGCGCTGCGCCAGCGCACGCTCGACTGGATCGACGAAGTGCAGCAGCTGGGCGCCGGCGAGATCGTGCTCAACTGCATGGGTACCGATGGCGTGCGCCGCGGCTACGACATCGCGCAGCTGTCCGCGGCGCGCGCCATCTGCCACGTGCCACTGGTGGCGTCCGGCGGCGCCGGAACGGCCGCGCATTTCGCCGAGGCCTTCGTCGCGGCGGACGTCGACGCCGCGCTGGCGGCCAGCGTGTTCCACAGCGGCGACATCGCCATTCCCGCGCTGAAGCGCGACCTGCGCGCGCAGGGTATCGAGGTAAGACTATGAATGCGGCGACGCCGGATTTCGCGAAGGGCGGCGGGCTGCTTCCCGCCATCGTGCAGCATGCGCTCACGGGCGAGGTGCTGATGCTCGGTTACATGGACGAGGCGGCGCTGGCGAAGACGCGCGAGCTCGGCCTCGTGACGTTCTTCAGCCGCAGTAAGCAGCGACTGTGGACCAAGGGTGAGACGTCGGGCGACACGCTGACGCTCGTCGACATACGCGTGGATTGCGACGCCGACACGTTTCTCGTGCGCGCCATACCGGCCGGGCCCACGTGTCACGAGGGCACCACGAGTTGCTTCGGCCGCGATGTCGCGCCGGCGCTGGGCTTTCTCGGCGAGCTGGATGCGCTGGTGAAGTCACGCTTCGACGAGCGGCCCGAGGGCAGTTACACCACGAAGCTGTTCGACGGCGGCATTCGCCGTATCGCGCAGAAGGTTGGCGAGGAGGGCGTGGAAACCGCGCTCGCCGCGGTCGCCGAAGGCGACGCCGCGCTGATCGGCGAAGCCGCCGACCTGGTGTTCCATCTGATGGTGGCGCTGCGCGCGCGCGGCATCGGTTTCGATGCGGTGGCGGCGAAGCTGGTGGAGCGGCACGCGGGGTAGGGTACGGGTAGGT
>Ga0102588_1001679_pt1 | contig 15395 bp, 13 predicted proteins | sample AraplaMF_Col_mMS_FD_76854 | JGI IMG/M metagenome (GOLD analysis project Ga0102588, IMG submission 76854) | Arabidopsis root microbial communities from the University of North Carolina, USA - plate scrape MF_Col_mMS (SPADES assembly) (version 2) | ecosystem: Host-associated > Plants > Roots >...
GAACCGCACGCCGGAAGCTGCAGCTCTGAGCACCGCCGAGCAGGGTTTCCTGCATTGCGGCCCGCATGGTGCCGGCCACTTCGTCAAGATGGTTCATAACGGCATTGAATACGGTCTGATGGCCGCCTATGCCGAGGGCCTCAACATCCTAAAGCACGCCAATGTCGGCGCTCTGACGCATGAGGCCGACGCCGAGACGGCGCCGCTCTCCCATCCGGAATATTACCAGTACGATTTCAACCTGCCGGAAATTGCCGAAGTCTGGCGCCGCGGCAGTGTCATCACCTCCTGGCTGCTCGACCTGACGGCCGATGCGCTGCACAAGGATCCGGTCCTTACCCAATATGCCGGCCGAGTTTCGGATTCCGGCGAAGGCCGCTGGACGATCATGGCTGCCATCGATGAAAGCGTGCCGACGCCGGTGCTCAGCGCCGCGCTGCACGGCCGTTTCGCCTCGCGCGACCAGGACGAGTTTGCCAATAAGGTGCTTTCGGCGATGCGCGCCGGCTTCGGCGGCCATGCCGAGAAGCCGCACAAGTAAGCAAAGCACATTCGTGCTTATGTCAGTCGCCGGCCGGAAGGTCCGGCGGCCTTCTTTTTGCCGGTGTTCAGCTAGACCATTTGTTCGTCTGGCTTTTCCGCGACAGCACTTGCATAAATGCCTGACGTGTAAAACCGGAGGCGGGCATGGGGCGAATTTCTGCGATCGGCATCTGCGGCATCATGATGCTGCTTTCTCTTTTCAGCGCCGTTTCCGCACAGACGACGCCGGCAGCTTCCACCGATGTCGCGGCACCGCCTGCCCAGGTGCGCCAGATGATGGAGCTGATGCAGACGCCGGAGGTCAAGCAATGGATGGCGACGCAGATGGCGGCGCCAGCAGCCTCGAACGGTAACGACGAGGAAATGTCGATATTGTCCGACCGCCTTCAGCACGCCCGCCGACACATCGCCATGGTGTCCGGTGCGGCCATGACGCTGCCATCCGAAATCGCGCGGGCTTCATCGCTTTTTCTTGGCGAATTGAAAGCGGCCGGTCCGCTGCGCATGGCGGCACAATTCCTCGCCATCCTCATCACCGGATTCATCGTCGAAATCCTGGTGCGCAGGGCCGTGCGTGAAAGGCGGGAGCGAGCAGCGCAGATGACAGGCACGCGGCTGGCCGCGCGCATCATTCCCGCCATCGTCTTCGGTCTTGCAACGGTGCTTGCGTTGGTCAGCTTCAACTGGCCGCCGGTCAGCCAGAATATCGCCATCGCCATCGCCATCGCTGTCGTCGTGCAGCGTTTCGCCGTTTCCATCGGTGGTGTCATCGTCGATCTCGTCACCCTGTCGCGCGGCGAGGGCGAAACCGTTGCGGTTGACCCGGCCGTCGCGCAATTCTGGTTTCGGCGCTGCACGCTATTCGTCATCTATTTCGTTTTCGGCTGGGTCGTTCTCCAAGCGATGGAGCCGCTGGGCTATTCGATGGCCACCCGATATCTGGTCGGCTATGTGCTGGGCATCGGTCTTTTCCTGATCGCGACCGAAGCAGTCTGGTCACGACCGGGAAATGAAACGCGGCGCAGCCATGCCGTCACCTGGCTGCTGACCCTTTATTTCGTACTGCTCTGGGGTATCTGGGTCTTGAGCTTCGATTGGCTCCTCTGGGTCCTGATCTATCTCCTGCTTCTGCCGCGAGTGCTTGCCGTATCGACGCTCGCCGTCAAATCCTTCCACCATGCCGAAGCGGGCTTTCTTGCCAAGCGCCGGATTGCGACCGTGTTGCTCGACCGCGGCGTGCGGGCTCTGATCATCGCCTTTGCGGCGATCTGGCTCGGGCGCATGCTCGGCGTCGAAACCGCCACGATGATGACGTCGAATGAAACGATGATAGACCGGGTGGCGCGCGGCATCATCGGCGGTATCGTCATTCTCCTTGCGGCCGATCTGCTCTGGCATCTCGTCAGGGCCTATATCGACGGCAAGCTTCTGGATTCACCCGTCGATGGCACGGTCAGCGACGAAGAGAAGGTCAAGCGCTCCCGTCTGCAGACGCTGCTGCCGATCTTCCGCAATATCCTCGCGGTCGTCATTGTCGTGATTGCCATCCTGATGGTGCTTTCGGGCCTCGGTATCGAGATCGGACCGCTGATTGCCGGCGCCGGCGTCGTCGGCGTTGCCGTCGGCTTCGGCGCGCAGACCATCGTCAAGGATGTCATCAGCGGTATGTTCTATCTGTGGGACGATGCTTTCCGCGTTGGCGAATATATCGAAAGCGGCAGCCACAAGGGTGTGGTCGAAGCTTTCAGCCTGCGTTCCGTCAAACTCCGCCATCACCGCGGACCGCTGACGACAGTGCCTTTCGGCGAACTTGGGGCAGTCAAGAACCTCAACCGCGACTGGACGATCGACAAGATCAGCCTGAACGTGACCTACGACACCGATCTCGTGAAGACGAAGAAGATCATCAAGCAGATCGGCCAGCAACTGCTCGATAACCCGGAGTGGGGTCCGCACATCATTGAAACGCTGAAGATGAAGGGCGTGGAACAGTTCGGTGAATTCGCCATCGAGATCCGGCTGTCGATGATGACGAAGCCCGGCGAGCAGTTCGTCATCCGCCGTAACGCACTGGCGATGATCCGCAATGCGTTCAAGGAAAACGGCATCCAATTCGCGGTGCCGACGGTGCAGGTTTCCGGCGAGCGGGAACTCGATGTGGATGCCGCTGCCGCTCGCTATGCGGCGCAGTCACGGGCACGCGATGAGCCGGCGGCCTGATCTTTTCGGATATGTATCGAGGGCGAGGAGAGGCTTACGAAAATGCAATGCATTCAGGCCTGCATGCTGCGCAAATTTGCCCCAATTGGGGATGAAGGAGGCGGCAAGTGCGCGGGTAGCCGCAACAGGGTTCATAGAGCTTGCATGTTGCTTATGTTACGTCTTTCGAAAGAGTTTCCCGCGAAACTGGCAATTGCGGCAGGTATGAGATGTCGGGTCACGGCAAGTTGGAAGAGAATTCAGAGACCGAAGAGGGCTTTTCGCCAGGAGCACTTTTCCGGCGCTATAGGACGCCGCTGACGGCTTTCGCCACGCTTCTTATTTTTTGCCTCGTCGGCTACGCGATCATGCAGCTGACGGACGAGGTGCGCTACGATGACGTGGTGGAGGCGCTGGCGGAAACTCGGCTGAGTTCGATTCTGCTCGCCCTGTTTTTCACGGCACTGAGCTTTCTGGCGCTCGTCTTCTACGATCTCAACGCCATCGATTATATCGGCAAGCGGCTGCCTTTTCCGCATGTCGCGCTCACGGCCTTCAGCGCCTATGCGGTCGGCAACACTGCCGGTTTCGGCGCGCTGTCGGGTGGGGCGATTCGTTACCGCGCCTATACGCGGCTTGGACTTTCGCCTGAAGATATCGGTCGCATCATCGCCTTCGTGACGCTGTCCTTCGGCCTCGGCCTTGCTGCCGTGGCGGCGATCGCGCTGCTTATCATTGCCGATGAAATTGCGCCGCTGATCAGCGTCAGCAGCCTTTGGCTTCGTATCATGGCAGCGGCGATCCTGGCGATCCTCGGTTCCCTCATGGTGCTTGGGCGCGAAGGCCGGGTAATCGAAATCGGGTCGATTGCGCTACGCCTGCCGGATTCACGCACCTGGTCGCGTCAGTTCCTGGTCACCGCCTTCGATATCGCTGCCTCCGCCTCGGTGCTTTACGTGCTCCTGCCGCAGACGGCGATCGGCTGGCCGGTGTTTCTGGCGGTTTATGCGATCGCCGTTGGGCTTGGCGTGCTGAGCCATGTTCCGGCGGGGCTCGGCGTCTTCGAGACCGTCATCATCGCCTCGCTTGGCAGCGCGGTGAATATCGATGCCGTGCTCGGCTCATTGGTGCTCTACCGCCTGATTTATCATGTGCTGCCGCTTTTGATCGCCATCCTTGCGGTCTCCGCCACGGAGCTACGCCGCTTCGTGGATCATCCGGCCGCTTCCAGTGTGCGGCGCATCGGCGGGCGGCTGATGCCGCAGCTTCTGTCGGCGCTGGCGCTGCTCCTGGGCGTCATGCTGATCTTTTCGAGCGTGACGCCGACGCCCGATCAGAACCTCGAATTCCTCTCCAACTATCTGCCGTTGCCGATGGTAGAAGGTGCCCACTTCCTCTCCAGCCTGCTTGGTCTTGCGCTGGTCGTTGCCGCCCGTGGTCTTGGCCAGCGGCTCGATGGCGCCTGGTGGGTGGCTGTATTTTCCGCCGTCGCTGCCCTGACGCTCTCGCTGCTGAAGGCGATCGCCCTCGTCGAGGCATCCTTTCTCGCCTTCCTGGTCTTCGGGCTGTTCGTCAGTCGCCGGCTCTTTACCCGTCATGCCTCGCTTCTCAACCAGGCGATGACGGCGTCCTGGCTGATGGCGATTGCGGTGATCGTCGTCGGTGCGGTCGTCATATTGCTCTTCGTCTATCGTGACGTGGAATACAGCAACGAACTCTGGTGGCAGTTCGAATTTGCGGCGGAGGCGCCGCGCGGTCTGCGCGCCGTACTCGGCATCACCATCATTTCCTCGGCTATCGCCATCTTCAGCCTGCTGAGGCCAGCGACCTTCAAGCCGGAGCCGGCGGATGAGGAGGCGATCCGCCGCGCTGTCGCGATCGTCGAGAAGCAGGACAATGCGGACGCCAACCTCGTGCGCATGGGCGACAAGTCCATCATGTTCTCGGAAAAGGGCGATGCCTTCATCATGTATGGCCGGCAGGGCCGGTCGTGGATCGCGCTGTTCGATCCGATCGGTGAGCATCATGCCGTGCAGGAATTGGTCTGGCGCTTCGTGGAAGCGGCGCGCGCCGCAGGCTGCCGTGCAGTCTTCTACCAGATTTCGCCGGCGCTGCTTTCGCACTGCGCCGATGCTGGTCTGCGCGCTTTCAAGCTCGGCGAACTGGCGGTGGCCGATCTGCGCACCTTCGAGATGAAGGGCGGCAAATGGGCGAACCTGCGTCAGACCGCAAGCCGCGCGCAGCGCGACGGTTTGGAATTCGCCGTTGTCGAACCCGCCGATGTCCCTGCAATCATCGGCGAGCTCTCCGCCGTTTCCAACGCCTGGCTCGAGCATCACAACGCCAAGGAGAAGGGCTTCTCGCTCGGCGCCTTCGATCCGGACTATGTGATGTCGCAGCCGGTCGGCGTTCTCAAGAAGGACGGCCGGATCGTCGCCTTTGCCAATATCCTCGTCACCGCGGCGAAAGAGGAGGGGACGATCGATCTGATGCGTTTCTCGCCCGATGCGCCGAAGGGGGCCATGGACTTCCTGTTCGTGCAGATCATGGAATATCTGCGCGCCCAGGGCTTTATGCATTTCAACCTCGGCATGGCGCCCCTCTCCGGCATGTCGAAACGCGAGGTGGCGCCCGTTTGGGACCGTATCGGCGGGACCGTCTTCGAACACGGCGAGCGCTTCTACAACTTCAAGGGGCTTCGTGCCTTCAAATCCAAGTTTCATCCGCACTGGCAACCGCGCTATCTTGCGGTTTCCGGAGGAGGCAATCCGATGATCGCATTGATGGATGCGACATTTCTGATTGGGGGCGGATTGAAAGGGGTAGTGAGAAAATGATGAAAAACATACTGTTTGCTGCTGCATGCGTCGGCATGCTCGCGGCCGCGCCGGCCTATGCTGCCGATGAAACCGCCCAGAGTTTCGAAACGGGCCTGATCCCTTCGCCGCACATCTTCCTGCCGCAGGGCGAAGTGAAGGGTGCCGTCTTCCTGATTTCCGATGCGGCCGGCTGGGGTGACTACGAAAAGACCGAGGCTGACCGCCTGGTTTCGCAGGGCTCCGTCGTCATCGGCGTCGACTTTCCGTCCTATATGGAAGCGCTCAATCGCTACGACGTCAGCCTCAACGACGGCTGCATCTATACGGTTTCCGATATTGAATCGCTGAGCCAGCAGGTGCAGCGCGCCGCCGGCAACAGCCCCTATCACCTGCCCATCATTGCCGGCATCGGCGAGGGCGGCGCTCTGGCTTTGGCCATTGCCGCGCAGACGCCTGATGCGACGATCGGCCAGACATTCGCCGTCGATCCGCGTGCGGGTATTCCGCTTTCCAAGGAGCTTTGCACGCCCGCTGCAAGGCAGGTGGTCGGCGATCGCAGCGTCTATGGGCTTACCGATGGCACTCTTCCGGACCCTGTTATCGCTACCTTCACGCCTAAGGCGGACAAGGATGGCCGCGCCCATGTCGAGAATCTGAAGAAGGTCAACGATGCGATTGAAATCCGCGACTCGTCCGATGATGCGCAGACCGTGTTTGCCGACACGCTCGACGACCTGGTGACGGCTTCGGGCGCCTTCGACAATCCACTCGGCCTGCCGCTTGCCGTTCTCGACACCACGCCGAACCTCGATACGATGGCGGTGATCTATTCCGGCGACGGTGGCTGGCGCGATATCGATAAGGAAGTGGGCGGCATGCTGCAGAAGGAAGGCATTCCGGTCGTCGGCATCGACTCGTTGCGCTATTTCTGGACGGAGCGGAAGCCGCAGGAAACGGCCGACGATCTTTCGCGCATCATCGAGTTTTACCGCAAGCAGTGGAAGGTGAAGCATGTCCTGCTGATCGGCTACTCTTTCGGCGCGGATATCCTGCCAGCCACCTATCAGCTGCTGAAACCGGCCGAGAAGACGGCGGTGGCGCAGATTTCGCTTCTGTCGTTGTCGCATCAGGTCGATTACGTCATCTCCGTTATGGGCTGGCTCGGCCAAAAGACTGAAGGTGCCGGCGGCGATCCCGTCAAGGATCTCAAAGGTGCCGATCCGAAGCTCGTCCAGTGCATATACGGTAAGGACGATGATGACGATGTGGCCTGCCCCGCCGTCAAGGATGTCGGCGGCGAGGTCATCGAACTGCCGGGTGATCATCACTTCGACGAGAATTATGATCTTTTGACCAAGACGATCATCGATGGCCTGAAGGCGCGCCTCAAGGGTTAGCGCATCAGCATCTCCTCGCTCCAGCCGAGAGCGGCGATCTCGCCGCCCCGGAACCTCGCATCGTCATCGACGATGAATTCGTCGAGTTGCGGCGGAGCGACGCTGCTGCCTGAGAGCATGGCATGCACCTGCCCACGATGGTGCGTCTGATGCTGGAAGAGGTGACTCAACACATCCTCCATGCGCTCCCGCTGGACGCGGCCGTCGCGCTGAAGCTCCATGATGGAGACCAGCTTCTCGGGCGTCAGCGTTTCACAGATGGCAACAAGGCGGTGATCGACCTTCGCTTGCTCTGCGGAGAGCGATGGCAGGTCATCGAAGGGCTCTTCGACGTCAAAGGCGCGAAGGCCGAGGGTGCCGCCTTCGAGGCCATCGACATAGAACCAGTCGACCGTGAGGATGTGGTTCAACGTCGATTTGATCGACGGGAAAAAGCTTGTGCGCGTTGCCTCGAATTCACTGGGCTTTAGGGCTGCACAGGCGGCAAGAAGCCGGTTGTTCGCCAGGGCATTATTATAGGCGAGCTTTCGGAACATGCGGCAGGGATCGAAACTCGGCATCGCGTCTCCTCCTTGGAGCATTTCCGCTTTTTCTCGAAACACGAAAATGCTTTATCTCTTTGTTTTCACACAGTTCTGGACGCAAAACCGCTTCACACGTTTGCCAGAATTGCTTTAGTCCCTGTCGTCGAGATCACCGTCGCGCCACACCAGGTGACGGGGTGAGGCGGGCAGGTTTTCGATCTCACCGGCGATGAAATAGGGCGGAATGTCGAGCGCGGTCAGGGCCTGGAATGTCGCAGACACCCATTTGAATTCCAGATGGTTGTCGCCATCCTCCACCCGATGAATGATCTCATGCGTGCGGAAGGGGAAATCCTGGGGTATTTCCATGAGATAGTAGAAGCCGAGTTCGTGCCAGTCGCGCCCCTCGTAATGGAAGAAATTCTCGACGGTCCAGAGCAGACGGCCGACAGTCACTTCGACGCCGAGTTCCTCCATCATCTCCCGCTTCAGCGTTTCCTCAGAGGTTTCGCCGATCTCGGCACGGCCGCCAGGAAAGGTCCAGAAAGGTTCGTGAACGGCGCGATGGACAAGCACGTGCCCGTCGCGAAAGCCGAGCCCGGCAATGCGGTAGTTGAAGCGCTGGCTGCCTGCATTGAGGCGAACGACGGTTCTCTTGGGCATGATATTATCCGAGATCGATGACCACTATCTCCGGCGGAATGCCGAAGCGCACGGGCGCGATGGAGCAGCCGAGCCCGCCGGAAACGATGACGTTCCGACCGTTTTCTACAATATGGCCATAGGCATAGCGATCGCCATAACGCGAAGGCACGATCGGCGAATAGCCGAGAAGACGGATCTGTCCGCCATGCGTATGGCCGGAAAGAGTGAGCGACACACGTTCGGGTACGCGCGGAAAAATATCGGGCTCGTGGGCAAGCAGGACAACGGGCGCGTCGTCTGAAACCTGCGCGAGCGTTCCGTCGAGATCATCGAGACCCTGCATTCGGCTGCGGCCCCATTTCCTCCCCGGCAGGAGCGCTAGCTGGTCCTCCAGACCTGCCAGCCAAAAGCCATGTCCGTCCTTTTCCAGCCGGACGGCGCGATTGCTGTAGACGGAGATACCCGCTTCCGTCAAAGCTCTGTGCCCGAAGGTGTCGCCTCCACCATTCATCTGCGCGGTTCTATCCTCCCACCAATCATGGTTACCCATGATCGCGTGGACCCCGAGCGGTGCTTTGAGCGTCGCGAGCGCCTTCGACCATTCACTGGAATGGACATAGCGCGTCACCATGTTCATGCCGGCCGCGTAGTCGCCGAGCAGGAGTGTGATATCACCTTCCAGCTCGTTGGCGCGGGCACAGATCGAAGCGATACGGTCTTTGGACATCCAGGGTTCGCAGGCGTGGAAATCGGCCAGTGCGACAAGGCGCAGCTTCAGGCCGGGCGTCCATCCCGGCGGGGTCAGCCTGTAGCGGGAAATTGCCAGCCGAGCCAGCGGTTCATAGGCGAAGGCATATCCGCCGAGTGCCATGAGGCCTGCAAAGCTGCCGCCCATGAGTTTGAGAAAGCCGCGCCGGCTGATCAATCAATCGTCCTCCCGGAACAGCCCGAACTGTGCAGCCTCCATATCCTTCGGCGGCTGCATGCCGAGATGTTTCCATGCGATTGCGGTCAGAACGCGGCCACGCGGCGTGCGCTGGATGAAGCCCTGCTGGATCATGTAAGGCTCGATAATGTCTTCGATCGCGTCGCGCGGCTCGGAGAGGCCGGCGGCAATGGTTTCGATGCCGACCGGGCCGCCGCCGAAATTGACTGCGATCATGTTGAGGTAACGCTTGTCGAGCTGGTCGAAGCCGACATTGTCGACCAGCAGGCGGGTCAGCGCCTCATCGGCGATCTCGCGGGTGACGGCTTCGGCCCTTGCGACTTCGGCAAAGTCGCGCACGCGGCGCAGCAGGCGGCCGGCGATGCGCGGCGTTCCGCGGGCGCGCCGCGCGATCTCGCGGGCGCCGTCATCTGTCATGCCAAGGCCCATCAGGCGGGCGCCGCGGCGAACGATCAGCTCCAACTCCTCCACCGTATAGAAGGAGAGGCGCACCGGAATGCCGAAACGGTCGCGCAGCGGCGTGGTCAGCAGGCCGAGGCGGGTGGTGGCGGCAACGAGCGTGAATTTCGACAGGTCGATCTTTACCGAGCGGGCGGCCGGGCCTTCGCCGATGATGAGGTCGAGTTGGAAATCTTCCATTGCCGGATAGAGGATTTCCTCGACCGCCGGGTTGAGGCGGTGGATTTCGTCGATGAAGAGAACGTCGCGCTCTTCGAGATTGGTCAGCAATGCGGCCAGATCGCCGGCCTTCGCAATGACGGGGCCGGAGGTGGAACGGAAATTGACGCCGAGTTCCTTCGCCATGATCTGTGCCAGCGTCGTCTTGCCGAGGCCCGGCGGACCGACGAAGAGAACATGGTCCAGCGCTTCGCCGCGGTTCTTGGCGGCTTCGATGAAGATCTTGAGGTTGGCACGCGCCTCAGCCTGGCCGGTGAACTCGTCCAGAGACTGTGGGCGCAGGGTGGTGTCCAGGTCTTCGCCACGCTTTTCAGGCGTTATCAGGCGGGCATCCGTCATCGGGCATTTCCGTTCAAAGCTTGCTCAAGTCCATACACCAAGCGGCAGCCATTGACACCCTGCCGAGGCATCAACGCGAAAGTTCCCGTAGGCCGAGACGGATCAGCTTGGCGCTGTCCGCGTCCTCGCCGGCTGTCTTCATGGCCGCGGCAACCGCGTTGGCGGCCTGGTCTCGCGAATAGCCGAGATTGGTCAAGGCCGAAACAGCATCTGCCACAGGGGCAGCGGCCACACCTTCGCCGATCTCCTGCTTGAGGCCGATATTGATCGCCTCGCCCGCAAAGGCAGGCGCCTTGTTCTTGAGCTCGGTGACGATACGGATCGCGACCTTGGGGCCGACGCCCTGGGCGCGTGAGACAGCGGTCTTGTCCTGGAGGGCGATTGCATTGGCAAGTTCGGGAGGGGGCAGGGTCGAAAGAACGGCAAGCGCTACTTTCGCGCCGACGCCCTGCACGCTCTGCAGCAGGTTGAACCATTCGCGTTCGAGCTGCGTCTGGAAACCGAAGAGCTTAAGCTGGTCCTCACGCACATAAGTTTCGATGAAGAGCACACAGGCTTCTCCCACGGAACCGAGCTTCGAGAGCGTGCGCGACGAGCAATAGGCGACGTAGCAGACGCCATGCACATCCACGAGCACATAGTCGTCGCCGATCTCGTCTATGGTGCCTTTCAGCTTGCCGATCATGATCTTGTTCCGTCAGGGATGAGTTTCAGGTGAAATAATATCGAGCGAAGGGAAATAGGAGCGGTAGCGGGCCGCATCACGGGTCAGCAGGCGGTGCCGATGCCATTCCGCGTGGGCACCAACCAGAAAATCGGGAAGCGTCCGTTCCCGTTGGCCACCCGCAGTCCGATAGCTACGATGAGCTTGGCCTGCGCGGAAGGCTGCCTCGAAAGGCAAGTTCTCTCGTTCAAGATTAAGCCAGGCAAAGGCAAGCAGAAGCTTCTCCTCTGTCAGCTGTGCGGCGCCGAGCTCAGCCCAGACGACCGGGGTCAGCACCAGATTTCCCTCAGAGGCGCAACGTTTCAGCGCGTCAAGCGACCAATGGCGAAATGAGCTTTGCGGTCCCAAAATGTCGATGAGAATATTCGTGTCAATGACGGTCGAGATCTTCACGCGGACCCCTTAGCCATTCCATATATTCATCCGTCGTCATGCCATCGAGGTCCAGCAGTCCCTCTACGCTGGCAGCCCATTCCTCGAAGTTGCGAATCTGTAAGCTGTTTTCGTTGACCTTCACCAAAAGGGCTGCATCGTCTTTCGCGATAAACTCCACCTCAGATCCCGGAACGATTCCAAGTCTGTCGCGGATTTCCTTGGGTATGGTCACCTGGCCTTTTTCAGTCACGCGCATGGTAATACCTCTGCGGTAATACCTAGCTGCGGGCCTGGAACAAGTCAAGAACATATCAGCCGGCGAGTGCCTGTCGCATCTTGTTTCCGCCGCGGTGATGGGCGTGGCAGATGGCGATCGCCAATGCGTCGGCGGCGTCATCGCCCTTGAATTCGACTTTCGGCATGAGGATCTTCAGCATCATATGGATCTGCTTCTTGTCGCCGTGGCCGACGCCGATGACAGTTTTCTTCACGGCGTTCGGCGCATATTCAGACACCGGGAGGCCGGCGCGGGCCGGCACCAGCATGGCGATGCCGCGGGCCTGGCCGAGCTTCAGAGTGGCCACCGCATCCTTGTTGACGAAAGTCTGTTCGACGGCGGCCTCATCCGGCTTGTAGGAATGGACGACATCGGCAAGGCCGTCATGCAGCTGGCAGAGGCGGGAAGCGAGGTCCATGTCGCCATCCGAAGTGACTGTTCCCGAGGCAACGAAGCGCAGCGAATTGCCGAGCGTATCGATGATGCCCCATCCGGTGCGGCGAAGGCCGGGATCGATACCGATGATGCGAATCGTGTTTTGCATGGTTCACCCTATAGTGATGGCGAAATAAGTGCCATTGATATGTGAACAAAGCGAAAACATACCTTGTTTTTGCGGGATCGCATTTACCGCGAATTAAACCGGATGCCTGAATTCTAATGCATCAAATGTGAGAGGGGCCGGCTTTCGCAAAGCTTAAGGCTTCCGATGGTCTGTTTGCAGTTCAACCGGTGGGTGATGTCTCCGTGATTCCACTCGCCGGCGACGCCGTTCCGGAAGGGTTCGTTTTTCATGGCTCAGAGATTTCAGTCCCTGTCCTTCAAGGTGATAGCCACCTTCATCCTGCTGACCACGCTTTCGGTCGCGGTGATCAATATCCTTGCCTATTTCGCCAGCAGCCGCGTTTCCGACGAGCAGGCACTGAAGGCGAAGGAGAGCGTGCTGATCTTCCGCGGCGACATGCTGCAGGATCAGCTCCAACAGCTCGAGAACCAGGCGACCTCGATTGCGCGCATCGAAGCGCTGCAAATGTCGATCACCAATCTGAAGAGCGGTTGGAAAACGATGGAGAAAAGCTCCGGCGACGCGCGGGGCGAGCTGAAGAAGGTCTTCATCACCGACAACCCGAACCCGGCAGACCAGCGCGAAAAGCTAGTCAAACCTGAGGGGCCGAGCGGGTTCTACTATTCGAGCCACGAGAAGACGCAGGGCGAAGTGGCGCGCGATCTCGCCGACACCGCCTTCAGCGACCTGCTGATCGTCGATCTCGATGGTACTGTGCTCTATTCCTACAAGAAGAACGAAGACTTCGCTGAAAACCTGAAATCGGATGCCTGGAAGTCGACCGGGTCAGGCATCGCCTATGCCAAGGCGATCGAGAATACCGCCAAGGCAACCGATGATTCCGCGCCGACGGCCTTCTCCGGTCTGCGCGTCGATGCCAAAAGCGGCAAGTCGGCAATCTTCTATGCCGTGCCGATCGTCAAGCTCGGCCAGGCGAAGGGTCTGATGCTGTTCAAGGTGCGCGACGATGTCGTCACCAGCATTCTAGCGAAGGGTATCGTGTCGGGCAGCACGGCACAGGCGGCGATCATTTCAGGTGACGACTCGGCCGTCGGTCTTAATGCATCCGGCCAGCTTGCGACGCTCGATACTGCGCCGTTCACCTTCATCAAGGATGCGCTCGCGAGCTCGGCGATGACGGTTGCGGATTTCGATCGCGCCGATGATGCGGCACGCGCTTATGTGCGCGGCATCGATTATCGCGGTGACCGGTTCCTCGTTGTCGAAAGCGTGCTGCTCAGCGAATTGAATGCCGGCTCCATCGAGATCGCCACGCTGCTGACCTGGATCGGCATCGGCGTTCTCGTCATTATGGCTGTTGCCACGGGGCTCATCACCAACTTTCTGTTCTCGCCGCTCGCCCGCCTTGCGGGCGTAACGCGCGAAGTCGCTGACGGCAGGCTGGAAGTCGAGATCGGCAGCCAGAATCGCAAGGACGAGATCGGCACGATGGCGAAAGCGCTTGCTCGTTTCAAGCAGTCGCTGATCGAAGGCCGTCAACTCGAAGCCGCGAGCGAGCAGACGCGTGCACATGCCGAAAGCGAGCGCCAGCAGAACCTTGCACAGCGCGAGGCGGAAGCCCGCAGCCTGCAGGACGTCGTCAGTGCACTCGACGAGGGGCTTCATCATCTGGCGAGCGGCGATCTGGCCTACCAGATCGAAACCCATTTCCCGAGCGAGCTTGAAAGCCTGCGCGTGAACTTCAATGAGGCGCTGGCGACGCTCAACGAAACGATGACCGCGATCGGCGGTAATTCCATGGCCGTCCGGGCAGGCTCCGAGGAGATGCGCACGGGGGCGGATGAACTGGCCGGCCGCACCGAGCGGCAGGCAAGCTCGATCACCGAGACGGCCAATGCCATCAGCGCCATCACCCAGTCGGTGCGCGTGCAGATCGAACGGGCCGAGCAGGCCGAGCGCATTGCCCGCGACGCCAAGAAGGAAACGGTCGGCTCCAGCCAGATCATGCACGAGACGATCGCGGCAATGGAGGCGATCCAGGCGTCTTCGCGCCAGATCAACACCATTATCTCTGTTATCGACGATATCGCCTTCCAGACCAATCTGCTGGCGCTGAACGCCGGCGTCGAGGCGGCACGTGCCGGCGAAAGCGGCAAGGGTTTTGCGGTCGTCGCCATGGAGGTGCGCGAACTGGCGCAGCGGTCTTCAAGCGCTGCCAAGGAAATTTCCAGCCTGCTGCAAAAATCCACCCATGAGGTCGAAAGCGGCGTGGCGCTGGTCGAACGGGCAGGGCTGGCGCTGACCGGCATTGGCGGCCATGTCGAGGCCATCAACGGTCAGATCAACGAGATCATGGAATCGACTCGCGAGGAGGCCGACACGCTGCGACAGATCAACAGCGCGGTCGCCGAGCTTGATTCCATGACGCAGCAGAATGCGGCGATGGTCGAGGAGACGACAGCTGCGATCCATCGCCTGGCAACGGAAGCCGTGGAGATGGATCGCCAGCTCGGCAACTTCACCCTTGCCGAAGGGTATCAGCAGCACAGCGCCGACGTGCGTCAGCTGCGCAGGCGAGCCTGATCGCATCATGCTGATCCGGTTCGAAAAGCCCGAAGATGCGGATGCCATTCACGCGCTGACGTGGGTGGCGTTCGAGCCGATGCCTTACAGCAACAATACCGAAGCCCGGATTGTCAGGGATCTTCGCGCGTCAGGCGATCTGACGCTATCGCTCGTCGCGGACGAAGGTGGAGAGATCATCGGCCATGTTGCCTTCTCGCCGATTACAGTCGGCGATATCGAGCATGGATGGTATGGGCTCGGGCCGATTTCAGTAAAGCCGGAGCGGCAGCGGCGGGGAATCGGCAGAGCGTTGATCCTGAAAGGGCTCGATCTGCTGATAGAGCGTGGTGCGAGCGGCTGCGCGCTGATCGGCGATCCCGCGGTTTATCGCGGCGCAGGCTTCGAAAGCGATGGAAAGCTGACTTATGGCGATCTCGATACGCGATATGTCCAGCGGATCGTCTTCAAGGGATCGCCACCATCAGGCACATTGAAATTCTCCCCGGCTTTCGACGAATGACAGTTATTTTCCGCGGCGGCTTTTGTTTGCGCCGCGATTTGGAATAGCGCCATAGCGAACCTACATAGACCGCACTCCCATTTTTGCGCGGCAGGTTTCCATGGTTCCCTTTTCCATTCTCGATCTTTCCCCCGTGGCTGAAGGCACGACCATCAGCCAATCCTTTGCTGCGTCGAAGCGCATGGCGCAGAAGGCGGAAGAGTTTGGCTATACGCGTTTCTGGATGGCGGAGCATCACGGCATGCCCGGCGTTGCGAGTGCGGCGACGTCAGTCATTCTCGGGCAGATCGGTGCGGTGACGAAGAGCATCCGCATCGG
>Ga0102588_1001681_pt1 | contig 15359 bp, 12 predicted proteins | sample AraplaMF_Col_mMS_FD_76854 | JGI IMG/M metagenome (GOLD analysis project Ga0102588, IMG submission 76854) | Arabidopsis root microbial communities from the University of North Carolina, USA - plate scrape MF_Col_mMS (SPADES assembly) (version 2) | ecosystem: Host-associated > Plants > Roots >...
TGTCGTCTCCGGCTTGTAGCCTGTCAAAGCCGCCAGCAGATCGGGGCTCGCAAAGGTGCGTGGCACATCGCCCTTCTGCATCGGCAGCATCTTGCGCTTTGCCGGCTGGCCGAGGGCCCTTTCGACCGTCTCGACGAAGGTCATCAGGTTCTCCGGCTGGCCGCCGCCGATATTGACGACGCGGAATGGCGCCTGATGCGAGAGCGTCTCTACCCGTTCGTCGGCTACGCGGTTGGCCTCCGACGGGGCGACGGACGACAGGCGGACGATCGCCTCCACGAGGTCATCGATATAGGTGAAGTCGCGACTCATCCGGCCTTCGCCGTAGATCTCGATCGGTTGATCCTCCAGCATGTTCTTGACGAACTTGAAGAGGGCCATGTCGGGACGGCCCCAGGGGCCGTAGACGGTGAAGAAACGGAAGGCGGTTGTCGGGATTTTGTGGAGATGCGCGTAGCTGTGCGCCATCAGTTCCATTGACTTCTTCGTCGCCGCATAAAAGGTCAGCGGCTCGTCGGCCCGGTCTGTCTCACGGAAGGGAATGGACGGATTGGCGCCGTAGATCGACGATGTCGAGGCCAGCATGAGATGGTTGACGCCAACATCCTTGGCGATATCGAGGATGTTCCAGGAGCCTTCGAGGTTCGACGTGAGATAGGCTTTCGGGTTTTCCAGGCTGTAGCGGACGCCGGCCTGTGCTGCGAGATGCACCATCACATCAGGCGCCGCGCTGGCCACGGCCTCTTCCAGGGCTTTGCGATCTTCGAGCATCGCTGTCACCGGGCGGAAGGCCGGAAACTGCGCCAGCGCCGCATTGCGCATGTGCTTGAGCTTGATGTTGTAGTAGTGCGTCATGCCGTCGAAGCCGACGACTTCGTGGCCATCCTGCAGCAAGCGGCGGGCAAGATGAAAGCCGATGAAGCCAGCAGTGCCGGTGATGAAATAGCGCATCTCTACTTCTTCTCGTTCTTCTTTCCGATGGCGAAATAGCTGAAGCCATGCTTGGTGGCTTCGGCGACCGGATAGATGTTGCGCAGGTCAACGATGGTCGGGGTCTTCACCAGCGACTTCATCCGCTTGAGATCAAGCGCTCGGAACTCGTCCCATTCCGTGACGATGACGATGGCATCCGCGCCTTCTGCAATCTCGTACGGGTCGCGGCCGTAGGTGATGGGGCCGATAACTTCCTTCGCCATTTCCATGCCTTCTGGATCATAGGCGTGAACGTTGGCGCCGCCATCCAGCAAGGCCTGGATGATGGTGATCGATGGCGCGTCGCGCATGTCGTCGGTGTTCGGCTTGAAGGTCAGGCCGAGGACTGCAATCTTCTTGCCGCGGACATTGCCGTCGCAGGCGGCGATGACCTTGCGGCCCATGGCGCGCTTGCGGTTGTCGTTGATCGCAACCGTGGTTTCGATAAGGCGAACCGGGCTGTCATGATCCTGTGCGGTCTTGACCAGCGCCAGCGTATCCTTGGGAAAGCACGAACCGCCGTAGCCCGGACCTGCATGCAGGAACTTGTCGCCGATGCGCTTGTCCATGCCGATGCCCTTGGCGACCTTCTGGACGTCGGCGCCGATCTGCTCGCAGAGATCGGCGATCTCGTTGATGAAGGTGATCTTCATGGCGAGGAAGGCGTTGGCGGCGTACTTGATCAGCTCGGAGGTGCGGCGTTCGCAAAAATAGAGTGGTGCTTCGTTGAGGTAGAGCGGCCGGTAAACCTCGCGCATGATTTCGATTGCGCGCGGCTCCTCAGTGCCGAGAACAATGCGATCGGGGCGCTTGAAGTCCGTGATTGCCGCGCCTTCGCGCAGAAATTCCGGGTTGGAAACGACGGAAATATCCTTCTCGGGGAATTCTTCGCGGAAAATGCGCTCGATCTCATCGCCAGTGCCAACAGGAACCGTGGACTTGGTAACGACAACGGTGAACCCGGACACGGCGGCCGCTATCTCGCGAGCGGCGGCATAGACATAGCTCAGGTCGGCGTGGCCATCGCCACGACGTGACGGCGTGCCGACGGCGATGAAGACTACGTCCGCGTCGGCAACGGAAGGCGCCAGCTCCTTCGAAAAATCCAGGCGACCGGCGGTGCGATTGTGGTCGATGATCGTGTCAAGGCCCGGTTCGAAGATCGGAACCTTACCGGCTTCCAATGCATCGATCTTCGCGGCCGACTTGTCGACGCAGGTGACATGGTGGCCGAAATCGGCGAGGCAGGCACCGGAGACGAGGCCGACATAGCCCGAGCCAATCATCACAATACGCATGGAATCATTCCCTAAGACAACGATCGCCGCCCCGCCAAATTGGCGGGGCCGCGATGGTGTTACAGGGGGAAGTTTATAAGTTCAAGACAACAGTGATTAGCTGCGGCCGAACTCATCGACGATGCGGATGATATCGTCCTCTCCGAGATAGGATCCGGTCTGCACTTCGATCAGTTCGAGCATGATCTTGCCGGGATTGGCGAGACGGTGGACTTCGCCGAGCGGGATGTAGACGGATTCGTTTTCCCTAAGCATTTGCACGGTTTCGCCGATTGTCACCTCTGCCGTGCCCTTGACGACGATCCAGTGCTCGGAGCGGTGATGATGCTTCTGCAGCGACAGCTTCCTGCCGGGCGTGACGAAAATGCGCTTCACCTGGAAGCGGTCGCCATTCAGCACCGATGTGTAGCCGCCCCAAGGCCGGTAAGAAGTCGGGTGCGTCTCGGTCAGTTGCGATGTCGTGGGGGCGGCGGCGAGCATCTTCACGAGGTTCCCGACGTCCTGGCTATCCTGCAGCCGTCCGACATAAACGGCGTCCTCGCTGGCGATGACAGCGATGTCGTCCATGCCCTGGACGGCGAGGTGCACGCCATGAGTCATGATGAGCGAGTTCTTGGTGTTGACGACCGTCGTGTTGCCGGCCGCCACATTGCCATTTTCGTCGCGGCTGCCGCTCTTCCAGACGGAATCCCAGCTGCCGAGGTCGGACCACTTGAAGGGCGAAGGAACGACGGCGGCGTTGCTCGTCTTTTCCATGAGGGCATAATCGATCGAGATGTTCGGGCTGGTAGCGAACGCTGCCTTGTCGAGGCGGATGAAGTCGAGATCTCTGACACCTTTTGCAATGGCGTCGGCCGCAGCCTTGAGGACCGGCGCAGCATAGCTTCGCATCTCGGCAAGCACGCCTGAGACCGAGAACATGAACATCCCGGAGTTCCAGTAAAAACCTCCAGTCGCGACCATGTCTTCGGCCTTGGCGAGCGGCGGTTTCTCCACAAAGCGCGCGACCGTTCGTGCGCCCGTCGGGAGTGTCTTCCCACCCTCGATGTAGCCGTAGCCGGTTGCAGGCTCGGTCGGCTGGATGCCGAAGGTTACCAGCTTGCCCTGGGCGGCTGTGGCGGCAGCGATGCGAACGCACTCAAAATAGGTGTCGTCAGCGACGATCTCATAATCGGAGCCGAGAACATGCATCACCGTGTCTTCATCAAAGCGATCACGCACGAGCGTTGCGGCCGCCGCAACTGCCGCCGCGGTGTTTCGAGCAACCGGTTCGAGCAGGATTGCCGCTAGGCCGATGTCCAACTCGCGCGCCTGCTCGGCAACGAGGAAGCGAAACTCCTCGTTCGTCAGGATGACGGGAGCTTCGTAAAGCGCGGGATCGGACACGCGCAGCAGCGTTTCCTGGAACAATGTCTTGTCGCCGATAAAGCGGATGAACTGCTTAGGCGCTGCGGCACGTGACAGCGGCCAGAGACGAGTGCCCTTGCCACCAGCCATTATCACGGGAACGATCTTCTGTGTCATATGGAGTGTCCTCGAATCTCTAATCTTGCTTCGCCCATCAACCCACCTGCGCCCATTTACGGATTCGCTCCAGACCGGCGTGCAGCAGCGTCGCGGCGGCTGTTTCGCTTTCCGCCTCGGCGTAGCAGCGCATTTCAGGGGCATTGCCGGACGGGCGGAAATGGATGATGCGGCGATCCGCCAGCGTAACACGAAGGCCGTCGATATCGCTGGCGCTGCCAACCTCGCCGATCGGCTGCAGGAACGCCGCGAGATTGGCGGGTGCGGCGCGAAGATCGGCCATCAACCGGGCACTGATCTCAACCGGAAAATTCTCAAGCCGGTCGGCCGCGGCAAATGGCAGATTGAAGGACGCGGCGACCACCGAAAGAGGCTGCCGTTTGGAGGCAGCAAGGGAAAGCGCCGCCAGGATGGGGACGAAGCAGTCGCGTGTCGGCAGGGCCTTCAGCGTGTGACCGTTGACCTCGAATTCACTCGCGGTGAGCAGGCCGCCGTTCGCTTCGAAGCCTGCCACGCGAGTCCGGCCAGCCGCGAGTGCTTCTTGCATCCCTGATATGACGAACGGAGAGCCAACACGCGTGCGAATGACGCTGAAGCGACCGGCGGCTTCGATGCCGGAATTCGATGTCACGGGTGTCACAACCGATGTCGCACCGAGAAAGTTCGCGGCGATCAGGCCGAGCAAATCGCCGCGCAGCGGCGTCCCTGTTTCGTCCGCCACCAACGGGCGATCGCCATCACCATCCGCAGAGACCATGGCGTCGAGGCCATGCTGTCTGGCGACCTCCCTGAGCTTGACGACCGTCTTCTCCGAAACCGCCTCGCTGTCGACCGGAACGAATGTTTTCGAGCGGCCAAACGGCACGACGGTTGCGCCGTAATGTTCCAAAAGTTCCACGAGCAGGTCACGGGCGACCGTGCTGTGCTGGTAGACGCCGACCTTCAGGCCCGCGAGCGCTTCCGCGGGAAGAATATTGGCATTCCGCTCGCGGAAAGCTGTGATGCATTCGACGGATTGGTTTTGCATCCCCGCACTGCGGGGGACAAACGCAAAGCCGGCACGATCAAGTTCTGTCGCGACAGTCGTGATCGCTGCTTCGTCCGTTTTGTCGATTTCTCCGTCCGGCCGATAGAACTTGATGCCATTGCGATCGGCGGGGATGTGCGAGCCCGTCACCGTCAGACAGGCGGCTTCTTTCTGAAGTCCGTAAAGCGCCAGCGCCGGTGTCGGCACCGTACCGCAGTCGCGGAGCTTGAATCCAAGGTGATCAAGTGCATCGGAACAGTTTGCAAGGTCGACAGATAGGCCGCGAAGCCCACTGGTTCCGAATTTCATTCTGAATAAGCCCCGGATGCGCTTGAATTCGCCAGCGATTCGACCTCAATCTACTAGGTGTCCGTAGATAGTGAACTCCGGTGAACAATAAAATGTTTGCCAATTCCCGGCTCGAGACAAGCCGAAGGCGCCCAGCGCCGACGAGGATCGTCGATGAATGAACAATCAATCGCACTGGAGGAGGGCTGGAGGGACGCTCTCGCCGGCGAATTTTCCAGCCCCTATATGCAGCAGCTCAAGGCGTTCCTCGTCGCACAGAAGCAGGGAGGCAAACGGATATTTCCCAAGGGATCGGAATATTTCCGTGCGCTCGATCTGACGCCGCTGGCAAACGTCAAGGTCGTGATTCTGGGCCAGGATCCCTATCACGGGCTAGGGCAGGCGCACGGCCTGTGTTTCAGTGTTCGACCAGGCGTTCGCATTCCGCCTTCACTCGTCAACATCTACAAGGAGATGCAGAGCGATCTGGGGATTACACCGGCGCGACACGGATTTCTGGAGCATTGGGCACGGCAGGGCGTCCTGTTGCTGAACAGCGTGCTCACTGTGGAGGAGGCCCAGGCCGCGTCGCACCAGGGCAAGGGCTGGGAGCGATTCACCGACGCCGTCATTGGCAAGGTCAACGATGAATGCGATGCCGTCGTCTTCATGCTCTGGGGCTCCTATGCCCAGCGCAAGGCAGCCTTCGTCGATATAAGACGTCACCTCGTGCTGAAGGCGCCACACCCGTCTCCGCTCTCCGCTCATAACGGCTTTTTCGGTTGCGGCCATTTCTCCAAGGCCAATGCGTTTTTGCAGACGCACGGTCGAGCGCCAATCGACTGGCAATTGCCCACGAACCCCGGCGACGCCCAACTCTTCTGAACGATTGGCTTTTGTCGTTCACTAAAAAGAGACAATGCGTTCCGGTCCTCGGGGCTATTCCAATTGGTCCGGAGCGATCATCTATACCCCATACGAAGCCCGCGAGGCGGGCAAGAAAGGGGTCTTAAATGCTCGATCAAATCAAGGGTCTGCACCACGTCACGTCCATGGCGGAGGATGCCCGCACAAACAACCAATTCTTCACTAGCGCCCTCGGTCTGCGTCGCGTCAAGAAGACCGTGAATTTCGACGCGCCCGACGTTTATCACCTCTATTATGGTGACGAAACCGGTGCACCCGGCACGATCATGACGTACTTCCCATTTCCGAAGATGGCGCAAGGTCGTCCGGGAACCGGTGAAGTTGGAACCACCGTTTTCTCGGTCCCGCAGGGCTCGATCGGCTTCTGGAGCGATCGCCTGAACAAGTTGAATGTCACCGGCCTGAAGACTGAGGAGACATTCGGCGAGAAGCGTCTGAATTTTGCCGGTCCCGATGGTGATGGCTTTGCCCTTGTCGAAGTCAAGGATGACAGCCGCCAGCCTTGGACACACGGCGGTATCAGCGAGGATAACGCGATTCGTGGCTTCCATTCGGTGGCCATGCGTTTGCGTGACGATGGTGCCACGTCAGAACTGCTCAAGTTCATGGGCTACGAAGTCCAGGAAGAGCGTGATGGTGTCAAGCGCCTGACTATTCCGGGTGGGAATGGCGCGCATCTCGTCGATCTGGAAACCATGCCGAACGTTTCACGCGCTTTGCCAGGTGCAGGGTCCGTGCATCACGTGGCCTTTGCCGTAGAAAATCGTGCGAAACAGCTTGAGGTCCGCAAGGCGCTGATGGATACCGGCTACCAGGTCACGCCCGTCATCGACCGTGACTATTTCTGGGCGATCTACTTCCGGACCCCGGGCGGCATCCTGTTCGAGATTGCGACCAACGAGCCCGGCTTCAACCGGGACGAAGACACTGCGCATCTTGGCGAGGCACTGAAGCTGCCACAGCAGCACCAGCACTTGCGCGCTCTCATCGAGCAGCACTTGCAGCCGCTTGAGGTTTAAAGGGGACGCACAATGACCGATAACAGCTATGTGCACCGGCTGCAGGCCGGTGCACCCGGAAAGCCCATTCTGTTCGTGCTGCACGGAACGGGCGGGGATGAAAACCAGTTCTTTGATTTCGGGCGGCGCCTGCTGCCGGAGGCGACGATTGTCTCTCCGCGTGGGGACGTCTCGGAGTTTGGTGCCGCACGCTTCTTCAAGCGTACCGGCGAGGGCGTCTACGACATGGCGGACCTCGCCCGTGCAACCGAGAAGCTTGCATCCTTTGTCGCGGCGCTGGCGAAGCAACATGAGGCAAGCGACGTGCTCGGCCTGGGTTTCTCAAATGGGGCAAATATCCTCGCCAATGTGTTGATCGAGAAGGGATTGTTCGATGCATCGGTTCTGATGCATCCGTTGATCCCGTTCCAACCGATGGCAAATCCCGCCTTGAGCGGGCGCAAGATACTGATCACGGCAGGCGAACGCGACCCGATCAGCCCTGCGCCCGTGACGAAGGCCCTGGCGGATTACTTCGAGAGCCAACACGCTTCCGTCACGACGGAATGGCATGCAGGTGGTCACGATATCAGGCAGAATGAAATCGACGCCATCCACACGCTCTTCGAGCCGTACCGGTAAGCCACTGCTGTCGGATGGTCATCGGCCATCCGACAGGGCTCCTTCGAATGCAGAGGGTGATAATCCAATAGTCTTATTTTGGGTTTTGAAGTCTTTTTGTTGTGATAATTGTTCGCGCGATGAAACCTTAGCGAGTATTCGGCTGTACGAGTTGAAGGGTTGCATTCGCATGAACGATGTCGAAGACGTTTGAATGCTGATTGGATTGGCCCACCGACAGGCTCGGACAATATTGCTGGTGGGACTGCCGATCTTCCTGCTGAGCCTCGTCATCGTCTTCTCGTTCACACCTCGCTACACCGCCCAGTCGTTGGTTCTTGTCGATACAAGTTCGAAGAATCTGCTCGACCCGGACGCTGCCACGACTAGCGGCCCTACCGATAATTCCCGGGTGGAAGGCGAGGTTCGTATCATTCAATCCGATGCGGTGGTGCTGGAGGCAATCAGGGACGGCAAGCTTCTCTCCGATAAAGAGTTTGCTCTCAACCGTTTCAACGACCGATTACTCTCCGCCGCTGGGCTCGCTGCGGACGCCCTCAGGCGATGCGGCGCCGGGTGAAGTGCTGTCGGCTTTCAAGGATGCCGTTCGGGTTCGCCGCGAAGGATTGACCTATCTTATCAGTGTGGGCGTGACATCGGATGATGCGGACAAAGGGGCGCGTTTCGCGAATCTTGTGACGACCGTCTACATCAGGAAGCAGGTCGAAGCCAAAGTGGCGAACACCGTTTCAGCCGGGAAGATCCTTGAACATCAGGTGACGGCCGCCAGAGATGTGCTTGCGCAGAATAAACGCAATCTCTACCTTTTCGTCACATCCCATAGTGATCTCCAGGCAGCCGGCTCTCTCCCGCAACTACGGCTTGCGGATGCGCAGTTTGGCGAGACGACATCCGATGCGCACCAGGGGGTACGGGCGCGGTCTATCGGCGGAGGTCCTGACACAATTCTACGCGCTCCAGCAGTCGGCACAGGTCGCGAGGGTGCATTACCAGAACCATTTGACGCGATTGCAGGACTTTGAAGCCCAAGCCAGCCTCCAGGTGGCTGACAGTCGCGTGGTTTCCGCAGCCCTTGCCCAGATCGAGCCGTCCTATCCGCGGAAAGGTCTGGTGCTCGGCATCATGGCCATCGTGGCGTTCGGTGCGGGCGTCGGGGGTGCCCTGCTACGGGAGTTCTCCATCGGCGGCTTCACGAGCGAAGATCAGGTGAGTGCGGTCCTGAATGTCCCGCTGGCCTCGGTCACGCCCGATCAGGCGGGGAGTGAAGTTGAGAAGCCGCACGGTCGCGGTCTCTCCGACACGATCATCTCCGCCCCGCTCTCGGTCTGACGCGCCCGCGCCTGCTGTCAGGCTGTCCCCGAAGGCGACGATAGAACGCCGTTTTGGTATGGGCGACGCGCTGCTTGCGTTGGATTGACACTGAGACCGAGAAACATAAAAGGCTCCACAGTAATGAATGGGAATGTGATCCTATTTCGGCTGGAGAAAGCGGGGATAATTCCACTCGGCGACCGACTAGTCTGCGGAAATCGACCGGGCGGTTTGTGGCAATCACTGGCTCAAATGGCTTGTTTGGAAGGGCGAAGGGCAGTCGTTCTTCAAGTGCGGCTGTGACCAGTGGAAGAGATGGTATAAGATCGACCGCGGTGGCGACCCATCGCCTATGCGCTGCGAGACCAGAGACCACAAAGCGGAGTTTTGAAATTGAGTGTAGCCTTCGTCAAAGAAGAAAGTGCCGAAGCTGCTTCGGAAACACTTTTGCCGGACCGTCCAATTTCGCCGCATCCGAACCTCGTTACGGAAGCGGGCTTCAAGGCCCTGGAATTGCAGCTGCAGCAAGCGCGCGAGGCCTACGATGCCGCGAACTCCATTGAAGACGTGAACGAACGGCGTCGACAGGCGGCAAATCCGTTGCGGGATCTGCGCTACTTTGCTGCCCGCGTCCGCACAACGCAGGTCATCCCTGAGCCGATTTCGCTTGATGTCGTCGCCTTTGGAACCAGCGTGACCTTCAGCCGGGACGACGGACGCGTGCAGACCTACCGTATCGTCGGAGAGGATGAAGCCGATCCGAAAACCGGATCGATTTCCTTCGTATCCCCGGTGGCCAGGGCTCTCACCGGCAAGACGGTTGGAGATGTCGTCAGCGTCGGCGGTCAAGAACTCGAGGTCATCGCCATCGGTTAGGCGCTTTTTTCTTAGCTGATGCGAAAGCGATGGCTGTCTGATTTTCGAACAGCTTATGGCTCTTAACCCGTCTTCATGCTCTATTAAGTAATTATCTTGAGATTGTAATCTCTCTGTTCCATGATGATTGCGATGCAAAGAATTTCGGCTCGTACTTCATGACGATCGCTGCAGATCGCTTCAGCCATGAACATGTTTCTTTGCCGTCGGGTGGCTTTACGGCTGTTAGACTTTGATCTTTATTTATCCCGCAGGCTCTCAACTGCGGTCGATCTGATTAGGGACGTTGCATGAATTCGGAGTTTACCGTTCGTCCGATGCGACCCGGTGAGTTGGAGCTAGTGCTCGAGTGGGCACGTCAGGAGGGATGGAATCCCGGCCTCGACGATTCGGTTGCCTTTCACGATGCGGACCCGTCGGGATTTTTCGTGGGCGTGATCGGGGAGGTGCCCGTCGCCTCGATCTCAGTCGTCAAATATGGCGAGGATTTTGCTTTCCTCGGTCTTTTTATCGTCCATCCGGATTTTCGGGGCAGGGGCTACGGCAAGGCCATTTGGAATGCCGGGATGATGTCCGCTGAGGGCCGTAGCATCGGTCTGGATGGTGTGCCCGCACAACAGGACAATTACCGAAAGGCCGGGTTCGAAGAGGCCTATCGGACGGTTCGCTATGGTGGCGTGATCTCTGCCTTGCCGGAATCAACACTGGTTGCCCACGCTGTCTCGGATAGACTCGACGGATTGCTGCGCTATGACGCGATGATCTTTCCGGCGCCGCGGCCAACCTTCGTGGCGTCATGGTGTGCTACTCGCAAGGACAGGCACTCGGCCGTGGTGCGCAAGAGTGGCAAGATTCGCGGCTACGGAACCATCCGCCGTTGCTACGAGGGCTACAAGATCGGCCCGCTGTTTGCAGGCGACAGGGATAGCGCGGCGGCTCTGATTTCGGTTCTGGCGCAGCATGCCAAGGGAGCGAAGGTCTTCATCGATGTTCCCACCAACAATGGCGAGGCCATTGAACTTGCCGAGAGCCTGGGCTTGGCGCCCGTCTTCGAAACGGCGCGGATGTATCGGGGCACAGCCCCGGTCGTTCCGCTCAGGAGCATTTTCGGCGTGACGACCCTGGAACTCGGCTAGAGCCTTTCGGGGTTAAATCGAAGCGTTCTGTTGGCTCAAACGGAGTCGGTCGGTCGATGAGGCGGCCCGTTTCAGCCAGCCCGTGAGGCCGGGTATCGTTCCGCCAGGTACAGTGGCGACCAGCTCGGACGTACCTTGGGGTATGTCCTTCATCAATCGTTCCTGCCCTGTCGAAAACCTGCTCCGGCAGAACGTTTCAATTTTCTGAAAGCTCTAGTCCATAGGCGAGGCGGGGACGGTCGAGACTGCGCGCTGGGGACGGCCTTTTTCGGCGATGGCAATGCCGCCCAAAGCGAGCGCAAGCGCGATCACGTGGAAGGTCTGAAGATGCTCGCCAAGCAGCGCCACGGACAACAGCGTTCCAAAGACCGGCACGAGGTTGATGAAGAGCCCGGCGCGATTTGCGCCGATCGCCTCGACGCCCTTGATATAGAGGATCTGGGCAAGCAGGGAAGCGAAGATGGCAGTGTAGAAGGCAATCAGCCAGCCCTTGTTGTCTGGCAATTGCACAGCACCTTGCGTGCCCTCCCAGACGAGAAGTGGCACTGCTGTCAGCGTCGCGCCGAGGGCGGGGATCGCCATCAGCGTGCGCCAATCAAGGGGCGGTTTCCAGCGTAGAAAAATCGTGTAGACAGAATAGGCGGCTACGGCGATCAGCATGAGGCCGTCGCCACGGTTGAGACCGAGCTGCAGCAGGGTCGTCAGGTCACCATGCGCGGCGGTCAATGCGACGCCGCCGAGCGTCATGGCGAAGCCGACTATCTGTGCTGTAGAAACGCCTGTGCGGAAGAAGACGAAGTTCAGCAGGAAGATCAGCATTGGGATCCCGGCCTGCTCGATCGCAACATTGATCACGGTTGTGTACTGGACTGCCGAGTAAAGCATCGCGTTGAAAAGCGTATAGCCGATGATGCCGTAGAAGAAGAGCAGCGGCAGGTTCTTGCGGACGATCGGCCAGTCGCGCTTCAATTGCGGTACGGAAACGGCGGCAATGAGTGTCGTCGCAAGGAACCAGCGCAGAAACGTCAGCGTCATCGGGCTGACGTGCCCGAGCGCGAGCTTGCCCGCCACCGCGTTTCCACCCCAGCATAGTGCCGCGACGACGAGAGAAATATAAGCGGCGACCTGCACAGGCGATTCTTCCAGATGACGGCGATGTGGTTCTCAACCTTGGGACATGATCGGCCAATAGCCCGATGATGGCTGATTTGTCACGTAAAAAGCCGATTTCGGCGGCATAACAGGGTCGATTTCCCGGTGACAAAGCTTTATAGATGCGCGGGTTTGAGAAGGGTGCGGTTAAATCCGCCTTTAACAGGAAGACGTGAATGACGAACGTAGTTGTAGTCGGTTCGCAATGGGGTGACGAAGGCAAAGGCAAGATTGTCGATTGGCTTTCGGAACGCGCCGATGTGATCGTGCGCTATCAGGGCGGACACAATGCGGGCCACACGCTGGTCATCGACGGTGTCAGCTACAAGCTTGCCCTTCTGCCATCCGGCCTCGTGCGCGGCAAACTCAGTGTCATCGGCAATGGCGTCGTCGTCGATCCGCATCATTTCGTCGCCGAAGTCGCGAAGCTGCGCGCGCAGGGTGTCAATGTAACGCCCGAGGTGCTGCGCATCGCGGACAACGCACCGCTGATCCTGTCGCTGCACCGCGACCTCGATGGCTTCCGCGAAGACGCGGCTTCCAACAGCGGAACCAAGATCGGTACCACTCGCCGCGGCATCGGCCCGGCTTATGAAGACAAGGTCGGTCGCCGCGCGATCCGCGCCATCGACCTGGCCGACAAGGAAGCGCTGCCGGCCAAGATCGACCGTCTTCTGACGCACCACAATGCGCTGCGCCGCGGCCTCGGACTGCCGGAGATTTCGGTGGAATCGCTCGAGAAGGAACTGAACGAGGTCGCCGACCAGGTTCTGCCTTATGTCGACCAGGTCTGGCGTATCCTCGACGACCAGCGCAAGGCCGGTGCCCGCATCCTGTTCGAAGGTGCGCAGGGTGCGCTGCTCGACAACGACCACGGCACCTATCCCTTCGTCACCTCGTCGAACACAGTTGCCGGTCAGGCCGCCGCCGGCTCGGGTCTCGGCCCGACGGCAATCGGCTATGTTCTCGGCATCACCAAGGCTTACACGACGCGCGTGGGCGAAGGTCCGTTCCCGTGCGAACTGAACGATGAGATCGGCAAGCATCTTTCGACAGTTGGTCGCGAAGTCGGCGTCAATACCGGTCGTCCGCGCCGCTGCGGCTGGTTCGATTCGGTTCTGGTCCGCCAGACGGTGAAGACATCGGGCATCACGGGCATTGCGCTAACCAAGCTCGACGTTCTCGACGGTCTCGACGAACTAAAGATCTGCGTCGCCTACAAGCTCGACGGCAAAGAGATCGATTATCTTCCGGCTAGCCAGGCTGCCCAGGCCCGCGTAGAGCCGATCTACATCACGCTGGAAGGCTGGAAGGAATCGACTGTCGGCGCACGCAGTTGGGCTGATCTGCCGGCCCAGGCAATCAAGTATGTTCGCCAGGTCGAAGAACTGATCGGGGCGCCCGTCGCTCTCTTGTCTACAAGTCCTGAGCGCGACGACACGATACTTGTGACCGATCCGTTTGAGGACTAAGGTCGCGGGTCATTATTTGTGCGGTTCGCAGGGCGGACCGCACTCTTAGAGAAAGTACGAATGGCGGATTTTATCGCAGTTATCCGGCGGGCGGTTGACGGCCTGTCTGAAAATACTCCCGAGATGCGGGTGAAAGTCTACGAGCGTGCTCGCGGTGCTGTTCAGCGGCAGCTCGAGAATATGAAGCCGCGCCCACCGGAAGCGATGCTGCAACGGCAGCTTGAAAAACTCGAAGCTGCAATCCGCGGAGTCGAAGCCGAACACGCAGAAGCCGTTCTGGTCGACGATGCAGCGCTAGCCGCAGAGCCTGAGGTTGAGGCAAGCGCCGAAGCGGCCAACGAGCCGAATGCGGCCGTTCCCGAACCGGTTGCCAGCGAAGCTGTGGTCGACGAGCCGGCGCATGAAACGCCGGTTCACGAAGAGCAGATGGCAGCCGAAGAACCTGCGCCTGCCTACGAAGAGCCGGTCGAAGAGTCTGCGCCCTATCACGAAGAACCTACGCCTCATTATGAGGAGCCTGTCGCTGCCGAACAGGAACACACCGCGCAGCAGGACGCACATTGGGAGCATGAAGAGCCGCGCGCTCCTGTCGGGGAAGCCGAGCCTGTCGAGCATTGGCAGGCCGCCCATGAAGACGACGTCGCTCGCGAGGAGCAGTACGGTCACGAGGGGTATGTTGGCGCAGTCGAGGAGCCTGTTGTCGAGCCGACCGAGCCGCCCGACGAAGAGCCGGTTCTGCAGCCAATTGCTCGCGACTACGACCTGACCAATCGCCTTGTCGAGCCCGTCTATGGGCTGGATCGTCCGCCGGAAGAATTCGTGGATCGCAGCCAGGAGGAGCCGCTCCAAGCGGATGCCGCTGCGCATTTCGATCCTGTGTGGGCAGAGCCAGTAGAGGAAACGCCTGCACCTCCGGCCAAGGATGCGCAGACGGATTGGGCGCTCGAAGAACTCAGGCAGTTTTCGGAATCTGCGCCGGTTGCTGCGGCCAACGAAGCGGCGCGCGCGTTTGAAGACGTCATCACGGGATTCGACCATACGCCGGGCGGCGTGAAGATGCCTGCCGCGAATGAGGGCTTCTCCTGGGAGGCCGCAGCCTTCGACGATCTGCCACCGATCGAAAACGGCAAGAAAGTTCCGATCAACGCTCATTTCGATGACGGCGATCTCTTCTCCGAAATTCATGGGACGCCGGCAAAAGCTGTACCGGAAACCAATTGGCAGGAGGCAAAGCCGCTTCGCGGATACGACAACCGCGGCGTGGTTGCCGAAGATGATGATGGCATTCCGGCCGCCGATCTCGACAGTGCTGTTGCTGCTAAGTTCCAGGGTAAGAACCTGCGCATGGAGCCGAAGCGCCGTCGCTTCGGCATTGGCTCCATCGTGACGATCCTCATTGCGCTGGGTGTGGTTGGTGGTGGCGGATACGCTGCCTGGATCAATCAGGACGCGCTGTCGTCAATGGTGAAAAACCTCGTCAGCGCTGCTCCCTCGCAGAGCGCGAAGAACGAGCAGACGCCTGCCAAGCCGGATGCGGCGCCCCAGACGAGCGATGCGAAGCCAGCTGAGGCAAACAAGGAAGTTGCGTCCTTGAATGACGGCGCTTCCGTCAACAACAAGTTCAACCAGCGGCTTCTTGCCGATGGCACCGAAGTCGACAACGGTCCGGCCTCCGTTCCGGGAACGCCTACGGCGGAAGGAAAGTCGATAGCCGAGCAGAACGTTGCTGCAGCGGA
>Ga0102588_1001695_pt1 | contig 15236 bp, 9 predicted proteins | sample AraplaMF_Col_mMS_FD_76854 | JGI IMG/M metagenome (GOLD analysis project Ga0102588, IMG submission 76854) | Arabidopsis root microbial communities from the University of North Carolina, USA - plate scrape MF_Col_mMS (SPADES assembly) (version 2) | ecosystem: Host-associated > Plants > Roots >...
CGCCCTCAGGCAGGTAATAGCAAAAAAATAACTGAAGCGGACTATTACCGCATTTAATAAAAACAAAGTTTTCCTACATGGACTCGAACCACGATCTTCTGAACCAAAATCAGACGTGCTGCCATTGCACCATAGGAAAATTATTTGGTGGAAATAAAAGGACTTGAACCTTTAACCATTACCGTATAAGGGTACCGCTCTTACCAATTGAGCTATATTTCCAAGTATAAAGTAGGGTAACCCGGACTCGAACCGGGAGCCTCCACATCCCAAATGTGGTAATCTGACCAATTGATATACTACCCTAAAAATTTCGCCGTAAAACAAAAAATCCCCTTAGAAAATTATCTAAGAGGATCATGGCTATTTGCTATATTTTACTCCATACATACCCAATCACCTCCGATAAATCGGCTGCGGCAATTGTATTTGTATTGTTGTTGTTTTCATGATGCAATAATACAACTATTTTTTATAAATCAAGAAATTTTCTTTAATTTTTTATAAATCACCCAAATCGCATATTGACTTATTCTTTAACGGGTTCCTGTACTTCAGCTTTTCAAACTCGCTTTTCCAGTAGCGGTACTTACGGCCATGACTTATTTTACTTAAACGATATTGTAATCCATGGTTCTCAATATGGTTATCAATCCATGCTTCTTGCTGCGCTAACAATCCATCGCCAACTTTTATCGTGTCAATTATATGTGGCGTTATAGCAATGGTAAATAGTCCTGGCGAAGCAAACTCATAATAATGATCCCTACGGTAATAATGGTTATCCCAAAAATCAACACGGTTAAAACAGGCGCGTTGTTGCTCGCTCAACCCGTGTGTATTTTGCTGCCAGTAGTAACTACCAATGGTTTTTAATTTCGGCAATTCGTCAAACCAATACTTATGCCAGCAACCCTTTCGTTTTGGCTTTTTAAAAGATTGGTCATAATGATATTGCACTGTATTGATCGCATCAAGTATTTGCTGATAAAATTCGGCATCGGCACTTTTCTGTACATCGGCGCTTAATACAAATAGGCGCTTCCATCCCTTTTGATATGGCTCGTCTAAAGGTACTGTCTGTTTATAATCAGGATGGCTAACAATACGCTGGCGCTCCCGGTCGAGTTTTAATAATTGTTTGTCGCGGTCGGCTATTACCAACCTTCGTTTTCTTCGTACGGACTTTAACCGGTACGATAATAATTGTGTGTCCATGGGGACTGCTGCATAAATTTTTCGTAAAAGTTTGTTGATTGAAAAATTCGTCCTTCCCGTAGGCGGATATACCTTTTTTGGATGCACAGCAAAACGCGATACGTTTACATCATCTGTTCAGAAAATTAAATAAGAGATATGTTTCGCCCGGTTAAGGCAATGTGCAAAGGGATTATATGCAGCTAAGTGTAGTTTTCATTCCTGTGGAATTAGAACAAAGATGCACATTTTTAAAAATAATTTAAAATATTTTTCTCCTGCGCAAATACAGTGCGCAGTACCTCTATTTCTTTGTATCAACATTAAGAAATAAAGGAGGTTCGCCATGAAATTCAACCTGTTAAGCAAACTAAAAAACCAGACCGTTAACCACGCCGGCGCTAAAGCGTTTACGCTATCGCCCGAAATGGAACTGTACACCGCAGTGGTTACCTGGAGCTTAAACGACTCTTTTTATGAAAAGGACGAGGCGCGTTTAGTGCGCCTGCAAAAACTGATCGCCGCGTGCGACCCTGTATTTGTGGGTAAGCTGGCTGTATACGCCCGCACCAAAATGTATATGCGTTCGGTACCGCTGGTGCTGGTAACCGAATTGGCTAAGCTGCACTCGGGCGACGATCTGGTCGCCCGGGTTACCGATGGCGTAATTGGCCGTGCCGATGAGATCACCGAGTTGCTGGCTTGCTACGAATTGCTGAACGAGCGTACCGGCACTAAAAAGCTGAACCGCCTGAGCAAGCAATTGCAAAAAGGTTTGAGCACAGCGTTCAACCGTTTCGACGAGTACCAGTTTGGTAAATACAACCGAGACGGCGCTATCAAACTGCGCGATGCCTTGTTTTTGGTTCACCCTAAAGCGAAGGACGAATTGCAGCAAGTACTGTTCAACAAAATAGTGAACGGCGATCTGCAAACACCTTACACCTGGGAAACTGAGCTATCGGCATTAGGTCAGCTGAATTTTGACAGCGACGAGGCCAAGGCCGAAGCGTTCCGCGCTAAGTGGGAAGAACTGATAGACAGCGGCAAGCTGGGCTACATGGCCTTGCTGCGTAACCTGCGCAACATACAGGAAGCCGGCGTAAGCTACGCGCACTTTGAAAAAGTATGCGCCCGTTTAGCCGATGCTGTTGAGGTTGCTAAGGCCAAACAGTTTCCGTTCCGCTATTTGGCAGCTTACCGCGAGTTGATCAACCCCGCGGTAACCAAAGTGCCTGCACAAAGCCTGGTTAAAAAGCTGACCGCTTTAATGCAAGGCCAAAACAAAGGTTACACTGGCGAGTTGCTGGATGCTTTGGAAAAAGCGGTACAGGCGAGCGCTGCCAATATAAAAGGCTTCGGTTACGAAACCCGTGTGCTGTTAGCGTGTGATGTTTCGGGGTCGATGCAGACACCGGTATCTGCGAAGAGCAAGATCTTATTGTACGATGTGGGTTTGATGCTGGCCATGTTGTTGCAAAGCCGTTGTAAAAACGTGGAGGTGGGTATGTTTGGTGATAAATGGAAAACCATTGTGGTGCCGCGTAATAACATATTGGGTAATGTACAGGAGTTTTATCGCCGCGAGGGCGAGGTGGGTTATGCTACCAATGGCTACCTAGTAATTAAAGATATATTACAGCGCAGGGTAGAAATGGACAAAGTGTTTCTGTTTACCGATGCCCAGTTATGGAACAGCAATAACACTACTGACCATATCCAAACCCTATGGTTGCGTTACAAGGCAGAGGTATCGCCAAACGCGAAGCTCTACCTGTTCGACCTGAAAGGTTACGGACAAGCGCCATTGCAAATATTGCGCAATGATGTATACTTGGTAGCTGGCTGGAGCGACAAAGTTTTTGAGGTGTTAGCTGCTTTGGAAAACGGAGGCTCGGCTTTGGATGCTATCAATAACATAGAACTGTAAAACATGTATGGGGAAGCTAACGCCCCATACTTTTAAAAGAAATTAAAAAATAAGGATGCCGTAGAAACGGGATACTTCGCGCCATTGAGGGGGTGGGCAGTGTGGTTAAACATGCTGAGGGTTCGAGTCCCTAAGCGTTCCCCCGGCCCGCGTTCGCCTGTTGCTCCTTATAAAAATAAAAGAAGGTGCCGTAAATAAGTCTTACTTCGACCGGGACCTGTTGGCGGGCATAGCTACGCGCAGGTAATGAATGGCTTATTGCTATTAGCCCTTCTTTTTAAAGAAATTAAAAATAAAAAAGGTGTCGTAGATGAGTGTTACTTCGCATTTAACGTCCAGGTCGCCGGTTCAAATCCGGCCATTGGTTTATGCCAATGTAGCTCAGTTTGGTTAGAGCAGGAGCACCGCAAGGTGCATTTCACTTGTTGCTTTTTACCCTTTTTTAAGAAACTAAAATATTAAGGTGCCGTAAATATGCGCTACTTCGTGTCGCCGGTTCGATCCCGGTCAGTGGAAGTAAATCCCATTGTAGCTCAGTTGGTAGAGCAGTACAAGCGCATATTGCCCATTGCCCTTAAGAAATAAAGAAGATGCCGTAGATCAGCGTTACTTCGCCTGTCACGCAAAAACCAAACGCTGGTTAATTGTAGCTCTTCTTTTAAAACTTAAAAGGTGCCGTAAATAGGTGTTACATCGGTTAGAACATCCGCACAGGCGGAAGGACGTTGGTTCAAATCCAACCAGTGATTAATTTCACAAGTAGTTCAGTAAAAAACACACTTGTTGCTTTTAGCCCTTTTTAAAACATAATGAAAGATGTCGTAGGCGGATGATACTTCGCTGGTGAAACCGCGTAAGCGGTAGGGTTCGACTCCCATAAGACACCTGCCGGTTGTTGCTCTTTCATTTATATTTTGTAATCTTATATTATTAATCATGACTGAAACAATACTTCAAAAACTGCTCGAACTGGAGCAGAATGAAAATATAAAAATACTGTATGCCTGCGAATCAGGTAGTCGGGCTTGGGGCTTTGCCTCGCCTGATAGTGATTTTGATGTGCGTTTTATATATTCCCGGCCAGTAAACAATTACCTGGGCATAACAGAACTAACCGATAATGTAGGATTACCTGTCAACGAAGTGTTGGATATAGGTGGTTGGGATATCAAAAAAGCACTAAAACTATTCCTTAAATCGAATAGCACACTGTACGAGTGGCTGCAATCGCCAATAGTGTACCAGGGAGATTCGCTCTTTGCTGATGATCTGCGTAAGCTGATGCCGGAATACTTTTCGTTACGCTCGGGCGCCAATCATTATCTAGCAATGGCTCACAATACGCTTCGCGATGACCTGCAACCCGAACAAGTAAAACTGAAGCGTTACTTTTATGCACTTCGCCCGGCATTGGCTTGCTTGTGGATAGTTGAGAAACAATCGGTACCACCTATGGAGTTTCAACATTTAAGGGTTATGATATCAGACAATAAAGTTCAAAATGCTATAGATGAACTATTGGATAGAAAAAAGGTGGCTGATGAAAAAGCTTTGATAAAACCTGTTCCTCTACTTAACCAATGGCTAAGTAATACACTTGACTGGTGCAAAGCGTGCATACCAGAGTTGCCTTCGGAAAAAAACGACTCCGGTGAATTGAACAATATCTTTAGAAAGTATATCCAGCCATGACCTACGAACAGCTAAAACTGCAAAAAGAACTGGTCCTGCTGGATTGTATTAGCGGCAGCACGGCTTATAACCTGAATGTGAATGGTTCTGATGTGGACAAAAAAGGGATATTTATCATGCCACAAAAGCAGCTTTATGGTTTTGATCAACAAGGTCAGATAGCCAATGCAAGCAACGATGAAGTTTATTTTGAAATAGGCCGTTTTCTGGAATTATTGACAAAAAACAATCCTAACATACTGGAACTATTAAGCACGCCAAAAGAGCATGCGTTATTTCGCCACCCGTTAATGGACCTGATCAAACCCGAAGATTTCCTATCCAAACTTTGTCTGGATACATTCGCTGGTTATGCACAAACGCAGATACAAAAAGCCCGTGGTTTAAATAAAAAGATTAATAAACCATTAGGTCCTGAACGTAAATCGGTGTTGGACTTCTGTTTTGTGATTTTCAACAATGGAACTATTTCCCTAAAGGAGTGGCTAAAAGAAAATGATTATAACCAGCAAGAATGCGGATTGGTAAATCTGGACCACTTTAGAAATGTGTACTTGCTATACCACCGGAAGCAATTAATGGCCGGGGAGTTTAAAGGAATCGTTTCAGGCCCTAACGCAGATGATGTGCAGCTAAGTTCTGTACCAAAAGACATAGAACATCTTGCCGTCATGAATTTCAACAAAGATGGTTATTCCATTTATTGCCGGGAATATAAAGAATATCAGGAATGGGAAAAAAAGCGTAACGACCGGCGTTATCAAAGTACTTTATTGCACGGTAAAAGTTATGACGCCAAAAACATGATGCATACCTTTCGTTTGCTTAATATGGCTGAGGAGATTGCTTTACACCAGAAAGTGATCGTTAAAAGAGACGATCGCGAGTTCCTGCTAAGTATTCGCAACGGAGAATTCGAGTTTGATGAACTAATGCAGATGGTCCAGGATAAAATGGACCAGATCAAAACTATATACAAAGTATCGCCATTGCCTGACAGACCGGATATGCAAAAATCTGAGCATATTTTAATTCAGATCAGGGAGAGCTTTTATGAAAAATAATTCATTAGTCGCCTCAGCAAGATTTTTCAATTGCATAACCGCCTCTAAGTCGTCATCCCAAAAGTAAAATCAGTAACATTTGATAAAGATGTTCAGTTCTGACAATCGTAGATAATCGCAAGCCGTCCATAGAGCGGTGTTGGCAAGCCGGTCGAGTTTAGGAGTGAATCAACTGCCAATATCGATTTGAAAATAAAAGCCTAATCAACGGACCGTGGCCTGAAATGAGATGTCGATACCCGCAAAAAAACAGATAGAATCGATAACGTAAAACTGTTCGATAAACGTGCCTAAAACGCTATTTTACGCAGTTCTTCAGTAAACCGTTCGTTGAAAAGTCCAGTGACCGCTACTAATAACGAGGCAGTTACATGAAAGTGTGACTGCCTCGTTCTTTCGCACAACGCTCAATCGTACTCCTCGAAATAAGAACCTTTTTATAAAAACCTAGCCGTCTCTAACACTTATCGACTTTGGTTAATGCATGAACATACCAATAAATTTACGTAATAATTGACTGTTAGATTTTGCTCAGTACACTTGCATCATCCGCTTTCTGCTTAATACTGCTTACAAGGTAATAAACCGGGATGCCGGCCAGGGTAATGATCAGGCCTGGCCAGGTATAGGTGGGTTTGTAACTCATTAGCAAAAGACAAAACGCTAACCCCATCATGATATAAATAATGGGTAAAACAGGATAGCCGAAAGCTTTATAAGGCCGTTCAGCATCGGGCATTTTTTTCCGCAGTATAAATATACCGATAATCGTGAGTACATAAAAAACCACCACCACAAACGATATCATATCCAGCAGATCACCATATTTACCACTCAAACTCCATAAACAGGCAAAAACAGCTTGCAGCCACAACCCAAAACCAGGCACTGAATTCTTATTGAGCGTGCTCACCCGTTTAAAAAATAATCTGTCTTTTGCCATGGAATAGTATACACGGGCGCCAGACATGATCAATCCGTTATTGCACCCAAAAGTGGATACCATGATGAGCAGGGCGATAATAACCGTGCCCGAGCTGCCAAATATCTGTTTCGATGCAGCTACGCCTATCCTGTCCTTATCAGCGGTAGCCATATCATGCAGCGAAAGTACACCAGTATACATCATATTGGTCAAAATATATATCACCGTAACAATAAGTGTACCCAGGGCAAGGCTCAATCCAATATTCCTTTTGGGATTTTTTATTTCACCTGCAATAAATGTCACATTGTTCCAGGAATCACTGCTGAATATAGAACCAACCATAGCCGATGCTATAGCCCCAAGTGCCGCAATGGTAGTATACGAAGCCATAGAGCCATTGGCTTTTAAGCTATGGATGCTCCAGGCATTGTGCCAGTTGCTCTTCCAAACAGCAGCTTTTATAGCAAACAAGCCAAAAACAATCAATCCCAGCAAGCTCAGCAACTTGGCCATGGTAAATATAGTTTGCACAATTTTACCACTATTTACACCCCGGGTATTAATGTATGTTAATGATACAATAACCAATATGGAAAGCAATTGAGCCGGTGATATGGTGATAAATCCAAGGTTTATGGCCACCAGGTCCTCACTGAACTGTGGTAACAGGTAGGCTGTAAATTTTGCAAAGGCCACACCTACGGCTGCTATAGTGGCGGTTTGTATCACTGTAAAAAAGCTCCACCCGTATAAAAAAGCCACTAAGGGATTGTAAGCTTCTTTCAGATATACATACTGACCACCTGCCCGCGGAAACATCGCACTTAATTCGCCATAGCTCAGGGCGGCTGTAAGGGTCATAAATCCGGTGATGAGCCAAACAAATATCAGCCAGCCGGCGCTACCCACATTACGGGTAATATCGGCACTCACAATAAAAATACCCGAGCCGATCATACTACCAGCTACCAGCATGGTGGCATCAATTAGCCTTAATGACGGTTTAAACGATGTGTTATTATCCATATAAGTGAATGATCAATATTTTCTAATGGAGGGATATTAGATATAGCAGTAATTATTTTCCAAAATCGTAAAATTTCCAACTGGTGGTAAAATCTTTGGTTAAGGCCTGGTTGGCTAAGGTGGCCCTTACCATTTCAATTGGGATCAGGTTTTCCTTCATCACCGCATCATGAAACTTTTTATAGGTCATTTTGCCACTATCAACCATTTCTTTCTTTAACTCCATAATCTGCAAACCACCAAGCAGGTAAGCCACCTGGTACAGCGGACTATATCCGCCTTCAAACGATCTTCTTACCTCACCTTCGGCATTTGCTTTTTCGTGCCCTACCCGGTCAATCAAAAAATTCACACATTGCTGCGGGGTCCAGTTACCTAAATGATAGTTAAGTGAAAATATAATCCGGGCACAACGGTGCATACGCCAAAACAACATACCTACCCGTTCTTCGGGTGTTTTTGCGAAACCTTTATCATACAGCAGCAACTCCCAGTATAGCGCCCATCCCTCTACCGCAAAGGGCGTAGTAAAATCCTGGCGGTATGCCTTGTAACGGCTGTTCATAAAATATTGCAGGTTATGCCCGGGTATAAGCTCGTGCTGTACAGTGCCTCTTGAAAAATAAGGATTGTTGCCCCGCATGCTCATCAACTTGTCCTCCTCCTCCATGGTATTGGTAGGATATGAAATGCTGATCTCCTTGCCTCCTGTAAAAAAAGGATTAACCATCTGTCTTTCCGGCGACATCATCACCATTCCCCAGGTTTCTTCAGCAAGTGGCGGTATCGTTATCAGGTCGCGTTCTTTAATAAAGCTTATGGCATCGTTATATAGTTTTACAATCAGTTCAGGCTGATGGCCTATAGGCACGTAGCTGTTCTTTACTTTTTCGAGTGCTTTTTTCCAGTCGTTGCCATAACCCATTTCCTGCGATGCTTTCAGCATTTCCTTATCGCACCAGGCAAACTCCTTATTAGCAAGCTGAATAAGCTCTTCAGGAGTGTACGGTATCATCTCGGCTTGTAATTGATCTACCAATGCCTGCCTGCCAATAGGAACACCTTTTATACCGCTGCTATCACTTTTTTGTGTAGTATTAATCTTGCCTTTGCGAATAACCAGATCACTGTATTTTGTCAAAGCTTTATCCAGGGCTTCGTAGGGTACCGGCACCCACCAGGTAAATATGGGATCGTAACCATTATAAAAATCATAAACACCTTTCAACCTCCCCTTTAAACCCAGCAACGCATTACGGGTTAATTTGGCGATGGGCATATCCAGGCTTGAGATCTTTTTAAATGCTGCCGAATCTGTTTTTAGTTCTTTTAATATATTATTAAGATCTGCGGCAACTTTTTCGCCGTCAACAAACGCCCCCCGGCGACGCTTTTGTTCAAGACTATAAATCTCATTAGCAAAGGATATGTATTTGGTGATCTGGTTATATTGCTCTTCTTCCTTTTTTAAATCACTCAGCTCAAAGTTTATCTTCTTTTTGAGTAGAATATAATCAACCTTACCATAAATGCTCAGGGTTGAAAACTGGATTTGATCAAGCTCTTTTAAATAGTCATTATTAACTTCAATTAATCGCTTACGTTGTTCAGGCGAATTGAGCACTTTCGTTCTATATTGATCCTCACCATGTTTATTTATATTATAGGGCGAATAAAAATTCCTGATAGCGTTGATATCCTCACCATACTGAATGATCCGGCCAGCTATTTCGCTGGTTTGTTCATAAAGATTATTGATCGAAGTAGTTTGTGCTTTGATATTGCCCGAAAACACACAGATAATTAAATATCCCCCCATAAAAAGGGCATAAATTTTTTTGTAAAAAGCTTGCACGGTTATTTAATTAAGTTATAAAATGAAGTAAAATTTGAATATTAATTCCACCCAAATAATGGCTACTTATTGAACATCCCACCAAAGCCTGTCAGTCAATTTTGCCGACTGTTGTGGCTGAGGGTTCGAAATAATTTCGGTTTGAGGATATAATACCCTTCTCGGAACAGTAGAGAGTGCATTTGGCACAGCAGGTAAAACCGGGTAGCCTGTACGTCTGTAATCGGTAAAGTTTTCGAGCGAAAGAAAATTTGCGATGCCTTTTTCCTCTATAATAAGCTGCTCCGCATTGCTGCTGGTTAATGCTCTTGAAGCAAGGTAGGTATTAGCATTGGCTGTACTTACCCCAAGCTTGGTCATGTGCGATAAAACCGCGCTTTGATAAATAGATTGTGCACTTGAATAACCAGATGTAATGAGAGTGGCCTCGGCCTTTATAAATAATGCTTCTGAGTAGTTTACTACATAATTAGTTGCTCCGGCAGCTCCATAAAAACTACCGGGACGCGAGTAATCTTCCAACTGACCAATAGTGGTTAAACCTTGCCCCAGACCGGTGTATAAACCTGTTGCAGTTGCAGGGGCAACCATAATGGTTAAACGCGGATCATTACGTGTTTTAAAACCATTAACCGCGGTATTGGCCATTACAATAGTGCTGGCTGATATAAAATTCTGTTGCCACGGATTTTCTGCACCGGCAGCGCCGCCGTAGGCCATTTTAAAATCATCATCATTTGATTGCATTCCGTTTTGAAGCGCTGTAAGTGCCAACTGCGCCTGTGTGGCGGCGGTATACCCAGGTGCTTTAGTCAAATGCATATAATAGCGAGCTTTTAAGGTATAAGCAAGCTTTTTCCATTTAATCATATCACCGGCATAAAAGAAATCATCTCCTCCCGGAGTTATAGTGCCGTTTTTGGCAATGTCGGCAATACCAGCATCCAGCAGGTTTTGTATAGTAGTATAAATATCTTTTTGGGTATCATATACGGGTGTAAAATTAGCAGTTCCTTTAAAAGCCTGCGAGTACGGAATATCACCCCACAGATCTGTTCCGGTGCCCAGGCAATAGGCTGTCAGGATCTTGGCAATGCCGGCATAGTTTGTTTTTCCGTCAGCAATGGCCTTTACATTTAGCGTTACCAGGTTATTTAAGCAGTTCACATAAAGCGTCCTCCAGTCATCATTCATGTCGGTATTATACATTAAATAGGTGCCGGCATTAGGCGCAACCTGATTTAGCGCCGCCACCTGCATATATTCCTGTACAATTACAGCTACGTTGCCTGCATATAGTTTTGATGACAGTGCTACTTCAACTGGGGCAAGTATCTGGGCTTCAGCTACATCAAGGGGCTGATTGGGGTTTGTATTTACGTCAATATATTTTTTACAACCTGAAACACTCATCAGGATATATGACATTAAAATCATTGATATTTTTTTCATGACATTTTTTAATTGATAAATGATGATTAAAGGGCAAGCTTCATGCTAAAATCGACGGACCTGGATGTGGGTACAGAAAAGGAATAAATGCCTTGCGAACCATTTGATGAACCGAACGAACTTACTTCGGGGTCGCCGCCAGTAAAGTGTGGCGCGTGTATCCAGAGGTTACGACCGGTTACGCTAAAATTAACGGCTTTGAAAGGGCCACCCCTCAACCATGATGGTTTTACAGTATAACCGAGGCTTACATTTCTTAATTTAATATAGGTTCCATCCTGTATCACAGACTCAGTTACGCCGTTTATACGCTGGTAATAGGTCTGTCCGTCAACAGCAATGGTATTAGCTTGTCCTGTTGCATCGCTCACTCCCGGAACCACCCTTAGCCCCCTATTTTCGGTTACTTTAGGTGTTCCGTAAAAATATCCGTACCCATCTACATTGTTCTGAATATCGCCGCCTTTTTTAACGTCAAAGAAGAAACTGAAATTAAACTGCTTATACCTGATATTATTGGCAATTCCGCCCGTCCAATCAGGGTTAATATTACCTATAATACCCTGATCGGCATCGGCATAAGGTAATCCACTGGCATCAATACGTAACTGCCCCTGTGCGGTGCGTGCATAGCGTGTACCATATATGGTTCCGTAAGGCTGACCTACAATAATTGTGGTAAAGCCGTTTCCGATCTGTTGCAGATCGCCATCGATTGCCAGAACCTTATTCCGGATACGGCTGTAGTTGATGGTCATGTTCCAGGTAAAGTCCTTTGTTTTTACCGGCACCACGTTCAATAATAGTTCAATACCCCGGTTTTGCATTATCCCGGTGTTTACAGTAGTACCGTCATAACCTGTTGATGGTGCAATACTCACACCGGGAATTAAGCCATTTACCGTTTTTTTAGCAAAATAAGAAGCTTCTAAACTTATCCTGTTATTAAAAAAACCGGTTTCAAACCCTGCCTCAAATTCATTTATCCGTTCATTTTTTAAATTAGGGTTACCCAGCGTAGGACTCAGTAAAAATCCTGCCTGGCCGTTGTAAGGGAACGAAATGTTACGAATAATGTAATCTTTACTTTGAGAAATATACGGGGTAGTAAGTGAATAAGGAGCCACATTACTGCCGCCAACCGTAGCATAGGATATTCTGAATTTGCCCAGGTTCATGATATCCTGAAATTCTTTGGAGAAAAACTCAGAGAATATAAAGCTGGTTGCTACAGACCCATAAGGGTAAAAATTATGCGCTGTTGATAGTACAGAGCTTCCGTCATACCTGCCGGTTAGTGACAGGATCAGGAATTTTTTATACTCAACATTGGATTGTACGTAAAAGCCAATCTTCCGGATATTATATTGGTTTTCAATAAAAGTAACCGTTGAGGCCGAACTGATATTATCCAGATCGGCTACTGAAAGCCCGACACCATTGGCATAAGCAGTTTCTGTATATTGAGAATAAATATTGCTCCCGATAACGCCGTCAATATTAAAATCACCAAACTGATGATTAGCGCTTACCATCAAGTCGTTATTAAATTGCCTAAAATTGGTATTGTTAACTACAATACGCCCCGTAGGGTTAGATACTGACTGGGCAGCTTCATGGTATCTATCCTGTTCGGCATACACATCAGCGCCAAATCTTTCAGTTACGGATAACCATCTTAATGGTTTATAATCGGCTGTAAAAGTTGGCAAAAAACGGTTTACGCCTGATTTATTAGAAATATTATCCAATACCCAGTAAGGATTGTTTCTGGAATAACGATACAAGCGTTGCGTGCCGTCAGCATTTTTATAAGGCAGCAGGTTGTATGATATCGGGGCTGTAAAAATAGTCCATACAGGGCTCTCTAAAGCATAACCTTCGGGCAAGCGGTTATTTTGCGAGTTGGTATAATTTAACTGAAATGTTGTAGTTAAATTTGGAAGCACCTGAGCGCTGTATTTGGCAAACACCGAGTTTCGCAGAAACTTAGTAGTAGGCACCGTACCCTGCTGATTAAAATTGGAATAAGATATATAGTAGTTAGAAGCGGCCCCGCCACCGTTTACACTAAACACATTATTATAAGTGTGACCGGTTTTAAAAAACAGATCAGACTGATTGTATTTTTTTGCCGGCTGACCATTTATTTTTAAGGTATCCATCAATGGGCCCCAGGAGGTGCTGGTTTTCATATCATCACCATTATAATAAACACCATTTGTACCCTGGGCATATTTGCTTTGAATTTGCGGCAGCAGCGGGTTTTCAAAGGAAAAATCAGAAGTGAAATTAATGGTCGGCTTTTTATTGGTTGAGCCCGTTTTGGTAGTAATGATAATAACACCGTTTGCACCCAAAGAACCATATAAAGCCGTGGCCGCGGCACCTTTTAACACGTTGATATTTTCAATTATGGAAGGGTCAATGTCGGCTATCCTGCTGGAACCGGGCCCTGAATTGAGGTTTCCGGTTTCACTGTTATCGATCGGGATACCGTCAACAACCATTAAAGCATCATTAGGCCCGTAAAACGATGATGCACCACGAACAACTATACGGGTTGAACTACCGGGGCTGCCTGATGAACTGGTGATCTGTACACCGGATACTTTACCGGCTATATCATTAACCAGGTTTGGGTCTTTACCCTGCACCAGGTCTGAGCCTTTAATTTCCTGGCTACTGTAGGTTAACACTTTTTTGTCGCGCTTAATACCCAACGCGGTAACCACTACCTCGCTGAGTGTTTTGTTGTCTTCGGCTAAAATAATATTAACGTTATTGGTATTGCTTACCTTAACTTCCTTCGCGGTATAACCAATAGCAGATACGCTGAGAATAACAGGTCCATTACAATCAATAGTAAACGTACCTTGGGTATTGGTGATGGTACCATTACGCGTACCTTTTATTTTAACAGACGCGCCTGGTATAGACAGGCCCTTTTCGTCTGACACTTTCCCTTTTAATGTAATTATTTGTGCACTGGCATGGTAACCAAACACAAAAATGCCAAAAAAGAGCAAAATAAGCCTTTTGAGTAATCGTTTTAGCTTCATAAATTAATTTTTGGGGTTAAAAAATTATCCATTACGTCTGATTCCTCAGATCATGTAAAAATATTCACCCCAACAGCTAATTTTTTAGCAAAAATTCACCACAACCAGTCGAATATTATCATCATTTAAATGAATTCATATGAAAATTAAAATATTTCAATTAAAATAAAATTCCAAGACGAGCTCCTACATTAAATACCGTATTTACATTAAACAGCCCCCTTAACTAACAGTATAGTATCCCAAACTGGTCAAAATCCGGCTATCAAGAGCAAAATATCACCTACTGCTTTTCATGATATCCGGGTAACTTTACTTCCTATGATTAATTGTTATAATTACACGAAATATAACGCTTTATTAATGAAATGGGGGTTATCTCTTACCATTTGCTTTACGGCAGCCATAAGTGCAAAGGCTCAATCATATGTGCCTGAGTGGAAGGATAGCCGGATAAAAATAAAACCCGTCATAGCGATACAAGCCTATTCGTTCGATTTAAAAGATGTTCAACTGCTGGAAAGCTCTTTTAAACAAGCGATGCAGGCAGATGCCGCATACCTGTTATCTATTAAGCCGGATCGTTTATTATCCGGATTTCGCTCCCATTCCGGTTTAAAACCTAAGGGTAAACTGTACGAGGGCTGGGAGTCATCAGGTTTGGCAGGCCACACCTTGGGGCATTACTTGTCAGCCATTTCTATGCATTACGCGTCGACGTGTGACCCTCAGTTTTTAAAGCGGGTAAACTATATTGTTACCGAACTTAACGAGTGCCAAACCGCACGTAAAACAGGCTACGTTGGCGCTATCCCGAAAGAAGACACGATATGGGCCGAAGTTGCCAAAGGCGATATCCGTTCCCGGGGCTTTGATTTAAACGGGGGCTGGTCGCCCTGGTACACTGTTCATAAAATTATGGCAGGACTCTTAGATGCTTATTTATATGGTCATAATATCCAAGCGCTTAAGATATGCCAGGGCATGGCCGATTGGACAGCCGAAACCATTAAAAACCTAGACGACGAAA
>Ga0102588_1001716_pt1 | contig 15013 bp, 12 predicted proteins | sample AraplaMF_Col_mMS_FD_76854 | JGI IMG/M metagenome (GOLD analysis project Ga0102588, IMG submission 76854) | Arabidopsis root microbial communities from the University of North Carolina, USA - plate scrape MF_Col_mMS (SPADES assembly) (version 2) | ecosystem: Host-associated > Plants > Roots >...
TGCTGATCGGTATCTTCTCGTTCTTCCTGCCCGGTCTGATGACCGGCGGCGAAGGCAGCATTGTTGTGTTCGCGATCGTCTCCATGGCGCTGATGGGCATGACTTACGGTCTGATCGGCACGGCGCTTGCTGCGCCCTTCCCGACTGCAGTGCGCTATACCGGCTCGTCGATCACCTTCAACCTTGCCGGCATCTTCGGCGCTTCGCTGGCGCCCTACATTGCCACTTGGCTGCAGGCAAACTACGGCATGCAATATGTCGGCTACTATCTCGGTCTTTCTGCCGTCATCACCTTGATGTGCATTCTGGCCTCCGGCCGCAACGAAGTCTGATCACGAAAACAGTCCAGTTCGAAGGGCCGCGACGGGAAACTGCCGCGGCCCTTTTTCATTGTTGCCGGCTAGCGCCTTGCCCCTAGATTCTCGAAAACGGGGAGAGCCGGGATGCTGACACGACGATCACTGCTGACACAAAGTGTAGGCGCCGGAATCTCGCTGACACTGCCGTCCATTGCGAGGCCGGCCAGCGTCCCGCCGATCAATGTCACCTTCCTTGTCATCAACGACGTCCATGCGTGCCGCTTCGGAGACGGGCTAAGTCCCAACTGCCAGAGTGAAGGCAAGACCGACGCAAACCTGCTCCGTCACATTCTTGCGCTCAACGGCATTTACCACCAGGCATGGCCCACTGAGATCGCAGGGGAGCCGAGCGGCCTTCTGCTCGCCGGTCAGCCGATTGCGAGGCCGCAGGGCATCATCGTGTGTGGCGATGTCACCGATGATGGCGGCGGCCAGACTGCGGAGTTCGCAGAAGGGTCGCAGCTACTGGAGTTTTCTCAACGCTACCAGCAAGGACGCGGTGCCGACCACGTGCACTTTCCCGTCTATGTTGGGCTCGGCAACCACGATCTCGATCAGGACGGGCGCCCGCCGCAAATCGATTGGTATCGCGACGAACTGCGTGATTACGTGCAGATGAACCACAAGCCGAGCGTCTTCTTCAAGCCGCTGGTGCCTGTCGACAACTACGACGAAGCATCGGACAACTACTCCTGGAATTGGGGTGGCCTGCATCTTATTCAGGCGCAGCGTTACGCCGGGGACAACACAAGAGGTTCGGCAAGCAGCCTCGATTGGATGAAACGCGATCTCGAGACCTATGCGTCCGATGGCCGCCCGGTGGTCATCTTCCAGCACTATGGATGGGACCCGTTTTCCCTCGAGCGCTGGAATCCTGAAATGAAGACATTCACGTTAAGAGGAAGCGGTGCGCCCCACTGGTGGGGTGAATCGGAACGTCAGGAACTCCTCGCAACCCTCGGAGGCTACAACGTAATCGGTATTTTCCACGGCCACGAGCACAACACGCCGATGGCCTATCGGGTCGGCAAGCTGGACGTTTTTAAAGCAAAAGCCGCCTTCATGGGCGGCTTCTGCCTTGTCCGGGTGACAAGCAACACGATGGATGTAGCGATCGGCGAAGCCAGTGACGACAGGGGCGGCGTAACTTTCTCCACCGCCTTCAGCAAACGCCTCACGTGACGTTACTCGTTGGTTACTCCCTGGAAAGGACGAACCTCACGTCCTGGCATGAAGACGCCGAGACGCTTGATTTCCCACTCGAGCTTGATGCCGGATGTTTCGAAAACTTCGCGGCGGACCTGTTCGCCGAGATATTCCAGATCATATCCCGTCGCCTGCCCCATGTTGATCATGAAATTGCAATGAAGCGACGACATCTGGGCGCCACCGATCACCAGCCCGCGGCATCCCGCTTCGTCGATGAGCTTCCAGGCGGAATGGCCGTCCGGATTCTTGAAGGTCGAGCCGCCCGTCTTCTCGCGGATCGGCTGGACCGTTTCACGATGACTGCGCACGGCATCCATCTCGGCTCGGATCTTGGCGCGGTCCTCGCTATACCCTTCGAAGAGCACCGAGGTGAAAATCAGATCGCTCGGCACCGATGAATGACGGTAGGAATAGCCCATATCCGCGTTCGACAGGACAAGCTTGTTGCCCTTGCGATCAACCGCATTCACCTCGACGAGCCGCTCGCGCGTCTCCCCGCCGTTGGCGCCGGCGTTCATGCGCGCTGCGCCACCAATGCTGCCGGGAATACCGTAGTAGAAATGGAAGCCGCCGATGCCGTTGTCCATAGCCATGGCTGCGACATGCTTATCGGGGCAGATCGCACCAGCGCGGATGCGGTTCTCGCCCGCAAGCTCGACGGCGCCGAAGCCCTTTGCCGAAAGCCGCAACACCACGCCGGGAATGCCGCCGTCACGAACCAGGATGTTCGATCCGACGCCAACGACGGTGACCGGGACTTCCTCCGGCAAAAGCTTGAGGAAAGCAATCAGGTCGTCCTCATCATGCGGCTGGAACATCAACTCGGCCAGACCGCCAGCGTGAAACCACGTGACGCGGTCCATCGGCGCATCCGGCGTGATCCTACCGCGGATGTTCTTTACACCGTCGCCGAGCGACGCAAGAAGCTTTTCCCCATTCACCTGTTTCATGCAGATATTCCCGAAAGGCTTTCCAATTGCTTGGGCAACGCTGCCGCCCAGTATGTGATACTCCCAGCCCCCAACAGAACCACAAAATCCCCCGGCTTTGCAATCTCTGCGACCATTTCAGGCAAAAGCTCTTGGGAAGGCAGGAAGCGGGCATCGCGGTGACCGCCCGATTTGATCCGGGATACGAGTGCCTCGGAATTCACCCCTTCGATCGGATCCTCACCCGCCGCATAGACAGGCGCGAGGAAAATGCTGTCCGCATCGTTGAAGCAAGACGCGAACTCCTCGAAGAGGCTGGATAGCCGCGAATAGCGATGCGGCTGATGAACTGCGATCACGCGACCCTTGCAGGCTTCGCGCGCAGCGCGCAGCACGGCTTTGATCTCGACCGGATGGTGGCCGTAGTCGTCGAAGATCTGGACGCCATTCCATTCGCCGGTCAGCGTGAAACGGCGCTTGACGCCGCCGAAGGAGGCCAGTCCCTTGGCAATGTCGTCGCTGGACATACCGAGGCGATTGGCAACCGCGATCGCGGCGGTGGCATTGGATATGTTGTGCCGTCCGGGCATCGGCATCACGAGATTGTCGAGCCTGATCACCTGCCCGGTTCTCCGGCGGCGGATCTCTACGTCGAAGATCGAGCGCGGACCATCGACACGGACATTCATGAAACGAACGTCGGCCTGTGGATTCTCGCCATAGGTAACAATCTTGCGGTCCTCGATCCGGCCGACCAGCGCCTGAACTTCCGGATGGTCGAGGCACAGCACGCCGAAGCCGTAGAACGGCACGTTCTCGACGAACTGGCGGAATGCGGCGCGAACCGCATCGAAATTGCCGTAGTGGTCCAGATGCTCGGGGTCGATGTTAGTGATGACGGCAACGTCGGCGGGAAGCTTCAGGAACGTGCCGTCGGACTCGTCGGCCTCCACCACCATCCACTCACCCTCACCCATGCGAGCGTTGGTGCCATAGGCATTGATGATACCGCCGTTGATGACGGTAGGGTCGAGACCGCCTGCCTCCAACAGCGTTGCCACCAGCGACGTGGTTGTGGTCTTGCCATGCGTACCGCCGATCGCGATCGCATTGCGGAACCGCATCAATTCGGCAAGCATCTCCGCCCGGCGAACGACCGGCAGCAGCTTTTCACGCGCCGCGACAAGCTCGGGGTTGTTCTTCTTGATCGCAGTCGAGACGACCACCACTTCGGCGTCACCGAGGTTTTCTGCCTTGTGGCCGACGAAGACTTCGATGCCCTTGTCACGCAAGCGTTGCACGTTGGCGCTGTCGGCCTGATCCGATCCCTGCACGCGGTGACCGAGATTGTGGAGCACCTCGGCAATGCCGCTCATGCCGATGCCGCCGATGCCGATGAAATGAACGAGGCCGATGGCCTTCGGCATTTTCATGCGCGTTTCCCCTTGAACTCTGCAATTGTACGTCGTGCCGCAATAGCCTCTACCATGTCGGCAAGCAAGTTCGCAGCGTCGGGTTTACCCGCCTGCTTGGCTGCAGCGGCCATCCGGGCGAGCTTTTCCGGGTCGTTCATCACGTGGGTGAGGATCGAAGCGATCTTCTCGGGCGAAAGCTCGGCCTGCGGAATGACCTTGGCTCCGCCGGTCGCCGCAAGCGCTGCCGCGTTCGCCGCCTGATCGTGGTCCAAAGCATGTGGATAAGGCACAAGCACTGCCGGACGCCCGATGACGGAAATCTCCGAAACCGTCGATGCACCGGAACGGCAGATGACGAGATGGGCGGCGGCAAGTCGTTCGGCCATGTCGGTGAAGAACGGCGCCGTATCTGCAGCCATCTTCAATTGAGCGACGCAAGCGCTCAACATGCCCATATCTTCCGGACGCACTTGCTGGGTGATGCGCAGGCGATCGCGAAGCCCGTCCTCGAGCAAGCTGATGGCTGTCGGCATCGCCTTGGAGAAATACTGCGCGCCCTGGCTGCCGCCAAAGACGACGAGATTGAAAGGCTCACCGGGATTGGACTGAGAATACGGCACTTTCGCCGCCTCGATGATGGCCGGTCGCACCGGATTGCCCGTTGTCACCGTCTTGTTCGGAAACTGGCCGCCGCCTTCGGGCAGGAACCCGCCTGCAATCGCCTGCACACGGCTAGCCAGCGCCTTGTTGGCGCGGCCCATCACGGCGTTCTGCTCGTGGATCATCGCAGGCACGCCGAGGCGCGTTGCAGCGAGTAGCGGCGGTACGGTGGGATACCCGCCGAAGCCAACGACCACCACAGGCTTGAGACGCGCGATAAGCTTCTTGGCAGCCCGCATTCCGGTCCACAGCGTCCACAGCGAGCGCGCGACAGTGACCGGATTCTTGGAGCCGATCGTCGACGACGGCACGACATGAATCTCATCGGCCGGGAATTTGCCGGCATAACGCTCGGCACGGCTATCGGTGACCAGGTGCACGGAATAGCCGCGCTCCTTCAGCTTGTAGGCCAGAGCCTCCGCAGGAAACACATGGCCGCCGGTTCCCCCGGCGGCAAGCAGGACAATGCCTTTACTCATAAGCAATTACTCCGCCGGCATTCCGTGCGCGACGCGGAAGAGGCTCCGATCCTGCGCACGTTTTTCCGGCCTATGACGCGTCAGCGCGAGAATGAACCCGGCGGTAACGCAGATGGCGACCATGGACGAACCGCCGTAGGAAATCAGCGGCAGGGTCATGCCTTTCGCCGGTAGCAGTTCGAGATTAACGCCTACGTTGATGATCGACTGTATGCCGATCTGCAGCACGAGGCCAGCGACGGCAAAGCGGTTGAAGTCGTTCCGCTCCCTGTAGGCATGCGAGAGACCGCGCAGCACTAGGACCGAAAACAGCGCGACGAGCGCCATGCAGAAGACGATACCGAACTCTTCGGCCGCGACCGAGAAGATGAAGTCGGTATGCGCATCCGGGATGATACGCTTGACGATACCCTCGCCTGGGCCCTGTCCGAACCAGTCCCCGCGGATGATGGCTTCGCGCGCCGTATCGATCTGGAAGGTGTCACCTTCGCCGGTCAGGAATTTGTCGATGCGCAGCGCCACGTGCGGGAAGATGTAGTAGGCGCTGACAAGGCCGCCGACACCGCCTGCGCCGAGCAGGATGATCCAGATCCAGGGCATGCCGGCCATGAAGAACATGCCGCCCCAGACGGCGGTCGTCAGGATCGTCTGTCCAAGGTCAGGCTGTGCGACCAGAAGGGCCGCGACAATGCCGAAAAGTATGATGGCAAACAGGTTGCCCGGAATTTCCGGCTGGCGCGCATGCTCGGCGAAGAGCCAGGCGCAGACGACGACGAATGCCGGCTTCATGAACTCGGAGGGCTGGATCGAGATGCCGGCCAAGGTAACCCAGCGGCGGGAACCCTTGACCTCGACCCCGAAGAACAGAGCCAGCAGCATCATGCCAAGGGCGACGATCAACAGGATGATCGCCGTTCGCCGCACCTGGCGGGGCGTAAGAAAGGAGAGACCAACCATCACCGCGAGTGACGGGATCATGAAAGCGGCATGGCGCTTGACGAAGTGGAACGGCTCCAGCCCGATGCGTTCGGCGACGGCGGGCGACGCGGCGAAGGACAGCATGAAGCCGATGCCCATCAGGAAGATGAACATCGCCAGGAAGAAGCGGTCGATGGTCCAAAACCAATCGGCCAGAGGCCCACGTTCCGCGCGGCTTACCATGTCATTTATCTCCTGTTGCCGAATCGATCAGCATGGTGATTCCGTCGAGCGCTGCCACATGGCTGACAAATGCATCGCCCCTGACTTCGAAGTTCTTATATTGATCGAAGCTTGCGCAAGCCGGGGATAGCATCACGGCAAGAGGACCGCTTTCATCTCTTTCGGCATCGGCAGCAGCGTGCCCGACGGCGCGCTCCAACGTCCCCGAAATCTCGTAGGGCACTGTCTCGCCAAGCGTCGCGGCAAATTCGGTAGCGGCTTCGCCGATCAGATAAGCCTTGGCGATCCGCGGGAAGAACCCCGTCAGTGAGGTGATGCCTCCGGCTTTCGGCAAGCCGCCGGCGATCCAGTAAATGCGGTCGTAGCTCGACAACGCCGGAGCCGCGGCATCGGCGTTGGTGGCCTTCGAGTCGTTGACGAAGACGACGTTGCCGCGACGCCCGACCGGCTGCATCCGGTGCTTGAGGCCGGGAAAGGATGCGAGCCCGGCGCGTATCTCTTCTTCAGAGACGCCGACGGCCAGGCATGCGGCAACCGCCGCTGCGGCATTCTGTGCGTTGTGGCTGCCGCGCAGCGTCTGGATCCCGTCGAGATCGGCAATCGACTTTGTTGCGCCTCCCGAGGCCTGGATGAGCTTCGTTCCATCCGCGTAGATGCCGTAGGGAAGTGCATGACGGCGGGAAATGCGCATGACCTTGCCGCCGGCCCGCTCGATACGATCCGCGATCATCTGGCAGTGGCTGTCGTCCACGCCGATGACGGCGATGTCACTGCCGGCAACCAGCCGCTCCTTGATGTCGGCATAGTGCTGCATCGTGCCATGACGATCGAGATGATCCGGCGTCAGGTTGAGCAGGATGCCGGCGGACGGATTGACCGTCGGCGCGAGGTCGATCTGGTAGGACGAGCATTCGACGACGTAAAAACGTCCATCCTTCGGCGGGTCGAGCGTCAGCACCGCCGTCCCGATATTGCCGCCGAGTTGCGTATCGCGGCCGCTCGACTTCAGGATATGCGCGATCAGCGCTGTCGTCGTCGACTTGCCGTTGGTACCGGTAATGGCAATGAACGGGCAATCGGGCGCATGGGCCTGGCGCTCGCGCACGAAGAGCTCGACGTCGCCGACGACATCGACGCCGGCGGCACGCGCAAGATCAACGGTCCAGTGCGGCTTGGGATGCGTCAGCGGCACACCCGGTGAGAGCACGAAAAGCGACTGCGCGCTCCAGTCGATGGTGCGCAGATCGGCGGTATGGATGCCCTCGGCGGCGGCTTTGGTAACGCTATCCGGATTATCATCCCAGGCGGTCACCTCGGCGCCGCCCAGTTTCAGCGCGCGCGCCGTGGCAAAGCCGGAACCGCCGAGCCCGAACAGCGCGACCTTCTTTCCTGATAGCGTCGTAACGGGAATCATCGCCGCCTCACCGCAGCTTCAGGGTGGAGAGACCAAGTAGGGCAAGACCGACCGCGATGATCCAGAACCGGATCACTACCTGGCTTTCCGTCCAGCCCTTCTTCTCGAAATGGTGATGGATCGGCGCCATCAGGAAGACGCGCCGGCCGGTCATCTTGAAGTAGCCAACCTGGATGATGACCGAGAGCGTTTCCATCACGAACAGGCCACCGATGATCGCCATGACGATCTCATGCTTGGTAGCGACGGCAACCGTGCCGATCGTGCCGCCAAGCGCCAGCGAGCCGGTGTCGCCCATGAAGATTGCGGCGGGCGGCGCGTTGAACCAGAGGAATCCGAGGCCGGCGCCGATGACGGCCCCGAGCACCACCGAGAGCTCGCCGGTGCCCGGTACGAAGTTGATCTGCAGATAGTTTGCAAAGACTGCATTACCCGCGAGATACGCAATCACCCCGAAGGATGCGGCGGCGATCATGACCGGCACTATGGCGAGCCCATCGAGACCATCGGTCAGGTTCACGGCATTGCCGGCACCGACGATCACGAAGCCGCCGAAGAGGACGAACATGATGCCGAGGTTGATCATGAAGTCCTTGAAGAACGGGAACGCGATCGATGAGCCAAAGGTCGAACCCGCGGTTCCGGATGCAAGTGCCGTTCGCATCATGAAGTAAACGGCAATGCCTGCGATCACGAACTCGATGCCGAGTCGCGCCTTGCCGGAGAAGCCCTTGTGGCTTTGCTTGGTGACCTTCAGGTAGTCGTCATAGAAGCCGATCGCGCCGAAACCGAGGGTGACGAGCAGCGTGGCAACCACGTAGACGTTGGAAAGATCAGCCCATAGCAGCGACGACCCGACGATACCCGCGAGGATCATCAGGCCGCCCATGGTCGGCGTACCTGCCTTCTTGAAGTGTGTCTGCGGACCGTCGGCGCGGATCGGCTGCCCCTTGCCTTGGCGGATGCGCAGCGAGTTGATGATCGTCGGACCAAAGAGGAAGACAATGAAGGCGGACGTAAACAGGGAGGCGCCCGTGCGGAAGGTAATGTACCTGAAGAGATTCAAGAATTTCAGGTGTTCCGACAGTTCGACAAGCCAAATCAGCATTCAGGGCCCCTTGTTTACCCGCTCAAAAATCGCGTTGCGTGTCGGCAAATGGCGGGAACTTGTCAAGAAGCGCGGCGACGATCTTTCCGAAACCTATGCCCAGTGACGATTTTACCATCAGCACGTCGCCAGCCACGACGGAGTTCAGTACGTATTCGCTTAGTTCTTCTGTCGTCTCGTAGTGAACGACCTGGACGCTCTCCGGGAGCGATTCCTTCAGCGCAGCCATTTCACGACCGGCCAGCCAGACATGCTCAATGCCGGCAGCAAGCAACGGCCCCGCCAGATCCGAATGGACCCTTTCCGCGTAGTCGCCCATCTCCAGCATGTCGCCGAGTACGGCGATGCGCCGCCCCGCCCCCGTCGGCACCGCGCTCGCAAGCACGGCGATTGCCGCCCTCATAGAGGCGGGATTGGCGTTGTAGCTCTCGTCGATGACCGTGAAGGCGCCGTGGTCGATCATCAGCCGATGACGGCGGCCCCTGCCCTTCTCGGGCTGGAGCGTCGCGAGGGCGCCGATCGCCTGCTGCATGTCCGCACCGACTATCTTCACGACCCCGAGGGCAGCCAGCGCATTCTCCGCGATGTGCCGGCCCGGCGCACCGATTGCCACTTCCTTCGTGTCGCCGTCGATGGTGATCCAGAGCGTCGAACTCTGGTCCGAGCCGTTAAACTCTGCCAGGCGGAAATCAGCCTTCGCGTGCTGACCGAAGGAATGGATGTGGTTGATACCGCAAGCTTGTGCCGTCCGCTCCAGAAAGTTGAACTGGTCGTTGTCTCGATTGAGCACGACCTGCCCACCGGACACGACGCCTTCGAAAATCTCGGCCTTGGCCGTCGCGATCTCACGGATGCTCTTGAAGTTGCCAAGGTGTGCCGGCGCGATTGTCGTGATCACGGCGACATGCGGCTTGATCATCTTGACCAGCGGGCGGATCTCGTCCGGATGGTTCATGCCCACTTCGAAGACACCAAAATACGTGTCGAGCGGCATCCGGGCGAGCGTGAGGGGTACGCCCCAGTGATTGTTGAATGAGGCAACGGAAGCGTGCACCTTGCCCGATGGAGACAAGACCCGGCGCAGCATCTCCTTGGTGGTCGTCTTGCCGACCGAACCGGTGACGGCAATGATCTGGGCGCGCGAACGGGCGCGAGCAGCCTGTCCGAGCTTTCCGAGTGCCGCCAACACATCTTCGACAACGATCACTGGGACGGTGAGCCGCCCCATGGCTGGCAGGCGCGCTTCGCTGACGACGAGAAGAGCGGCTCCGTTTGCCATCGCCATCGACGCGAAGTCGTGGCCATCGACGCGGTCGCCCTTGATGGCGAAGAAGGCTTCGCCGGGCGCAATGGAGCGGCTGTCGATGGAAATCCCGGTAATGCCCTCAGGCAAAGTGCCGAACGGCCGCCCTGCCATGGCGGCAATCATGTCTTCCGTCGTCCAAAGCCAGTTCACGGTTTCAGCTCCTCCAAAGCCTTACGCAATTCGGCGTGATCCGAAAACGGCAGGGTGACGCTCCCTATCGTCTGCCCTTCCTCGTGCCCCTTGCCGGCGACGATCAGCGTGTCGCCGGATGTCAGCATCCCGACCGCCGTTCGGATCGCCTCGGCGCGGTCGCCGATTTCGGTTGCGCAGCCAGCGGCCGCCATGATCTCGGCGCGGATGCTCGTCGGCTCTTCGGAGCGCGGATTGTCGTCCGTGACAATCACCACATCCGCCAGACGGCAAGCGATTTCGCCCATGATCGGGCGCTTGCCGCGATCACGGTCGCCGCCGCAGCCAAAGACGACGATCACCCGGCCGGTTGTAAACGGCCGAACGGATTCCAGGACATTGGCGAGCGCGTCCGGCTTGTGTGCGTAGTCAACATAAGCAAGCGCGCCGTCCCTGGTGTGGCCCACCAGCTCCAGCCGACCCGACGCGCCCTGCAGCTTTTCGAGCGCCGCCATTGCAACCTTCGCCGGCACGCCCGTCGACATGGCGAGACCTGCCGCGACGAGCGCATTGGCCACCTGGAAGTCGCCCGCAAGCGGAATGTCGACCTCGAAGATCTCGTCCGCGGCATGGATTTCAGCCACCTGCTTGTGGCGGAAATGCTCGACACGCTTCAGCGTCAGGTAGTCGCCCTTGCGACCAACGGTGCGGACGTCATGACCCGCGTCGCGCGCCGCCTTGACGGCTTGCTCCGACCACGCATCGTCGGCGAAAATCACGGCCGGTGCGCCCTTGGGCAGCAGAGTATCGAACAGCCGCATCTTCGCGGCCATGTAGCTTTCGATCGTCGGATGGTAGTCCATGTGATCGCGGCCGAGGTTGGTAAAGGCAGCGGCTGCGAGCCTGACGCCATCGAGACGGCCCTGATCCAGGCCATGGCTGGAGGCTTCCATCGAGGCATGCGTGACGCCCTCCCCGGAGAGCTCAGCCAGTAATTTGTGAAGCGAAACCGGATCGGGCGTCGTCAGCGAGCCATATTCATTGCGTGTCGGAGAGACGACACCAGTCGTACCGATCATCGCCGCCGGATGGCCGGCATAGGCCCAGATCTGCCGGGTGAAGGAAGCAACCGACGTCTTGCCGGCGGTTCCGGTCACGGCAACCATCGTTTCCGGCTGCTTGCCATAGAAATGAGAGGCCGCAATCGAGAGGAAGCGGCGTGGATCGTTCACGACGAGAACAGGTATGGAAGCATCAATGCCATGGGACGCAATGGCCACGACAGCACCGCGCGTTGCCGCGTCTGCGATAAAACGTGCTCCATCTGCCTTCGTCCCGGCGACAGCTACAAACACCATTCCGGGTTCGATCTTGCGGCTGTCGGAAGAAATGCCGGAAACCGCCAGCGCCCCGACAGACCCGGCTAATTGATTTTCAAGTTCCGGAAATGCATCTCCGGCGATGTCTCGCAAGTTCATCGAATGTACTTTTCTCTCTCGAGCCGCCGCGCCCCCGTGGCGAATCGGCTCCGACATTCATTCAGACTCAATAAGACACCAACATGGCCGATCCGTCGTCACCGAACTTGGGTTCCACACCGAGAATTGGCGCTGCGCGGGCAATGATGTTCTTCACCATGGGTGCAGCAGTATAGGCGGCGATGTTCTGACCCTTCTCGCCATTGTGCGGTTCATCGCAGAACGTCAGCACGACATACTTAGGATCCTCGATCGGAAATGCTGCGAGGAACGCATTGAAATTGAGGTTCGTCGCATAGCGGCCATTGACCACCTTGTCAGCCGTGCCAGTCTTGCCGCCGACGTTGAAGCCGGGCACGTCAGCATTGCGGCCGGAGCCCTTGATGCCATTCAGCTTGAAGAGATAGCGGACGTCGTCGCTGGTCGACTTCTTGACGACCACTTCTGCAACCTCGTCCGCCTGTTCGCGATTGCGCGGCAGGAAGGTAGGCTCGATGAGCTTTCCGCCGTTCACGAGCGCCGCGCCGGCAACCGCCGTCTGCAGTGGCGTCGTGGAAACGCCGTGGCCGAAGGAAATCGTGATCGAGTTGATCTTCTTCCAAACCTTCGGTTGGCTCGGCATCTTCACTTCCGGCAGTTCGGTCTGCAGCTTGGTCAAAAGGCCGAGCTTCGTAAGATAATCCTTCTGAGCATCCATGCCGACAATGTCGATGATGCGAGCGGTACCGACGTTCGACGAATACTGGAACACCTCAGGCAGCGTCAGCCAACGGCGCTGGCCGTGGAAGTCGTGAATGGTGAAGCCGCCGATGCGGATCGGCTGCGTCGCATCGAAGCTGTCGTTCAGGCTGACCTTGCCCGTGTCGAGCGCCATGGCAAGCGAGAACGTCTTGAAGGTCGAGCCCATTTCGAACGTGCCGTTCGACATACGGTTCAGCCAGCCCTCCTTGGCGCCCTCCAGCGGGTTATTCGGATCGAAATCCGGGGCCGAGGCCATTCCTAGCACTTCGCCGGTATGAATATCGAGGATGACAGCGCCGGCGCCCTTTGCCTCGTAGTTCTTGACCGCGTTGACGACGACATCGCGCACGATGTTCTGGACGCGGACGTCAATCGACAGGCGAACGGGCTCAAGCGGCTGATCGCTTGTCATGCCGACGGAAGCGAGGTCGGCAAGGCCCTGATCGTCAATGTATTTTTCCATGCCGGCAACGCCGCGGTTGTCGATGTTGACGTAACCGAGAATGTGCGCTGCGGTGGCGCCACCCGGATAAAAGCGGCGCTTCTCAGGGCGGAAGCCGATGCCCGGAATGCCGAGCGCAAGGATCTGGCTCTGTTGCTTCGGCGTCAGCTGGCGACGCAGCCAGGCGAAGTGGGACGTGCGGTTCGCGAGCTTCTTGTAAGTCCCCTTCATGTCGAGGTCGGGCATAACGGTGGCGAGTTTCTCGACCGCCTCGTCGGGATCGACAACCTTGTTCGGCTCGGCAAACAGCGAGACGGTGCGGATATCGGTCGCCAGCACCTCGCCGTTTCGGTCCAGGATATCCGGGCGCGACGCCATCAGACGATCAGGCGGCAGGATACTGGACACGACATCGGGGTCGCGGACTGCGTATTCGACGAGACGCCCGCCGATCACGCAATAAACAGCAACGAAGCCGACGATCAGGAGCCCGACGCGGCTCTTGGCCTGTCCCGCCCTCTTTTTTCGCGATCCCTCGATCGGCCTATTGCCGCCGAGGCGGTTGTGCGTGCCGGCGGAGAAATGCGCCTGGCTCTTCAAGACCATGATGCGTGAAAGAAACGACATCTCTACTCCACCGATCCGGTTGCCATCATGTCTTCTGCTTCGGGTTCAGGCGCCACCGCCTTCGGCTTCGCCTTGCCGCCGGCTTTCGCTTCGGTAATGTCGGGAACCGGAACCTGCGACTTCAGCATCGGCAGTTCCTTGGCATGAACCAGCGACGTGGAAGCCGTCGGCTGCAACTGAAGCTCGCCATTGTAGTTGTTGACGAGACGCTCGAGCCTGTTCGGCTGAGACAACAGAGCCCAATCGGCCTTCAACAGATCGATGGTATCCTTCTCGAGCTTGATCTCCGCTTCAAGGCGATGAACTTCCTCGAGCTTGAGCTCGGCATGGTGCTTGATCGTATAGGTGACAGCCGCAGCTGCCGTCATGACACCGACGAGGATGAGGTCCAAGGTTCTCAGCATATCAGGCTCCGAGCTTTCCGAGACTCGCCAGATTCGGCAGCCCGAAGATGGAAATATCCGCCGCTTCGGCAGGTGCGGCAGTGCGCAGCCCTGCCCGCAGCTTGGCAGATCGCGCCCGCGGGTTTGTCTGCGCCTCCGCCTCGGTCGCAGCAACCATCGGCTTGCCGATCCGCTCAAAGGTCGCCGCACGCTCGTGAGCGACGGGCAGATGACGCGAGCCCGAAGCCTTGCCGGCGCGATCAGAAAAGAAGGCCTTGACGATCCGATCTTCGAGCGAATGGAAGGTAACGACAACGAGACGCCCGCCGGGCTTCAGCACGCGCTCGGCGGCAAACAGCGCCTGCGCCAGCTCGCCAAGCTCGTCGTTGACAAAGATCCGGAGCGCCTGGAAGACGCGGGTCGCCGGATGAATCTTGTCCTTCATCTTGCGCGGCGTGACGAGTTCGATCAGACCAGCCAGATCGCGCGTCGTCTCGAACGGCTTTTCAGCCCGCCGTTTTTCAATCGCATGCGCGATGCGTGGCGACTGACTTTCCTCTCCGAGAAAGTGAAAGATGCGAATGAGATCGGCGACCTTGGCGCGATTGACCACATCGGCCGCGGAAACGCCTGCCGCCGACATCCGCATGTCCAGCGGACCATTCTTCTGGAACGAGAAGCCGCGCTCGGCCTCATCGATCTGCATTGAGGACACGCCGATATCGAGCACGACTCCATCCAGCCCGCCCGATGGAGCAGCATCGGCCAATTGAGAGAACTGCGAATGAACAAGCTTCAAGCGGCCTTCGCTTTCAGCGACAAGGGCCTGACCGGCTTCGATGGCGGTCGGATCGCGATCCAGGGCGATCACATTGGCGCCGGCACCCAGAATGGCAGTAGTATAGCCGCCCGCACCGAAGGTGCCATCGAGAATGATCTTGCCGGGCAACGGCTCGAGCGCAGCCAGAACCTCATTGAGAAGAACCGGAATGTGGCGAACCGGTCCGCCACCGGCATCAGTTGAATCTCCGCCAGGATTCGCCGTCATTCCGTTCCCTCGTACCTTTAGGAACGCCTGCCCGCCAGCCGACGCCCTCCTCGTGCCTGCATCTGGGCAGCCTGAAATGCCTGCGGCTGCCACAGCTGAAAATGATCCGCCCGACCGACGAAGGT
>Ga0102588_1001718_pt1 | contig 14985 bp, 13 predicted proteins | sample AraplaMF_Col_mMS_FD_76854 | JGI IMG/M metagenome (GOLD analysis project Ga0102588, IMG submission 76854) | Arabidopsis root microbial communities from the University of North Carolina, USA - plate scrape MF_Col_mMS (SPADES assembly) (version 2) | ecosystem: Host-associated > Plants > Roots >...
CTCTCGCCGATGAAAGCGGTTCTGTCTTCCGTCTCTTAATCTCCGGCACGAATGCTTTCAAGGCTTGCCGGAGGCGCGTTTGAAGAATCCCGGAAACCCCTCGCCGCATGCAACAGGTGAAAAGCGACAGCTGCAACTTCTGCGTGGAACAAATGGCGATTCCATGGTATTATTGTGACCGGAGGAAATGAGGAGGAGCAGGCCATGTCTGCCATTCTGCAATATTTCACGCTGTTCGACTTTTTCATCGGCGCAGCTCTCGTAGGCATATTCTGCTGCGGGCTGCTGGACCACGAGACGAACTGAACAGATCGTGCGCTCCCAGTAAAAGATTCTTGGCCGCTTGCTCGGCGCGCCGGAGAAATAGATTTCGGCGTCCAGTCGGATCAAGCCGGCACAGTCGATTGCGCCATTAACTCTATATCAACCATATTGTTGCGCCAATCGCGGCTTTCGATAGTTTGGCCGCATGCAAACATTCGCCATTCAATCGCCAGATATCGAAGCGCTTCACTACAATCCGGAAGCGCGGCTGCTGCTTGTGAAGTTCAAAGGCGGCGCCATCTGCAATTTCACGCGGATCTCGGCGCAGTCGCTGCAGCGACTGCTCGGCCCCGATGTGCAGATAGAGAACCAAACGGCAGAAGATGACGCCGACTATCTGGCGAGCCTGCGCAGCGGCGGATTGCGGGCGCTTTATTCCCTCACCGGCATCAAGCCAGCCCAATTCGATTTCGCCCAGGTTCCTTGCATCTGGTGATGCGGAACTGCCGAATCGATGCCGCGCCTCATTTATGAGGCGGATCGGATTTCTATGTCGGTGAAAATTTTTTGGAGGCCTCGCCCGGAATTGAACCGGGGTACAAGGATTTGCAGTCCTCTGCGTCACCACTCCGCCACGAGGCCTCACTGGTTCAAATTATCGAACCGTGGCGGTCGTTTAGAGCCATCCTAAAGAAATCGCAAGAGGGGTCATTCTGAATATGATCCTTTTTTCATTCTGAATAGCCGTTTCCAGAACGTTCTTCCACAGGCTTGACGTAAGGGCGCCTGAGGATGGATCAAGAGGCATGACGGAAGAGTACAAACCGAAATATCTCTGGAAGCCGACTTGGCCAGGCGAGAGCGGGCTAGACGGCAAACCGCTGCAAGATTTCCAAGGATGGGATGGGGAGACGCCGGTCGGCCGGATACGGCCTCACGAGCTGTAGGCTCGAACCCCTGATGCGGTAGCATGCAGATGAGCTCGAGAGCTTTATCAAGAGAAATGCGGAGCGGGTGAATGATTCGCCGCAGATGAAGACAGTGCGCACCAGAGCCCGCCGGAGCGTCGGGTCGGACTTTTCTGCTCCGTTCGAAGCTCGCCTGGCAGCAGCCAAAGTGACGAAGAAAAGATGACCGAGCCTCCCGCCTCATCGGCCGCAGTGCTTGACGGTTCCCTTGAAAGCCCTAGCTTCACCTCATCGTGTCTCCAGCGACCCGACCACGGATGTACCGGCGGTTGTTGTTGAGACAGATTGAGGAAGGTCGACTCCGATGGAGGTGTCGGCCTTTTTCTTTGCTTTTGGGCACGCCGATTGGTTGCAGCAGTGGAAATCACGCTCAACCTTGAATTACTCCTGCCAAGCCACGACACGTCATGCATATTTCGTGATTGGGTTAAGAGTCTTTCTAATGGCGGTGTGCGGACCTACTGAAGCCTGCGTTTCATATAGTTGATGTATTTGAAGCCGCAGTCGATTTTGCCAAAGAGCATGTTACCACCGGCATCGCGGTTGGAGCCTTCTTTCAAAGCACTTCTGACGTCCGCTCCCAGGCAGGCGCCCACTCCAAGTTCTGACTGGGCTTGGATCTAAACTGTCCTCTCGTCCCGAGATCACCGTCAAGCGATCTGTCATAGGCGGGATATAGCTCATTTGAGGCACGGTACTCGATCTCGGCAATTAGCGTCGGCTGCACCCAAACAAGGTTCTTGCGTCGCCCTACGTACTTTACCGGCGGCGTCTTGCGCTTGATCCGATCGAGCGTCTTCCTGAGATACTCGGCGCTGCGCTCGTTGAAGCCGGTCCCGACAGATCCAACGTAAACCCAGTCATCGCCTTCCGGGCTGCCGGCAGGAGACTGCCGATCCCCGATCGCGCCACCAGTGAATGTTCGTAGCCCACGACGATGAAGCTGTCGGATCGCGCCACTTCACCTTCACCCACTCGCCAAGTCGGCCTGATCGGTACGGGCTATCCTTGTATTTGGCGATTATGCCTTCGAGGCCATGTTCGCAGGCAGCGGCGAAAATCACGCGGCCATCGCCCTCGATCTCTTCCGAAAATCGGATGGCGCCGTCTTCGTGCTCTAGCAACGAACGAAGGAAGTAGCGGCGAGCTCCATGCTCCGGATGTCGTGCCCGTCGAAGTAGAGAAGATCGAAGGCGAACATGATCGCGTTGCCGGCCGGCAGTTTGCCACCGCGGCCACCAAGCGAGTTCTGCAGCCTGCCGAAATCAGGTCGCCCTTCCTCGTCGAGCACTACCGCTTCCCCGTCAAGGATGGCGGTACCGACGCCGAGGCGCTTGGCCGCATCCTCGATCCCTGGAAAACGATGCGCCGCTTGAAACCAACGAAACCGCAAACCGATGAGGGGGTCAGTTCTTCAATTCGGCAAGGGGGTCAATTCCTCGATTCGCTTGACAAGGAGCGCGAGACAGGGCTCGACGCGGTCAGGCATCGGACGAAAGGAAGTCGCGGCTGGGAAGGATCTCGCGGCTTTCGCGGTCGACTGCGAAGCGGCTTTTCTTCAGCAAGAAGGGGCTTGGGACGCGGAGATTTTGCCATCCCTCAAGTGAGCCACAGATTTTTGAAAATGCAATGACCGTAGTCTTGACGCTGCTGCCAAGTCTCGCCATCTGACTCGCAGCTCGGGCGGGAGCGAGATCCACAATCCCTCGACATCATGCGGCTGTCGGCAACCTCTTCAAGGAGAGGCGCTATGCGCATGGCTTACTACCCGTCAGACTTCATCGGTCACGAGATCCGCTATTTCTGCAACAAATGCCAGCGCAGCGGATCAATGGCCGCCGCGGACGCCCTCGCCCGCTACGGCACAAGGCGATGCCTGCTAAACCCCTCGGAGCCTTCCGGAACCCGGGGGGGGGGGGGGGGGTTTGTTTTTGGTGAGGAGTGAAAGTGGGGGGGGGGGGGGGGGGGGGGGGGGAGAGGGGAGTGGTGGTTTTTTTTTTTTTTGAACTAGACGCTATCTGGCGCGACACCGGTGATCCGACCGAAGATCAGCAATCAATGATCGAGGCATTTCGTTCAGGACAAATCGACGAGGAAGAGTTTCAACTGCATCTCTCGAAAGATCCGGTATTGGCCAACTGCGTTCTGGAGCTGTGCCGAGCGAGTAACGAGACGCCGAGAGAATGAGCCGGTCATGCGCTATATGGGGATGGTGCGGCCCGACGCTCACCCCTCACGTCGGGCCGCTAAGCTAGCGGTGTTGTCGAGGCAGCTACCTGCCCCGGCGCTAACTTATCCGTTGAGAGCTTACGGGCCGGCAATGTTAGCGGTCTATTAAATATGACATGCCATGGCACCTAAGTCGGAAATATCACCGGAGGCTCGTCCTACTAGTATGTTACAGTAAATTACTTGTTATTCCCAAGGTTGCGAGGATCATCGACCTTTCCTGCTACTTACACGAGCGGTGAGAAACGAAAGGGAGATGTTCCGATGCTTACGAAGCGTGATCTGCTTACCTCTGCCGCGATGGCAGGAATCGCCGCCACAACAGCCAGTTTCACTCCTGTCAGTGCGAAAAACAAAACCGAATGGCCCGACCTGCTGGAGGCGAAGGATATAGCCGAGCAGGGCTTCATCTACGGCCTGCCGCTGGTGATGAACTACGCCATCATGTACGAGTACGCGGTAGATCGGAATTCAGGGCAGTTCAAAGCGCCGTTCAACCAAATCAAGAACGAGCCCAACGTTTACACCTACAAAGATACAGCAATCGTCACACCGAACAGTGACACGCCCTATTCCTTCATCTGGATGGATTTGCGGGCAGAGCCGGTGGTACTGTCGGTGCCGGTGATCGACCCCAAGCGCTACTACTCGGTCATGCTCTGTGACGGCAATACCTACAACTACGGTTATATCGGCACCCGAGCCACAGGGAGCGATGCGGGCGATTACATGGTGGTTGGGCCTGGCTGGCAGGGCGACACCCCGGCGGGCATCAAGCAGGTGTTCCGTTCGAGCACAGAGTTTTCCCTCGCGGGCTATCGCACCCAGCTTTTTGGCCCGGATGATCTCGATAACGTCAAGAAGGTGCAGGCTGGCTATAAGGTGCAAATGCTATCGGCCTATCTGAAGCAGACGCCGCCGCCGGGCGCGTCAACCGTCGACTTCCCCAAGATCGACAAGGACCTCGTGAAGACCAACTTCTTCGATTATCTCGATTTCGCTCTGCAATTCGCGCCGGCGCAGAGCAATGAGAAGGAGATCCGCGCCAAGCTGGCGCGCATCGGTGTTGGTCCTGGCAAGACTTTCAACTTCAGAGACCTACCAGTGAAGCATAAGCTGGAGATGGGCCTTGGCATGAAGTTGGGCCAGCGGAAAGTCGACAAGGCTGTCGCCGATGCTGGTAAGGCGATTAATGGCTGGCGGGTTAGCGGTCTTCCCGGAGATAGCGCCCACTACAACGGCAACTGGTTAAAGCGTGCCGTCGCCGCTCAAGCGGGCATTTACGGCAATGATCCAGCGGAAGCGACCTATCCGTACACGCGCGTGGATAGCGATGGTCGGACGCTCGATGGAAGCAAACACAACTACACGATCACCTTCCCGGCAGAGCAACTCCCACCGGTGAACTCCTTCTGGTCGGTGACCATGTACGACGGCAAGAGCCAGCTCCTGATAAAGAACCCGATCAATCGGTACCTGATCAACTCGCCAATGTTGCCCGGCATGAAGAAGAACGAGGATGGTTCGCTCACCCTCTACATCCAGAAAGACAGTCCCGGTCCTGACAAGGAAACAAATTGGCTGCCTGCGCCGGATGACACGATCTATTTGGTGATGCGCCTGTACTGGCCAAAAACCGAAGCGCCATCAATCCTGCCGGCTGGAAAGGGCACTTGGCGACCGCCGGCGGTCGTGGCGCAGTAACTATCCCGATGCAGTGACCCAGTTCGGCGGAACTAAAGAGCGATTCCGCGTCACGGAATTGATGAAAGTTTCCCGGAGTTCCGCTCGCTCCCTCCTGCCGCTTTCCATATATCCCTCAACTCAAGCCCCGCTTGCCCCCGCGGGGCTTCCTTTCAATGATGGGACTGATAGAAAGCTCCATGGCGAAATGACGCGTCACGCCGACGCCTCCAGCGCGTCGCCAGCACCCTAACGAGGTTCTTGCGCCGGCCTTCAGATGGGCAAGTGCCCGTGGCCGCATCAGGTACGAAGAAGGCCAACTCTCGACTCTGATTCCCGCATCCGCCGCGGCGGGGATTTTTACGGGTTTGCCGCCAAAGCGCGTAGGTGGCCTCGAATAGTCGAACGAGCGAGGGTATAACTAGCTTGGAGGCCAAGAAAAAGCGTTTTGGCCATTCTGAATAGCCGAAACATCTCAATGAAATCAATGTCGATAAAAACGAGAAAAGTGCCTGAATTGAGAGCACTTATTGAGAATGTTCGTTGATTTTATTGGGAGTACCGTGGATTTGCAGTCCTCTGCGTCACCACTCCGCCACGAGGCCTCACAGGCTGTCATGTTAGCCGTGGCGAGCGTTTAGAATGATCGTAAGGAAATCGCAAGAGGGCTTTCCAAAAACATTTCCTGCAATTTCAAATTCCGGCCACATCCGGCGCATATAGAACAAGGACCGATCCAGTCTCGAAGGGCGCCGCGACGGCCGCACGCATAGCTGATGATAAAAGGCCCATTCTGCTGGAAATTCGCGCTCGGTTGAACAACAATTGAGCTAACAGCTGCTCAGACAGGCCTCCAGGCTATCTGAATTGCACAATACGCATATCTCAACGACTTTAGCCTATCAGTTATAGTCATCCCAGGAGGTGTGGTCTGCGATCGCGACAATGCCTTCACTTTCTTTATATTAGAGATCCCGAAATATATCCTCAAACATTAGTAACAAATTCTTAACTTGACTTTCAGAATCGTCATTCCATGCTGCCTACGGGAGAGACAGGAGCAGAGATGAATTGGGTGCCGTTGAATTCCAAACAGATCCGCGCCGTATCCTACGATCCAGAAACCCAGGTTCTTTTTGCCAAATTCGCCGGCGGCCGCCCAGTTCGGCATGTCGGGGTGCCACCGCATATCTATGACAATCTCGTCGAAACCAGCGATCCGGAATTTTATTACAAATATTATCTGGAGCCTTCGCGTATCCAGACCGGCTGGTGGCGGAAAGCCAACCTCAGTTCCAATGCGGTGAAGCTGCTGATAATTCTCGTCGGCGCACTCGTGATCACGGCGACGGCGCTTGAGGAAAATGGCGAGCTGCCAATCCACCTGTCGGAGATCACAGAGTCGGGCGCGACCTCTCCAGCCTCTGGCGAAAGGCCCGCCGTCTCTCCGCAGTGACGGAGCCCGCCACCACGCAACCCGCAGTGCGCCGCCGATTGCCGGCAGGCAGTTCAATCAGCCCGTCGTCGACATGGCCGCTTATGGCTTCCTTGGCGACTTTACACAGGGCGCTTTCGGCGATGCCACCAGACTGCAATGCGTCGCCGCCATCTGCGTGCTATCGGCAGGTCGTGGGATAAGACGAGGAAGCCCAGCGGCAGCATCCAGAACCCGAGAACAGGCAAAAAGCCCAAGACGCCGCCGAAAATGAGCAGAGCTCCGGTCGTCATGCGTGCGATACGCGAGCGCGGCATAGGCACGCGCAACGAGCCGAGAACCAGCTTGCCATCCCTGTGATCGATCCCGAAACGTTTTTCTCCGGCCTTTTTCGGCCCATTTTTCCTGCTAGTCATCCACAAAAGATGGGCTCAAGCGCCGCGAATACAAGCTGATTTCATTTTTTTGAAAAAACTGCTTGGCAAATCGGGAAAGCATTTGTATTACCCCGCTCACGCCGCGGCCAAGCGGTGATCCCTGGTAGCTCAGCGGTAGAGCATTCGACTGTTAATCGACAGGTCGCCGGTTCGAATCCGGCCCGGGGAGCCAGTTTCTCACTAGAGCGCGCCAAAGGCGCGCTCTAGTCGTTTGAATCCCTTAATCTACGATGGCTGATCGGACTTTGTCGTAGTCCCGGCGCTTCTAGCGCGCAATCGGTGTTCGAAGTGGTGTAGGGACGCCACCATACGGCCACTATCAATTGGCGCCGTTCGCCGCAGCTATCATCATAAAAAGTACTACAATCGAACTGGCGCCAAAGCTGCAAGCGGACTTTGCGGATCGAACTCCTCCTGCTCATGCACAAGGCCCGTCTGGTCAATAGCCAAGGCAAGTTCTGCAATTGCGCTTTTGGTCATGTCGCTCCCGATGCGATTTGCACCCTGCGCTTTCGAACCGGTCTGCCGAAGAAGTTCCGCACCCATCATGTGTGGGCGCAAATTCACTCCGACAGATGCAAGATGTTGTTCGATGTGGCGGAAGATGCGAACACCACCCGCGTCCATGTCTCCCCAATGGTAGGCCGGTGCGCCAGCCTGTCGGGCGAGCCTCGCAATCGTCTCCAGCACGGGCCGCGACGGGAAGCCACCCGAGTAGATGACCAATCCGCGTTCACCCTGCCCGACCTCCCTGACATAGCGCACAAAGGAGGCGAAATTCTCGATCGTAAGAAGATAAGCCGGCCTTTCGTGCAGGTTGATACGTCCCGCGCTTTCGGCAGGCACCCCCACAAAAGGCATTTTCGGGAATGGCCGGTCATCCAGCGCGATGGAACCATGGATAAGCACAGGCTGAGGAAGGCGTTTGATGCCCACGCTGGCGAGAAATTCTTCAGCATCCAGCGCAGCTTGTGCTCGCCCCATCGGGTAGAGCCGCGAGATCGCCGATGCAACCGAGGCGAGATTACGTTCAAGCGCTTTGCTGTCACCTGACGACAGCCTTGAGAACGTGCGAAAATCCACTTCGTTTCCCGGCGGGTTAGCGAGGCGTCCATATACCGACCCGGCCAGACGGAGTACTTGACCGAGCGTCCTTTCCTCTCCTGGAGCGATGCCCATATATGAAATCTTACGGCCCCAAGCGGAAGTGGCTTCATCGATCAGCCGCGCCGCTCCTTCTGGCAGATCGTCGCACTGACGAAGTGTTGCTAGAGATTGAGCTGCATATTCGGGAGCCGGCCGTCGTGCAGTATGTCGATAAAGCACTCCAGGGTCTCTCAGCTTCACGCTCTTTATCATGCGTTCCCACTTCGGCCCGCTCCGAACGATGCTGACTCCACCCTCCTTCTCGAGAAACTTAAGCTCCTCTTCAAATGCGTCGCTCGCATTGACGTTTAAGCCATCCTGGTCGATGGACACCATCCACCGGCTCGCGTCGGGATTCTGCTCATATCGGTCAAGCAGGTAACCGATTAGGGATGAAATATCGGAGAAGCCACGACGACTCATTCAGCAGCTTGGCTCTCTGTGCTCAGGCGCGCCACCAACTCCTCGTCGGTCACATGCTGCGGATTGGCTGCTCGCATCTCCCGACGAACCCGATCTTTTATCTTGATGGATTCCGCCGTGGAGACATCGCCGCTGCGGAAAACATCGATGATATAGTTCAGATTTTCATAGACGACGGCGCGCTTCTCGGTCGGCGCGGCAATCACGACCTGAAGTCCAATGTCATGGTAAAAATCCAGCAATGTCCGTTGGTTCGGGCCATCCATCTTGCTGAATGCCTCGTCAAAGACGGCGAGTCCCATGCCGATACCGGGATGATCTTCCGAATGGCGCGTACCATGATAAGCGCCGGCAAGTGCTGCGCCTATCACCACATAGAACGGCACCTGCCGTTCTGCGCCGCTTGCAACGCCACGACGCCGGTCAAAGCTGGTAGTGCGATTGGTTGCTACATGGTGAATTCTCAGATCATAGGTGAAATAGTTCTGATAGTCTTGGAAAATTGTGAAATCGAAGGTATCGTCCGCCAGCAATTGCTCCACCTGCCGAATGGCCCTGCCATGCCGCTCATCCCGAGGCTGGGCTCGCCCAAACAAAGCGTCGAGCACGCTGTCGTCGGTTTCGCTGTCGCGCACGAGGCGATGAAGATCCTCGAACTCCTGCTTGACAGAGGTTTTAAGACTGTAGGTTTCGCCGTTAAACGGGCGGGACCGGAGCGCTTTTGCGAGCCTGTCCATCTCCGCTTCCATTTGCCCGAAGCGGCTATTCAACTCATGAATGAACGTCGTCTTAAAAAGCAGTGTGATGCGGCCCGCCGCTTCCTCTGCCTGCTCCCGGTAACGGATGAGCTCATTGCCTTCGAGCGTGGTAATCCCTTCCGTAACCCAGCGCTTGACGGCGCCTGTGATCAAGGCCTGAGCATAGCCTTCCAACGGGTCCGGAAAATTCATGGCATAGCGGCCAAGAGCTGCCCGGATGTCGCGCTCCAGCTCCCGATGCTCCTCTCGCGTCTCGCTGGCGCGCTTGTCCATATCGGCTGCAATTTTGGTAGGCGAGCGCGAGCTGAATGCGGAATAACGCTTTCGTATCGATTGGAAATGAAATACCGAACGCACTTCCATCTTGAATTGTCGGCGGCGTTGCGCCAATGCGCGCCTGGCGCCGGGTAGCGCCTCGCCTCCTTCCAGCTTTAGCTCGATCTGTCCGATCTCTGTCCTTAACGACGCGCAACTGGTCAGAAGATTGTCTCGATCGTCATTGAGGCTCTTGATCGTCCGTATCGCCCGTTGTTCGGCCTCTAAAAGTTGCGGATCGACCTGCGCTGCGATCCTGTCGAGACGCTGGCGGGCTTCGGCACGCCTCTCGGCTAAATCGGTATGGGCGGACGTGATGGTTTCCAGCCTGTCCTCCTCCTCGACCGGCTCGGCGCATTGTTTAAGCCGGCCTAGGACGTCTTCGAAAAAGCGCTCCTTCTCACGATGGATTTGCAGCAGGCCGGTACGCTCGTTGATTTGCTTTTGCAGCGCCTCGATCATCAGCGGCGCTGCAGCGCGACCAATCTTCGCCACTTGAGCGTGCCGCACCTCTGTAACCAGACCGTCATGATAGGATCCGTCGGCCATGACGGCCCGGCCTCCGGAAAGAAGTTCGACCTGGGTCTCGGCAAGACTGACGTTTCCAATCCTGAAGACGACGAATGCCATTGCCAGAGGATCGTCGCTGTGGATCATCGATGCCAGTGTTCTGGGCTCGGGCACGGTCGAACGGGACTGGAGCTTACGGGTGTTGGCAACCCGGCAACCTGGATAGTCGCCCCTCCCGCGTCTCAGAATCTCGGTTGCGCGATACGCATGATCTGGATCGACGATGACCGTCTCCCGGTCGCGACCGAGCAGTGCCTCAACCGCATCGCGCCAATGCTCATTGACCACTTCCGCAATCTCGCAAAGCGTTCGCGGCTGCATTCCCTCTCGGCGGAGAGCATCCATGAACCTCACGGTCGCGGAATCAAGAGGAACTGCGCCTCGCCGTGCGGCTTCGAGCTGCTCGCTGTCTCGTTTTATTTCGCCGACGACTATCTCTCTTTGGTGGATCGCCTCGTCGCGCTGCTGCGTGACTTTTTCCACGCGCGAACTGGCTGTCTCGGCGACGGCAGCAAGCAATATCTCCATGCCAGCAGGATCGCGGGGCCATTCAGGCGGCACCTGCCCCCGGCTGGCTTCCTCGACCCGTCCCAGCGCGCGGATCAACTCGCCCGGATTGATGATGGCGAGCCGGTCACGCAACGTAAGCAACTGCACGGCCCTAGCGGCAGCCCGATGTCTTCGGTTAAGCCTCTCCATGACGACCGCACTGTCTCGTTCTAGGTCCTTTATATGCCTCTCGACCTCGGCGCGCTGAGCCTGCACCCCGCTCGCCGCCAGTTGCTGCCGTATTGCTTCCCGCGTCTGTTCTGCCCGTTCCAGTTCGTCCTTGACCCGACCGAGTTCGGCTTCCGCCATGCTCAGCTTGTCCAGTTTCAGCCGCTTGTCCCTGATGTTGCCAAGGAGAGCGCCCAGCGCCTCCACAAGCAAAGCGGTCTTTTCAACAGCGCGAAAAGTTGCTTCCTCATCCTGAAGCCTTATGAATTTCTCGATCTGGAGGCTGATTGCCCGCAGTGCTGCCAGACGCTCCTCCAGACTAATGATCGTCTTCCTGATTTCCTGATAGCGCTGAATCGAGTCCCGCAGTTCCGCTATGTTGATCGGACTTGGTTCGAGAAGATGCTTTTTGACGAATTGCTCGACCGACGACATGTCGGTGAAAGAGAGCGCCGCAACGAAAGTGCGAATGAACCGTTCGGGATCACCACGAAGTTTATTCGTAAAAAGCACGCGCATATATTCGCGGATAAACGTTCTCGCATCGTCCTGTGTGTGAAGATGGCCGTCACAGGAATGGCAGGCCTGCTCCAGCCGCCGCCTCACCGCACGCCATTCTGCCGGCCGTAACGCCCCATCCTTTTCGTCGACAAGCATTCCGGTATCCAGCCGGACGCCATCGGCGACGAAGCGCCCCACGACATCCGCCGCCTGACCATGCATCACTTCGATTGCCAATCCGATTGTGACCGGCCGCCGCAATCCGTCGGGGTCATCGAAGACCAGTACAATATAGCTGCGCGCATCGGGTCGAAGAAACGTATCGTCGTTAAGTTGCCCGAGGCAATATCCGGCGAGGGTACGTTCCGACCGCTGACCACTCTCGCCCGCCGACCGGTTGAAACGGTAGAACCGGTATGATCCGCCTGCCATGACAGCCTGGATCAAGTCGATGATCGTTGATTTTCCCGCCGCGTTCTTCCCCAGAATTGCAGCATCGCCGGCGAGATCGAGATCGGCGCGCGTCATAAGATGCCAGTTGAGAAGGACTATCCGTCTAAGCTCGATCACGATGCGGCCTCCACGATCGCCTGCTCTTTGCCCTCCTGGGGAAGCACGACAGCGCTCGAAAGAAGCGCTTCAAGCGAAGCGACGAAATCATCTCCCGCGACCACTGCGACAAGAGCGCGGATATCGAGGTCCATGTCCTGCACCTCCACGTCGAGCCTACCCAGCCTTACCAGCGCGCGCTTTTCCAGCATTTCGAGCACTTCACGGAAGGCTACCGGGCTCAAACTTGCACGGCGCGCGCCTGCAACGATTTCCTGATAGGCAGCATAGGCCTCGTTCAAGCTCGTCCGCACCGTACCCTTGTCTTCGATTTCGCCCAGTTGCAACGCCTCCTCCCAGAGGCGGCGCATCACCAGCAGCACCACCGTTTCGTCGGTACGCATCCGCGGTAGCGATATCCGTTCCGGATCCGGCAATATTCCCGCCCATCCTTCGCTTTCGCGGTGGATCAGACGATAGCCCGCCACGTCGAAATACGCTTCGATCAGTGACTTCAGTTTCGGGCGATAGAGTGTGTCCAGGAGTGTGGCTGACCCGCGATCCTCGGTATGGACGAACTGGTCGCGCATCAGATGTGCGATGAGCTGCGTGACCCGCTGAAAGTCGCGAGGATTGCTTTCGTCAAGCGCGGCGAATTCATTAAGCATGGTCGATCTCCAATGCAGTATTGTTGTCGAGGCGCCGCACGATAAATCCCGGACAGTCCAACCAATCGTTTGAGATCTCTTGGGCGCCATCGCGAATGAACTCGAAGCGGCCCCGCAATGCCGTAGCCACCGCCGATTTGTCGTCCATGGCAAGACCGCCGGCCACCAGCAGCCGCAACGCCTCGAATGCAAGGAAATCGTCCATCGTCTCAATGGTCAGGTACGCTCCCTGTATTTCGCCGCGCAGGGGCACGCGCCGCTCCAGAAATCGGCTGATCTTGGCGGGTGAAATGATGAGGCGATCGAGATATGCTCTTTCCAGCCTGCGGCGTAGTTCCAGGATTGGATCCGGCAGCGGTATCGAAAGATCAGCTTCGGATACGGCTGGACGCGACCCGCGCGGTTTCGCCAGCAGAGAAGGCGCCAGAACAGGAATGCGAGGCTCGATCAGCCCGTGGATCGTCACTTGCGTGATATGCCCCGCCATTACGCCATCCAAGCTTCTGATGAGATGTTCACTGCGCTGCAGAAAACTCGTACGTCGCCCGGCATATCGGACTACATTGCGCAGCCTTGTTTCAAGTCTCGCGCGATGCCGTTGAATGGCCTCGAAAGCCTCCTCGATGCGCTCGAAGACGCGACGGATGCTTGAAATGTCCTCATAGACCAGATCGCGAGCAGCAGCCACTGTCGGTACCAGTTTTGCCTCAAGATAGGCGTCCGCGATCGCTGCCGTATCAATGCTGGAGTCCTCGAGCCTGTCCAATGCGGTAAGGATTGTACGGCGATGGCGATAAGGATGAGCGGTGGTCGTAATTGCGGTGTAGTCGCGCAGAAGCACCTGCTCTACGAAGTCCTCGAAATAGTGCCGCAGGCGGTCGGCGAGCGTTTCGGAGGAGAGAACCTGACGGTCTATGTCTCTCAACGCCGAAAGCACACTGCGAAGATACCGCCCGAAAGCTGCCGCGTCACGTGCTGCCTTGTTCAAGCCCAGCGCATTCTCCGCCGGTTTTTCCTCGACGGCGCGTATGGCATTGCGGACCTCAACCACAAGCCCACCCAATTGCTCTGCTGCGCCCTCTTTGAGCGAGCACAGGAACTCTGCCAGCCGCATGGCGCCGGATGGCATCTCCACTGTCGTCTTCAGTCCGTAAGTCGCCTCATCCAGCCATCCGGTCTGAAGCATCCTGTTGTAAATGTGCCGGCTACGGCTGATGGCGATCCCGGTAGCCTCCTCATTCACCCCCTCGACCCTACGACGCCGCACCCGCCTTCCCGTTCGCACGACGAGCCGATCGAGATCGACGGCGACCTCCTCCTCCGCCCACAGACCAGGCTCGCGGCTGAGGCAATCGTAGATCACACTCACAACCTCTGCTTGAGTGGGAAAAAGCAAATCGGATCGGTAAAGACTCTTATATACAGCTAGGATCGCCCGTTCGTAGAGCACACGATTACCCCCAGAGAACAATGTGAAGATCTCCGGTTCAAGCTGGCCAAATAGCCTTAAGGTCGACTTATCCCCCGAAAATGTAGCAATAGTTTCCACTAAGACTCGTCCCTATCCCAAGGGGAGCTTGATCGAAAAATCGAGGACGTCAACCATGCCTTTTCAGGGTAATTGCCCCCGGATCGTATGTCCGCTGGCTTTGATCTCGCTCAAACGTTTCCGGCAGAAGCAGACGTAATCTCCGCTGAACATCAACGGAGATTCGATGCCTACAGACACCATCATCATCGTAGCCGGCGTGGTCGCAACATTTGCTCTTTTCGCAGCCGGCCTCGCTTTCGCGAGCATGACCTCCAGCAAGTGAGCAGCAAAAAGGGGGCTAGTTTGGATCCGGCGCCGACTGAAGCTTCAATTGCAGGAAAAATAAAGACGCCAGGAAAACGAGGCGTCTTTTGATTCAACCACAATATCAGTGCAGCTGCAGCTAACTCACGCTGACGGCTGCTTGGTCTTGCGCAGATAAGGCAGAACCGTATCGAAGGAGCCGAAGCGGGCGATGGCGTCTTCGTTGGAAACGGCAGCAGTGATGATGACGTCGTCGCCCTGGTTCCAGTTGGCCGGCGTTGCGACCTGGTGCTTGGCGGTCAGCTGGATGGAATCGATGGCGCGCAGGATTTCGTTGAAATTGCGCCCCGTCGTCATCGGGTAGGTGAGGATCAGCTTGATCTTCTTGTCCGGGCCGATGACGAAGACCGAGCGCACGGTGGCGTTATCGGCGGGCGTGCGGCCTTCGGAGCTCTCGCCGGCGCCGGCGGGCAGCATGTCGTAGAGCTTGGCGACCTTGAGGTCCTTGTCGCCGATCAGCGGATATT
>Ga0102588_1001721_pt1 | contig 14968 bp, 15 predicted proteins | sample AraplaMF_Col_mMS_FD_76854 | JGI IMG/M metagenome (GOLD analysis project Ga0102588, IMG submission 76854) | Arabidopsis root microbial communities from the University of North Carolina, USA - plate scrape MF_Col_mMS (SPADES assembly) (version 2) | ecosystem: Host-associated > Plants > Roots >...
GTGAGGCCAGCACCACGCTGACTATTCGCTTGTCCTTGCGCAGCGCTTCGATGATGGTGTCTATGCTCTGCGCACATTGCGCGTGCTCGGCGGGTGTGCGCCCCGTCACCGCACCGACAAAGGGCGGACAGCCGGAGTTTGCCAGCAACAGGGTGCCATAGCCCTGCTGCGCGGCAAGCTCGGAAACACCGGTAAACAACACGTGCGCATGCGAATCCCCGACCAGGGCAATCATGCGTTCGCCGGCATGGCTTTGCCGGCAATAGATGGGGGCAGCCTTGCCCGCAAACAGCGCCAGGCAGGAGGCGTCATTGCGCGCTTCGCGAACCATCTGCCCCTCGTTTTTCTTGAAATACTGGAGTGCGGGACGCTCCGGCAGGCCCTTGCCAAAAACCACGGCCAGCGCCGCCGCCAGCAAGCCGCCCATGGCGCAGCACAGGAAAACCGTCACCCAGCGTTTGCCCCGGGCATTGCTTGCCGCCCGGCGCAGCGGCAACTCAACACCCGCATAGGTCGCCCAGGCCAACACCATGGCCAGCGCGGCACCGAGCCAGAGCACCCAGGGCGCGGGGCTGCCGGACTCGGCAATCCGGGCATAGGAGAGGATAGGCCAGTGCCAGAGGTAAAGCGGGTAGCTGATCAGCCCTATCCACACCAGGGGGCGCCAGGACAGCAGGCGATTGGCCGCGGCGCCGGGCCCGCAGGCGATCAGCATGACCGCCCCCATGATGGGCCACGCCGTAGCTGAAAAGCAGCAAGGCGCTGGCCGCCAAGGCCAGCCCGGCCAGCGACAGGGCGTCGCGTGTGCGAGCCGGGTCCAGCTTCGTGGGCAACCAATGCGTGCCCTTCTTCTGGTGCACCCAGGCAATGGCCACCCCGGACAGCAGTTCCCAGAACCTGGGCAGGGAGTGGTAGTACAGCTTGTCGGGGCTGATGCGGCCCAGATGGAGCCCATAAACCAGCGACAGCGCGGCGCAGGCGCCAATCACCCAGCCGGGGTTGCAGCGAAAACGGCGCGACGCCAGCAGCAGAATCGGCCACAGCAGATAAAACTGCTCCTCCACCGACAGCGACCACAAGTGCAACAGCGGCTTGCTGTAGGAAACCGCGTCGAAGTAGCCCGCCTCGCCGAGCAGCTGGAAATTCAGGACAAACCCAATGGCAGCGGCCGCATGCTTGCCCAGGCGCTCGTACTCATCGGCCAACAAGGCAAAAAACCCGAATAACAGGCTGGCGGCCAGAACCAGTACCAGCGCAGGAAAGAGGCGCCTGACGCGCCGGCCGTAAAACCCGGCAAAAGTGAAACTTCCCTCGGCCTGCTCCCTGAACAGGATCAGGGAGATCAGGTAGCCTGAAATCACAAAAAAGATGTCAACACCCAGAAAGCCACCCGGTAGCAGCGAAGGCTCCACATGAAAAACAAGCACCGACATCACGGCCAGCGCGCGCATGCCGTCGATGTCCGGCCGGTACTTGACGATGCTCATGGCAGCTCCGTCGCCGGGCTGCGCGCCGGCCCCTCAAGCGCATGCCAAGCCTGGGAAGCCGGCCTCAAGCCAGTGGGAAATTTCGCGGTCATTCGGGAGGGCCTCTCTTTGGCAGGTACGAACGCGCAGCGCTCAGTGCCGCGGATGCGCTTCAAGATGGAAGCTCGCAGGAGGACAGGAAGGGAGCGTCCTGGTCTCTCTGCGAGAGCACGATGGAAGGCAAGGCCGGCCATTCAATCGCCAGGTCGGGGTCGTCCCAGCGTATGCCACGCTCATGCTCGGGGGCATAGTAGTCCGTGACTTTATAGAAGACCTCGGCCGTTTCGCTGAGCACCACAAAGCCGTGGGCAAAGCCCGGCGGCGTCCACAGCTGCTTGTGGTCGCTGCCCGTCAGCTCTATGCCCACCCAGCGCTTGAAGGTGGGAGAAGAGCGCCGGATATCGACGGCCACGTCAAAAATGCGGCCCTGGACCACGTGCATCAGCTTTCCCTGTGGCTGCCGTATCTGGTAATGCAGACCACGCAACACGCCCTTGACGGAATGGGAATGGTTGTCCTGAACGAACTCCGCCTCCACACCGGCGGCAAGCGCGAAATCGCGCCGGTTGAAGCTCTCGAAGAAAAAACCGCGCTCGTCGCCGAAAACCCGTGGTTCAATGACTAGCACTTCCGGCAGGGCGGTGGGGGTGACTTTCATGGGCCGGAATTCTCTCTCAACAGCCTCTGCAGGTATTGCCCGTACTCATTCTTCGACAGGCTCGCCGCCAGCACTTCGAGCTGCTCGTCCGTGATAAAGCGACTGCGCCACGCGATTTCTTCGGGGCAAGAGATTTTCAGGCCCTGGCGCTGCTCCAGCGTGGCGATGAACTGGCCGGCTTGCAGCAGGCTTTCGTGCGTTCCGGTATCCAGCCAGGCATAGCCTCGCTGTAAAGTCTGGACATTCAGTTCGCCGCGTTCCAGGTAGGCCTGGTTGACTGAGGTAATTTCGAGTTCACCGCGCGTGCTGGGCCTGATGCTTTTGGCGATGTCCACGACCTGCTTGTCGTAAAAATACAGGCCCGTCACCGCGAAACTGCTTTTCGGCCGCTCCGGTTTTTCCTCAATGCTGCTGGCCTTGCCCTCGGCGTCGAAAGCGACCACGCCATAACGCTCGGGATTGGTCACATGGTAGGCGAACACCGTGGCGCCGCTGGGCTGCGCGTGGGCATCCGCCAGCACCTGCGCAAAGTTGTGGCCGTAAAAAATGTTGTCGCCCAGCACCAGCGCACTCGGCGAGTTGCCGATGAATTTTTCGCCGACCAGAAAGGCCTGTGCGAGCCCGTCGGGCGATGGCTGCACCGCGTACTGCAGGTTCAGGCCCCATTGCGAACCATCGCCCAGCAGCAACTCGAAGCGGGGCGTGTCCTGCGGGGTGCTGATGATGAGGATGTCGCGTATACCGGCCAGCATGAGCGTGCTGAGCGGGTAGTAGATCATCGGCTTGTCGTACACGGGCAGAAGCTGCTTGCTGATGGCCAGCGTTGCCGGATGCAGGCGGGTACCGGATCCCCCGGCCAAAATAATGCCTTTGCGCTGAGTCATGGGGAGGGAAACAGTCATGGTAGTTTGTTCAACATTCGTTCAACATTCGTTCAACACCGGGCTGCCAGGCCGGCAAGTTCAGGTCGAAAGCATCCCTGAGCTTGGTACTGTCGAGCCGCGAATTGCAGGGACGCCTTGCAGGCGCCGGAAATACGCCGCTGGGGGTTGGCGCAATATTAGCCACATTTGCCTTCAGCGGGATGCCCAGGCGCTGCGCCTGGGCCACCACAAAGCGCGCATATGCGTGCCGTGTCACCTCGCCGCCGGCCGCCAGGTGGTACAGACCCGCGTAGCGCAGGCCCTCGGCCGGATGCTCCTGCAGAACCCGCCGCAGCGCATGGGCCGTTACGTCGGCGATAAGATCGGCGCCCGTGGGCGCCCCGACCTGGTCATCCACCACGTCGAAGTGGTCACGCTCCCGGGCCAAGCGCAAAATCGTCTTGGCGAAATTGTCCCCGCGCGCGGCATATACCCAGCTGGACCTGAAGACCAGGTGCTTTGCGCAACGACCGGCCACCAGCCCTTCGCCTTCCAGTTTGGATCGGCCGTAAACGGACAGCGGCGCAGGGGTGTCCGTTTCCTTCCAGGCGTGCGTGCCGCTACCGTCAAACACATAGTCGCTCGAATAGTGCACCATCCACGCCCCTATGCCTTGCGCCGCTTCCGCCAGGACGCCTGGCGCCAGGGCATTCACCGTCCGGGCGAGCCCAGCCTCCCCTTCCGCCTTGTCGACAGCGGTATACGCGGCGGCGTTGACCACCACGTCGGGCCGGATCGATTGCATCGTCTCGGCCAGCCCACGCAGGTCGCCCAGATCGCCGCAGAGCCCGGCATCGCCGCGGCCCAAGGCGTGCAATTCGCCCAGGGGGGCGAGACTGCGCTGCAGTTCCCAGCCCAACTGCCCATTCTTTCCGAGCAACAGAATTTTGAGCGGCGGCGTCACGGCGCGCGATCGGCGTAGTTGGCCTGCATCCAGTCACGGTAATTGCCTCCTTGGATATGGGCAACCCAGCCGGGATTCTCAAGATACCAGTGCACCGTCTTTCGCAGGCCCGATTCAAAGGTCTCGGCCGGTTTCCAGCCAAGCTCCCGGGCCAGCTTGCCCGCGTCTATGGCATAGCGCCTGTCGTGGCCGGGACGGTCCTTCACGAAGGTAATCTGCTCGCGGTAGGGCTTGCCGTCGGCCCTCGGCCGCAGTTCGTCCAGCAACGCGCAAACTGCGTGCGCGATCTCCACATTGGGTTTCTCATTCCAGCCCCCGATGTTGTAGACCTCGCCCGGTCTGCCGGCCTCCAGCACGCGGCATACCGCGCTGCAATGGTCCTTCACATAGAGCCAATCGCGCACCTGCAGCCCGTCCCCGTACAGCGGCAGCGGCTTGCCGGCCAGGGCGTTGACGATCATCAGCGGGATGAGTTTTTCGGGGAAATGGTGCGGCCCGTAATTGTTGGAACAGTTGGTCGTCAGCACCGGCAGGCCGTAGGTGTGATGGTAAGCACGCACCAGGTGGTCGCTGGCTGCCTTGCTGGCGGAATAGGGACTGTTGGGCTGGTAGGGGGTGGACTCGTGGAAAGCCGGCGCTTCCTTGTCCAGCGAGCCGTAGACCTCGTCGGTGGACACGTGCAAAAAGCGGAACGCCGCTTTGCGCTCAGCCGCCAGGCCGTCCCAGAATTGTCGAGCAGCCTCCAACAGCCGGAAGGTCCCTACGATATTGGTCTGGATGAATTCCTCAGGGCCCAAAATGGACCGGTCTACATGCGACTCGGCCGCAAAATTGAGGATGGCCCGGGGCTGGTGTTGCGCCAGCAAGCCGGCGATCAACTGCGCATCGGCAATGTCGCCACGTACAAAGATGTGCCGGGGGTCGTTCTGCAGGCTGGCCAGGTTTTCAAGGTTGCCGGCGTAGGTCAGCTTGTCCAGGTTAAGCACCGCCTCGTCCGTGCCCGCAAGCCAGTCCACGACAAAGTTCGAGCCGATAAATCCCGCTCCGCCAGTCACCAGAATCATGTAAGTCCTCAGGCGAGAACCCGGCCGACCACGCTCGGTCCGCTTCAAGTCGCGCTCGCAAAATTATCCCACGCGGCGCAGCGTCCGACGGGCCGGGGTGCTGCTTTCAGCCCGGAAATGCCGCCGCGCCGGGCGGCGGCCTCAGAAGTGGATGCCGCGCATCATCTGCTGCATGGCCACGGCCTCAGCGGACAGCTGGGGCTTGGCCGCCTTCTCGCCCTTGGCGGCCGAGGAGTCGGGGAACATGCGGAAGCTGGTGTTCATGGCGATCTGCGCGACGCGTGGCACCAGTGCGTGCATCAACTGGCCGGTGATACCCAGGCGCGTGGCGACACGCACCGGCTTGAAGATGCAGGCCTGGGCGATCATGTCGGCGGCTTCTTCGGGAGACAGCGTCGGCACGTTGTTGTACAGGTTGGTCGGCGCAATCATGGGCGTGCGCACCAGCGGCATGTTGATGGTGGTGAAGCTGATGCCGACGTCGGCGAACTCGCTCGAGGCGCAGCGCGTCCAGGCATCCAGCGCGGCCTTGGAGGCCACATAGGCCGAAAAGCGCGGCGCGTTGGTCAGCACGCCTATGGAGCTGATGTTGACCACATGGCCCTTGCGCTTGGCCGCCATGCCGGGCAGCAGGCCCATGGTCACGCGCAGGCAGCCGAAGTAATTGAGCTGCATGGTGCGCTCGTAATCGTGGAAGCGGTCGTAGCTGGCCTCGATCGCGCGGCGGATGGAACGGCCAGCGTTGTTGATCAGGAAGTCGACGCCGCCATGGTTGGCGATCAGCAACTTGAGGAAGCGGTCGCAGTCGGCCATGTCGGCGATATCGGCCGGATAGGCCACGAACTCGTAGCCCTTGGCTTTGGCTTCCTTGCAGGCTTCGTCGAGCTTGTCCTGGTCGCGCCCGCAGATGATGGTGACCGCGCCGGCTTCGGCAAACTTGTGCGCCGCAGCCAGGCCTATGCCGGAAGAGCCGCCGGTCACCAGCACAACCTTTCCGCCCACCGTGCCTTTGAGCGACCGGTCTATGTGCAGGTCGGGATCCAGGTGGCGCTCCCAGTAGTCCCACAGGCGCCAGGCGTAGTCCTTGAGGTTGGGGCATTCAATGCCGGCGCCCTTGAGCGCGGCCATGGTTTCGCGGCAGTCAAAGCGCGTCGGGTAGTTGACGAAAGTCAGCATGTCCTCGGGCAGGCCGAGGTCGGCCATGACCGCGTTGCGCACGCGCCGCACCGGCGCCAGCGCCATCAGGCTCTTCTTGACGCCGCGCGGGATGAAACCCAGCAAGGCGGCATTCACGAAGAGGTTCATCTTGGGGGCGTGGGCCGCGCGGCTGAAGATATCCAGCACGTCGCCGACGCGGTAGCCCACCGGATCCACCAGGTGGAAGCACTTCTTGGCGATGCCGGTCCTGTGGCTGATGTGGTCGAGCGCGTCGACGACAAAGTCGACGGGAACGATGTTGACGCGCCCGCCCTCCAGGCCAACGGCCGGCATCCAGGGCGGCAGCAATTGGCGCATGCGCTGGATCAGCTTGAAGAAATAGTAGGGGCCGTCGATCTTGTCCATCTCGCCGGTGGTGCTGTCGCCCACCACCATGGCGGGGCGAAACACCGTCCATGGCACCTTGCATTCCTTGCGCACGATTTTTTCGCTCTCGTGCTTGGTCATGAAGTAGGGATGTTCGTAGTTCTCGGCCTCCTCGAACATGTCCTCGCGGAACACGCCTTCATAAAGGCCGGCCGCGGCGATGGAACTCACGTGGTGGAAATGCCCGGCATCGATGGCCTTGGCAAACTCCACCGCGCTGCGCGTGCCCTCAATGTTGACGGCGACCTGGCTTTCCTCGTCGGCGCCCAGGTCATAAACAGCGGCCAGGTGGTAAAAATGATCGACCTGGCCCTTGAGCTTCTTGATGTCCTCGCTGCTGACGCCCAGCTTTTTGCTCGTCAGGTCGCCGTGTACGGCGACAGCCCGGGTGGCGCTCACACCCCAGTACTCCCTCAGCGCCGCCACTTTGCCCGCGCTCTCCTGGCGGATCAGGAAATGAACGGTCGTGCCTTTTCGTTCCAGAAGTTTTTTGACCAGGCGCTTGCCGATGAAGCCCGTGGCTCCTGTGACGAAATATTGCATGTTGTGTTTTCTCCGCTGAACTGTCGATCAAAAAAACTGATTCTTGCTTAAACCGCATGACTCCCTATTCAGCAGAAACCCGCGCTCAGCGGCGCAGGACGGGCTTTTCCATAGAGGGAGGCATCTAAACACTGCCGCGGGGAAGGCTTATATTTTCTAGTCTATGCGGCATACTTGTCCGCGCAAATCCACAACCTTCACCGCCTGGAGTCCATCATGGTCAAGAAACTGCAAAAAATGAGCGCCGACAAAAAATCCGGCCCCCAACTTTCGGGCGCCGTCAAAGAGTCCGCACAGCAAATCTGGCTGGCCGGCCTGGGTGCATTCTCCAAGGCGCAGGAAGAAGGCGGCAAAGTCTTTGAAACCCTGGTCAAGGAAGGCCTGTCCATCCAGCGCAAGACCCAGGCCGTTGCCGAGGAAAAAATCTCCGAAGCCACCAGCAAGATGGCCACCATGGCCACCGACATCCAGTCCAAAGCCGGCCACCAGTGGGACAAGTTGGAAAACATTTTTGAAGACCGCGTTGCCAAGGCCCTGAACAAACTCGGCGTGCCTTCCGCCAAAGACGTGGACGCACTGATCGCGCGCATCGACGAACTCAACCGCAATGTGCAAAAGCTCAGCGGCAAAGCCCCTGCGACCAAGACCGCGGCAAAGCCCGCCGCCAAGAAGGCCCCCGCCGCCAAGCGCCCGGCCGCGCGCAAGTCGGCTTAAGCCGCAGCAGGCTTCACAAGAAAAAGGGACACATCGTCCCTTTTTTTACGCCTGTGCGCTTTGCTGCATAGCAGCAAATATTGGCAAGACCGCCGTCTACACTTTCTTCTCATGACTTCAGCCAAGCGTTCCAACAGCAAGCCCTCCAACAGCCAGCCGCGCATTGCCTTGGCCCTTGCCGGTGGCGGTCCCCTGGGGGCCATCTATGAGATCGGGGCCTTATGCGCCCTCGATGAATCCCTGCAGGGCATTTCCTTCACCGGACTGCACCATTACGTCGGTGTCTCGGCTGGCGGCTTTATCGCGGCGGGCCTGGCCAACGGCATGACGCCGCGCGAACTCTGCGCCGCCTTTATCGAAAACGACGACCAGGCCTCGGAGGTGTTTGATCCGGCCTGGCTGATGGTGCCGGCTTATGGGGAGTTCCTGCGGCGCGGCATTGCGCTGCCCGGCCTGGCCGCGTCGGCCGTATGGCGCGCCACCTTTGGGCGCAAGTCTTTGGTCCACGCGCTGGAAGCGCTGGGACCGGCCTTGCCCACCGGCATTTTTGCCAATGATGAGGTCGACAAGCAGCTCGAAAAGCTGTTTTCCAAACCCGGGCGCACCAACGACTTCCGCCAGCTACGCACCAGGCTGACGCTGGTGGCAACCAACCTGGACAGTGGCGATGCCGCGCCCTTCGGCCGTCCCGGCTGGGACCACGTACCGATTTCCAAAGCCGTGCAGGCCAGCTCGGCATTGCCCGGTCTCTTTCCGCCCGTGGAGATCGACAACCACTACTACGTGGACGGCGCCCTCAAAAAGACCATGCACGCCGGCGTGGCCATGGACGAAGGCGTGGACCTGATGTTCTGCCTGAACCCGCTGGTGCCCTTCAACTCCACGCGCGCCCCCCGGCTGGCCATGGACCAGCGCGTCATGCGCCGCGGCCTGCCGCCCGAAAAACAGGCCATCCCGCGCATCGTCAGCGGCGGTCTGCCCGCGGTCATGAGCCAGACCTTCCGCTCCATGATCCACTCGCGGCTGGAGCTGGGCATGAAGCACTACGAGCACGCTTACCCCGACACCGACATCGTGCTGCTGGAGCCCGACCACCGCGACGCCGAGATGTTCCTGGCCAATACCTTCAGTTACCGGCAGCGCCGCGAACTGGCCGAGCACGCCTACCAGAAGACCCGGCAGATGCTGCGCTCGCGCAAGACCACGCTGTCGGCCAAGCTCGGGCGGCACGGCGTGAGCCTGAACCTGGACGTCCTGGAGGACCCAAAGCGCCACCTCGTGACCCCAAGGCCCGCCGCCACCCGCGTGGGCCGCGCCATCGCCTCGCTGGAGGAGGTGATGGAGGATTTAAGCCATGCGCTGCGATCGCCTTCCCGCACGGCGCCGGCGACGTAACCCAAAGGTTCTCTATGGGCAGACCCAGGTTTGTGGACTTCCCTAGTTTCGCGCCGGCAGGCGCTGGGTTAGAGTTAAAGAACAATACGAGGTAGACAACTTATGGCGAAAAAAGCGCCGCGCCGTACAGCAGAGCGGATCCTGGAGGTCACCCTGGACCTCTTCAACCGCTTTGGCGAGCCCAATGTGTCGACCACGCTGATCTCCGCCGAGCTCAACATCAGCCCCGGCAACCTTTACTACCACTACCCCGCCAAAGACGAGCTCATCAACTCGCTGTTCGACCGTTATGAAAAATCCCTGAGCGAGCTGCTCAACGCCAGCGACGGCGTGCGCGACGTGGAGGACGCCTGGTTCTTCATGCACACGCTGTTCGAGCTGATCTGGCAGTACCGCTTCCTCTACCGCGACCTCAACGACCTGCTGAGCAAGAACCGCCGGCTGGAAACCCACTTCCAGTGGGTGCTCAAGAACAAGACGCGCGCCGTCAAGGGCCTGCTCGACGGCATGAGCCGCGCCGGCGCCATGACGATTGATTCGCGCGAAGTCGAGGCCACCGCCACCAGCATGGTGGTGGTGCTCACCTACTGGCTCAGCTTCGAATACGTGCGCGACCCGCGCAACGCGCTGGAGCCGGCCAACGCCCAGGCCGCACTGCTGCGCGGCGCGCACCATGTGCTCAACCTGCTGATCCCCTACCTCGAGCAAAGCCAGCGCGCGCACCTGCAGGCCCTGGTCGGCGCGTATAGCAACCCGGCTTGAGTTCCCTCAAACAGCCCTCATTGATAACGCCAACAATTTTTACCAGGAGACAAGACACATGGCCAAATGGACTGCCTTTCCCCATGCCGGTGATTACGCATTCGATGCCGCCAGCCTGAAGAAGAACTGGGCCCGCCTGCACGCGGGCGATTGCGAACCCCTGCCCAAGGATGCGGACGTGCTGCAGGCCTGGGTGCTGTTCCACAACGGCGAGTTCCAGAAAGCCTTTGACGCCGGCCTCAAGGCCGGCGGCGCCGGTATTACGGTGGCCAACAAGGCCGCGAGCATGTACGCCACTTACCTGGAAACCAAGGAAAAAGCCAAGCTCGACATCTTCATGGAAGTCGCCGCCCGCGCCGAAGCCCAGCAAAAGGAAGATCCGAAAAACGCCAACGCGTGGTACTGGCAGGCGTACGCCCTGGGCCGCTACAGCCAGGGCATCAGCGTGGCCAAAGCCCTGGCGCAAGGCCTGGGCACCAAGGTGAAAAACGCGCTGGAGCAGGCGATCAAGCTCTCGCCCAAGCATGCCGACGCCCACATCGCGCTGGCCGCCTTCCACGCCGAGGTGATCGACAAGGTGGGGTCGCTGATAGGCGGCATGACCTACGGCGCCAAAAAAGACGTGGGCCTTTCGCTTTACAAGGACGCACTGAAACTGAACCCCGGCTCCGCCATCGGCATGATCGAGTACGCCAACGGTATGGTCATGCTTGAAGGCGACAAGAAGATGAAGGAAGCCACCAAGCTTTATGAGCAGGCCGCGGCCAGCAAGGCGATGGATGCGACGGAGAGGCTGGATGTGGAGATGGCTAAGGCTGAGCTCGAAGACTAAGCCGGGTCTTGCTCCGGCCTGTGCGCTCTCCCCTGTCTTACCTCTGCTCCCTCCCTGTCCTCTTCTAAGTTCTGCCGGCCGGGGGTTGCCCGGCGGCAACTCTCAGCACAGGGCAGGCGCGCAAGCCGGAGCAAGACCCGGAAACACTACCCTTGCCCCGAAGCCTCAGTAGCTTCAGCCTTCTTCACCACCCGGACCTGCGGCGACAACTGCCAGAAAATCCCGGCGGAGGCCAAGGTAATCAGCCCCATCGCAGCGAAGGTCGCCTGGAAAGCATGCAAGGTCTGCATCGACTCACCAGTGCCGAAGAAGCTGGTGAAGGCGGCCAGCACCGCGCCGGCCGCCGCCACGCCCATGCTCATGGCGAGCATTTGCACCATGGACAGCAGGCTGTTGCCGCTGCTGGCCATGTCGCTGTCGAGATCGCGCAGGGTGACGGTATTCATCGCAGTGAACTGCATCGAATTGACAGCGCCAAAGCAGGCCAGTTGCACGATGTGCAGCCATAGCGGCTGGGCCGGTGTGACGAACGCGAAGCTGGCCATGGTGACACCCACCAGCACGGTGTTGGTCACCAGCACTCGTCGATATCCGTAGCGCGTGATCAGCGGTGTGGTGACGCGTTTGGTCAGCATGCTGGCCACGGCGACAGGCACCATCATCATGCCGGCCTGCAGCGGCGAATAGTCCAGGCTGACCTGCAGCAGCAAAGGCACCAGGAAAGGCATGCACGAGCTGCCCAGGCGCGAAAACAAATTGCCGAGCAAGCCTATGCTTAGCGTGGGGATCGAAAACAGCTTGGGCGAAAACAGCGGGTCGGGCCGCCTGGCCGCGTGCAGCCAGTAGGCGGCCAGGCTGGCCATGCCGAACACCAGCAGCACCAGCACACCGGCTTGCTTCAGGCCCAGGCCCGAAAGCCCATCGACCGCGAGCGACACCACCACCATGCCAAAGGCCAGGAACAGATAACCGGGCAGGTCAAAGCGCGGCATGTGGGGCCGCGGGTTGTCCTGCATGTAAAACAGGGTGGCGATGCCGCCCAGCAGCCCCACCGGGATATTGATGAGGAACACCCAATGCCAGGTGGCCACCTCGACCAGCCAGCCGCCTAGGGTGGGACCAATCAACGGGCCTATCAGGCCCGGGATCGCGATAAAACTCATGGCCTGCAAAAAACGCTCGCGCGGAAAGGCGCGCAGCACGGCCAGCCGGCCCACCGGCAGCAGCAGCGCCCCGCCCATGCCCTGCACTACGCGTGCCGCCACCAGCTGCATCAGGTTGCCGGACAGCGCGCAGGCAATAGAGCCGATGACAAACAGGGAAATCGCGCCCACAAATACGCGCCGGGTGCCGAAGCGGTCGGCGATCCAGCCGGACGCCGGGATCAACATCGCCATGGTGAGCGAATAAGCCACCACCACCGATTGCATGCGAAGTGGGCTCTCGCCAAAGCCGCGGGCCATGGCCGGCAGGGTGGTATTGACGATGGTGGCGTCCAGCGTCTGCATGAAAAAGCCGATGGCCACCAGCCAGAGCAGTACGCGCAATGATTTTTCTTCTGCCTGCATGGATAAATGAATGAGAGATGAAAAGGACGGACTTGGTTCACCGGACTGCAAAAATCTCCGGCCAGCAAAAAGCCGCCTCAAGGGCGGCTTTCAAGCGGAGCGTCGGGAAAGCCTCAGGCCGAGAAGCTGGAGCCGCAGCCGCAGGTGCTGGTGGCGTTCGGGTTCTTGATGACGAACTGGGCGCCTTCGAGGTCGTCCTTGTAGTCGATCTCCGCACCCACCAGGTATTGGTAGCTCATGGCGTCGATCAGCAGCGACACGCCATTCTTGGTCATGGTGGTGTCGTCTTCGTTGGTGATTTCATCAAACGTGAAGCCGTACTGGAAACCGGAGCAACCGCCGCCCTGCACGAACACGCGCAGCTTCAAATCGGGATTGCCTTCCTCGGCGATCAGCTCGGCCACCTTGGACGCGGCGCTGTCGGTGAAGACAAAGGGGGCGGGCATTTCAGTCTGGATATTTTCGGCAACGGCACTCATGGGGACTCCAATACATCATCAAGCGGACACGGTCCGCGACTCGCGGGCTTCAGGCTCCGGCTCTGTTCAAGCTCTCACGGCACTGATGCGCAAATAGTACAGCAATTCAATCAACCATAACGCCCATGCGTGTTAGGCCCCATGCTGACTTGTGAGCGCTTACTCGCAGGCCTCAGCCTGCCAGCTCAGATATTGTTGGCCGCCAGCTTGAGCGTGGGCTTTTCTTCCAGCTCGGGGTGCGTGGTGGGGCGCAACTGTCCAAAGATGACGGCGCCCTGGTGCATTTCAAGCGCCTTGTAGGAGACGTCGCCCTCTATCCTGGCTTTGGGCTGCAGCTCCAGCAGCTCGGAAGCATGGACGGGCCCCATGACACGGCCGTTGATGATGACGTGGTCGGCGTGGATGTAGCCGGTCACGGTGGCGGATTCGCTGATCACCAGGATGCTGGAGCCGCCTTCGGCGGCGCGGATGTCGCCTATGACCTCGCCGTCTATGCGCAGGCCGTCGGTGAATTTCAGGTTGCCTTCAATACAGCTGCCCTGGGCAATCAGGCTTTTGATGGGCGGCTGTTTCTTTTTTCCAAACATACAAGATTCCTGTGCTGGGTCGGTGTGGCGGTGGGCGGGATGGCGGGGGGAAATTCAAAGCTTAAAGGTCTGGGCGGATCTGACCGTTGTTCCTTCGATGACCTTAGCTGTAACAGTTTGTACCACGGCTTGGGGTGGCAAGTCGAGGACACCTTCCACACGCCGGTACTGTTTGAACTGTAAAGTTTGCGGACCTCCGGGCAAAGTCATGCTCCAGGGCTTGCCGGCCTGGGTTCCATGGACGGTCAGGTCCAGTTTTCCGTTGAAATTCGGGGCAGATTTCTCGGCCTGGATGACCAGCACCTGCCACCTGAGCTGGGTGTCGGACAGCTTTTCGGCCTGCAGGCTGCGGATGGAGGCGACTTCGGCGCTGCCGGCCGGCAGCAGTTTTTCAAAAAAGCCGAGGTCGTCGCGCAGGCCGCGGTTGTCAGCCTCCAGCTGCCGGATCTGGCTCATCATTTTTTCCTGGGCGGCTTTTTCGGCGGTCAGCAGGCTGCCCGAGGTGTTGGCGATGGACTGGGCCTTGTCGCGGTCCGCGCGCAGGTTGGCCACTTCCTGCCGCAGCAGGACCAGTTCCTCCTTGCTGCCGCTGTCCGTGCCGGTGATGCCCTTGCCGAACTCAAAGGCCCACAGCGCGATGGCGCCCGAAAATCCCAGCATCAGGGCGCCAGCGATCCAGCGCAAGGGCCAGGGGAGCGAGCTGCGCACCGACATGCGCGGGGAACTGATGGTCAGGCGGCGGCGGAACAGGCGAAATTTCAAGGAAGGCCCTGCGGTTTTCGGTTCGGGAGTGCATTGTGCACGCAGACGGGGCCCGCATCGAGTATTAACCCGGCAAACCGAGGTAAGGGTTTGCATCCGGGTGTTTTACCCGTCCACACGCCTTCAGGGCCAGCAGACAGATGAAACAAGCAAAGAAACCGCGTGGGCCATAAAAAAAGCCGCCTGGTGCAAACCAGGCGGCTTTTTTGGGGATGAAGCGGATTAGCGCTTGCTGAACTGCTTGCGGCGGCGAGCAGAACGGAAACCGACTTTTTTACGTTCGACTTCACGTGCATCGCGCGTCACAAAGCCGGCCTGGCTCAGGGCCGGCTTCAGCGTTGCGTCGTAATCGATCAGCGCGCGGGTGATACCGTGGCGCACCGCGCCGGCCTGGCCGGACTCGCCGCCGCCGTGGACGTTGACCATGATGTCAAACGTCTCGACGTGGTTCGTCAGAAACAGGGGCTGGCGGCAGATCATGATCGAGGGTTCACGACCGAAGAACACCTGGATGTCACGGTCATTGATCGTGATCTTGCCGGTGCCTTTTTTGATAAACACACGGGCGACGCTGGATTTGCGACGGCCGGTGCCATTGTTCCATTCACCAATCATCAATGGCTCCTTAGATGTCCAGCACTTTGGGCTGTTGGGCGGCATGCGGGTG
>Ga0102588_1001727_pt1 | contig 14899 bp, 18 predicted proteins | sample AraplaMF_Col_mMS_FD_76854 | JGI IMG/M metagenome (GOLD analysis project Ga0102588, IMG submission 76854) | Arabidopsis root microbial communities from the University of North Carolina, USA - plate scrape MF_Col_mMS (SPADES assembly) (version 2) | ecosystem: Host-associated > Plants > Roots >...
ATGCGACCGGCGCGCAGTTCGGCGACGATTTCTTCGGTGCTGGAAATGGACATATTTTTTCCTTTGATGTGAGGCACAGAGCGTTTCTTTGTTAACCCGCTATTTTAAAGGATTTGGCGCACTTCCGCCCCCTCGAGCGCCGCCATTAGGGGTTTTGGCCTAGACTGAATTGCTTTTCAACCCTGAAGGAGGCAGCGATGAAGACTAGCGGTTCGGCCGTCTGGACTGGCGGCATCAAAGATGGACGTGGAGCAATCAGTACTGCAAGCGGCGCGCTACAGGCGGCGCCTTACGGTTTTTCCAGCCGTTTCGAGGGCAAACCGGGCACCAACCCGGAAGAATTGATCGGCGCGGCGCATGCCGGCTGCTTCACCATGGCCCTGTCGCTGATCCTGGGCGAGGCCGGGCTGACGGCTGAAAAGATGGAAACCAAAGCCGAAGTAACGCTGGATAAAGTCCCCGACGGCTTCTCGATTTCCGCCATCCACCTCGACCTGCAGGCGAAGATACCGGGCGCCGACAAGGCCAAATTCGAAGAACTTGCCAATAAAGCAAAGCTTGGCTGCCCCGTATCCAAGCTCTTCAAAGCCAACATCACCCTCACCACCACCCTCCTTTAACCCAGTAACCGTCGCTCATCGAGGGTCAGACCCTGCGGGTCTGGCCCTGGTTTACCGGTTTCCAAAAATTTCCCTTGAACTTTTTAATTGCGACCACTATTATTAAGTCATTCGATGACGGTCGTCATCATTAACCCTCAAAGGAAACCACCATGAACATCAAAGATTCCGTCGTATTCATCACTGGCGCAAACCGTGGCCTCGGCCTGCAACTGGCGAAAGCCGCCCTCGCCGCAGGTGCAAAGAAAGTCTACGGCGCCGCCCGCGACCCGAAATCGGTCACCCTGCCCGGCGTCATCCCGGTCCAGTTGGACGTGACCAACCACGACGAAATCGCCGCCGTCACCCGTGAATACAAAGATGTGAGTGTGCTGATCAACAACGCCGGCATCGTCCGCGCCGGCGGCATCCTGGCCGACAACTCCCTCGAGCAGGCCCGCGCCGAAATGGAAACCAACGTAATCGGCCCTATGCTGCTGAGCAAAGGCTTCGCCCCGACGCTGAAAGCCAACGGCGGCGGCGCCATCGTCAATATCCTGTCCGTGCTGGCGTGGTACAGCCAGGGCCCAACCAATACCTACAGCATGTCGAAGTCGGCCGCCTGGGCGCTGACCAACGGCCTGCGCATCGAACTGGCCGCACAAGGCACGCAAGTGGTGGGTGCCCACATGGGCTATATGGATACCGACATGACTGCCGGCTACGAAATCGACAAGATCAAGCCAGAAGCAGTGGCAGCACAGATCTTTGCCGCGCTGGCCGAAGGCAAGGAAGAGGTGTTGGCGGATGACCTCACCCGCCAGGTCAAGTTGGGCATCAACGCGGAAGTGCCGGCTTACATAGCCGCCTCCCGCACCGCAGCCTGAACAAAGCTTCTGCAGAAATGTCATCCGCGAGGTTCCAACTTAGATTATTTGAATTACAATTCTTTCCATAACCCAACTATGGAAGAGCTTGTGTATGGATTTTCTTAAGCTTGCAAACCTTCGACCCGGCCTTCCTGTAGGCTCACTTGCCGACGCTATCGGCGAGTCCTGGAAGGCGCCCGAGTTTCACCAGCTAGGGCTGGTGAAACTCGCCGCCAAAAATGAAAAAAAGTTTTCTGCTCGGCTGGATGAGAAACAAATCATCGGGGAACTCCGCTATTCAACTGGGTTTCCCGAAAGCCATCGCATTGAGGGATTGTTCGTCTGCATGCTTCTGAGCAAGGCGCTTGCCGTCCGCCCGCAATTCACCCCATTCGAGTCGCAAGGCACCGGCGAAAACCCCGAAACGGCCACGTTCATCGACCGCAGCGAACCGGGCTACGATATTGTGATCAACACCAAAGGCCAGCTTGTCAGCAACATTATCTTGCGTTCACGCGATGCGGTATTCCCCGCTTTCGAGCCCGCAGCGCCCAACTTGAAGCAAGCATTCAATATTTGGCCGAGCGATGCCAAACGGATTCCAGAATCTGCTCGTGGCTCCGAATGGCATGATGGTTGGCTTTTTGGTTTGCCGCCAGGGATCAGCAGTCAGCATTGGCCACTCCACCCACGTCACGGCTATCCCTTGCGTCATGCATTTACTTTGCGCCTACCGCCCGACTACCGCGTCAAAGGACAGGAGCTGGTGGCTCTTAGCCTGTTTGTTGGAGACATGGCGGAAAACGCGCCAAAACTGGATGGGTTTGTCCCGCAACTGATGGTATCGCATCCGCAAAGCTTTGCGATGGAAGACGTGATATGCCGGAAGTATGTAGGGATCTGGCTGACCCAAGACGAATTCGAAGGCCCGCCCTGCCATCCACCAATGACGCAAACTATGGCGGCATCGATAGATTTCAATGAAATCAAATGGATCGCCGAGGGCTATTCTGCAAGCTTCCCCCCACCGCGTGGCGAGGACGGCGTGCGGCTCAAATGGCCGGAAGGAGCCGCAGGTACAGACCTCGGCGTTGCCTTCCCGTTGACCGTCGTTGTCAGGGATGAGGACCCAAACGTCGGCTTACCGCCGCGCGACGAAGACGGCGATGAGAGCAGTTACATTTCAATGTTCTCCGAGCAGGGCGAAGAGCTGGGCCTTGAACGCTTCCACGAAGCCCCGCATGTCCATCATCTTGGCGGAACTATGTACGGCGACGCCGGGCGCATGCACTTTGGGCCGTACTATCTTGAGTTTCACCAAGACTTCGGCGGCTGCAACCTTGCAGGCGGAGACATCCAAATTGACCTCAAGCGCATGGCGCTCAACTGGTCGCGCTGACCTAGCGAATCAACCGGCTGCGTTCAGTGACAGCATGCGCTCAACGTAGCGGGCGATCAGGTCGATCTCGAGGTTAACCTTGGAGCCGGCCTTCAGGTGCTTCAGCGTCGTGACCTGAATGGTGTGTGGGATCAGGTTGATCGAGAAGGAGCAGCCAGTGGCGCTGTCTTCGACGCGGTTGACGGTCAGCGACACGCCATTCACCACCACCGAGCCCTTGTAAGCCAGGTATTTCGCCAGGTCGCGCGGCGCTTCGATCACCAGTTCGTGCGATTCGCCGACCGGTTCGAATTTTCGCACAACGCCCAGGCCATCGACGTGGCCGGAGACCAGGTGGCCGCCCAGGCGCTCGGCCAGGGTCAAGGCCTTTTCCAGGTTCACTTCAGTGGTCGTGTCCAGGCCGACGGTCTTGTTCAAGCTTTCGCGCGAAACGTCGACGGTGAAGCCGGTCGCGGTCTTTTCCACCACCGTCATGCAGGCGCCGTTCAGGGCGATCGAGTCGCCCAGGCCGACATCGGCCATCGGCAGGCCGCCGGCATCCACGTCCAGGCGCACGCCTGCATCAGCGCCGCCTTCCAGCGGGGTTACGGTTTTGATTTTGCCGACTGCGGCTACGATTCCAGTAAACATAGTGATCTTTGATGAGGGTTGAATCGGGCAAGGATACGCAAATCGGCGCCGACTTGCTTAACCTCGTGGAATTTCAGGCTGTGCTTGCCGCTGAGCTCGGTCAGCGCTGGCAGGGCGAACATGCCTTGCGCATCGCCCAGCAGGGTTGGCGCGAGGTAGACCAGCAGTTCGTCCACGCAGCCTTCGCGGATCATCGAGCCATTCAGCTTGCCGCCCGCTTCGACGTGCAGCTCGTTGATCTGGCGGCGGCCCAGCTCGCGCATCAGCTCCGGCAAATCGACTTTGCCATGCGCGTTCGGCAGCACGATGATCTCGGCGCCCTTGTCGCGCAGGATGGCTTCTTTCTCCGGATGATGGGCGGCGGCGACGATCCAGGTCCCGCCGCCCTCCAGCACCCGCGCTTGCGGGCTGATTTCCAGCTTGCTGTCGACCACGATGCGGCGCGGCTGGCGCGGCGTTTCGACTGCGCGTACATTCAGTTGCGGGTCGTCGGCTTTCACTGTGCCGATGCCGGTCAGGATGGCGCAAGCCCGGGCACGCCAGGCATGGCCGTCGGCGCGCGCCTCGGGGCCGGTGATCCACTGGCTTTGGCCGTTGTGCAAGGCGGTCATGCCATCCAGGCTGGCGGCGGTTTTCATGCGGACCCACGGCAGGCCGTGGCGCATGCGGTGGAAGAAGCCAATGTTCATTTCGTAGGCCTGGTCGGCCAGCAAGCCGCTGGCGACTTCGATGCCAGCGGCAGAAAGGCGCGCCATGCCGTTGCCTGCTACCAGCGGGTTCGGATCTTCCATCGCCGCGACGACGCGGCCCAGTCCTTCGCGTACCAGCGCATCGGCGCAGGGCGGCGTGCGGCCGTGATGGCTGCACGGCTCCAGTGTGACGTAGGCCGTGGCGCCGCGCACGTCGTGGCCGCGGCGCTTGGCGTCCTTCAGGGCCTGGACCTCCGCATGATCCTGCCCTGCGGCTTGGGTCACGCCCTCGCCGATCACAACGCCGTCGCGCACGATCACGCAGCCAATGCGAGGATTGGGAGAAGTGGTAAACAAGCCTTTCTCTGCCCATTGCAGGGCCAATCGCATGCCTTCGAGGTCGCTGTTGATGTTCATATGCTTGCGCAGGTTGCCGGTTCCAGGGCGGGATCGCATAGGCGCGCCCTGCCCTGCATATTGATCTTGATATTGCGCTGCGCGCCGGCCAGTTCAAGCGTGATGGTGCCAAAGTTGGCGGCATTCGGGTGGGCGGCGCGGCAGCTTCGTCCTGCTGCATTATATGAAATATAGGCCGGGGCTGTGTTGTCGGTGAACCTGGCCCTTACCAGCAGTCGCCCGGAGGGCGGCATATGGCGGAACAGGACTGCCTCGCCTTCGTCGGGGCTGCGGTTGGCATTCGCATCGATGACAATCAGCCAACCTTGCTGCCAGCTGCCGTTTTGCGCCAGCAGGGTTACCACGCGGCGGCGGGCGATGGCCTGGGCGCGTGTGTCGTTGATGGCCGCCAGCAGGTCGGCGGAGGCTGAGCGCAACTGGCGTCCGGCCAGCATATTGCTCAGTTCCGGCAGTGCGGAGGCGAACAGGATGGAGAGAATGGCAAGGACGATCATCAGCTCCAGCAGCGTGAAGCCGGGCCTCGTGCTTGCCCGCTGGCGCGCGGCGCGCTTCAGCGCCAGCAGTTGCGCGAGGGTCCGGTGGCGAGATGGAGCCCGCTGCTGGTGAGGATAAGACGTTCGCATTGCGGATCCCTGAAACGGCTGTCAACCTTAGGCGTGCCGGGCGTAGCGACTAGTTGGATGCAGTCGCGGATTTGCTGGCCATCGCAGGCCTTGCCCTCCAGCTCGTAGGCACTGGAACTAGCGCTGCGGCCTGACCACCAACGATACTCGCCGTCGGTGCCCGCCGAAAATGCCACATAGCTGTTGAAGCGTGTGAAGTGGCGTTCTTGTTGCTGCATCAGTTCCTGCAATGCCGCTTGCGCTTCGCTGCGCCGCATGCGGATAACGGCTTCGCTCCAGACGGGCATTGCTATGGCGGAGAGAATACCGATGATGACCAGCGCGACCAGCATGCCGAGCAGAGTGCCGCCAGCGGATGCGCGCGCGCTCATTGCCCGTCCTCGCGGCTCGCGGCGTCATGCAACGCTTGCCAATCGATGATTTCGCGCCAGCTATGGCGGCGTACAGGCGTTGGGGGCGTGTAACTTGCCTGCAGCACCGTTTCAGCGCCGGGCCGCGTGCCGAAGCCAATCACTGTTACACGGTAATAGTAGGCAGGCGGCGCCCCGGCTGGCGTATATGCGATGCGTTCCACCAGGTAGCGCGGGCGACGGAAAGGCAGCATTCCCTGCCCGGTTTCCATTGGCGCACCAGTCAGAGTGCCATATTCGGTGCCGCCATTGCCCGCCAGGTCGACGGTTTGCCAGGCGGGTGCGGGGCTTCCTGGCTGTTGCTGCGAGGCAGGTACGTCGAGTGGCTGGCCAAGGCCAGCGTTGATATCACGTTCAGCATCCATCAGTGCATCCTCCGCAGACTGGAAGGCGATCAGGCGGTCCCGCTCGGCGCGGGCGGCCCTCTCGCCCAGCATGGCCATTTGCGCTGTCGATGCGCCGATCGTCAGCGCTGCGAGCAGTAGTAACATCGTTACGGGAAGCGTTACACCGTGTTGATAGTGGCGCATGACTGTCTCCATTACGGATTGCGCAGCGCGACCGTCGCTGTGAACAGGCGGCGTGCGCGGCGCTGCATCGGCTCGGCCAGGCTGGCTTCATCAATCCGCGTACCGGGCAGCAGATCGTAGCTGCTTAAAGCGTCGCCGACACGCGAGCCGCGCTCGCCATGCAGCAGCAACGCGAATCGGACGCTGGCGACCCGCTGCCAGTAAGGCCGCATCGCTCGTTCGGACGCGGGAAGCGCGGCATCGAGCGCATCGATACCGCTGGCCGCCAGGTAGAGGTTGGGGATGTTGTCGCGCGGGCTGTCCGTGTCGATGCCGTATAAGACGTGGAATGCATCCACACCTCGCACGATGGCATCGGAACCCCAACCGTTCTCGCCCTTGTACTTGCAGCGTAGTTCGGCGATGCCATCGCTGGCGCGGGCGACGTAAAAGATGCTCCAGGCCCATTCGCCCGGATCGGCTGGGAAACCGGCGCAATTGAGCATAGCCCCGCCGCCCTCTGCGCCTGCAATCGCGGCAGGTGCATAACGGATGGCGAGCGCATCACTGCCGTTGACGGAAGGTAGTGCTGCACCAAGACCATCGGCGGCAGTTGCCACGCTTGCTGCATCGCGCCCCTCAACGGCCAATAGTGGCACCGCCGCGGCAGGCGCACCGGCGCCTGGTTCGCCCGGATAGCCCGCCTGGCGCAGCGATTGGCCGATGATCGCCAGTGCGAAGCGGCCATTGTCGTCAATGCGCGTGTTGGCGCCGTTGTGCATGAAGTCGCCATTGGAAGCGTGCAACAACGAGGCGGCGGCCAGGGCGACCAACAGGCTCAGCACCATCGCGATGAGGACTTCGGCCAAGGCCAGGCCATGTTGCTGCGCCCTCATTGCGTGCCCCCGGCACCGGGCGGCGCTGGCGGATCGGCCGGATTGGGCGGCGCGCCAGGCGGCGGCACCAACGGCTGCGCTCCAGCAAGCGCGATGGGCAACGCGATTTCCGGCACGCTGGTGAAGCCGGCAGTGGCGCCATCGGGACGCCGGCTGCGCCAGCCTATTTTGATGACGATTGGCGCGTCGGCGGCATCCGAACATGGCCATTGCAACTGGCCGCCAGGCGCGTTGGCAGCATCGCGGCAAATTACAGCGCGGGCCAGCGGCAATGCAGACGCGAGATGCTGGCGAAACTCACTCAGCTCCTGCTGCGCAATGGCGGCCGGATTACAGGGCGCGACTGTGCAGGCGGCTGCCGCATCGGGCGCGTCGCCTGCCGCATTGGCATCAAACTCAAACCCCAGGTAAGCGGAGGACTGCGCGGCGTTCGCGCGGATGTGGTCAGCAAGCGTGGCGGCAGCCTGCAGGGCTTCGGTCTGCAGTGCCGATTCCTGTCGCGTGCGCATGGCATGCGCCTGCATCGCCAGCGCGCCGACCAGGCCAACGGCCAGCAGCAGCACGGCAACCAGCACCTCCACCATCGTGAACCCAGCAATTGGACGACGCATGGCGCAGCCCTCCCCTGCTGATCAAATTAGTCAGCAGAGGACTCGCGGGTTTGATAAATATCAAGCCTTGGGAGAGAGCTCTTGACCGTCACCAACTTCTTCGATCGCGTCCTGGAATTCGGCCAGGTCTTCGAAGTTCTTGTAGACGGAAGCGAAGCGGATATACGCCACCTTGTCGAGGCGCTTTAGTTCAGCCATGACGAGCTCGCCGACGAAGACGGAATCGACTTCGCGCTGGCCGCTGGTCAGCAGCTTTTCTTCGATGGAGGACACCGCCTTGTCGACGGATTCCGCGGCAACAGGCCGCTTGCGCAAGGCCAGCATCAGGCTGGCGCGCAGCTTGTCGGCCGAATACTCGGTGCGGCTGCCGTTCTTCTTGACCACATAAGGCATGGTCAGTTCGATCCGCTCCCAGGTGGTGAAGCGCTTGTCGCAGTTCACGCAGCGCCGGCGCCGCTTGATGGCGTCCCCTTCCTCCGACACGCGAGTGTCGAGGACCTGGATATCATCGTGCTGGCAGAACGGGCATTTCATGGATTGAGCGTCTCTTATTATTGAATGAAAAAGCGCCGGACCTTACGATCCGGCGCCTCGATAGTACCAACCGCTTGCTTAGGCGTAAACAGGGAATTTATCAGCCAGCACCTTCACGGCGGCTTTCACACGCTCGATGGTTGCTGCATCGTGCGGGTTATCCAGCACGTCGGCGATCAGGTTGCCCACTTGTTCCGCTTCGGCCTCCTTGAAACCGCGGGTGGTGAAGGCCGGCGAACCCAGGCGAATGCCGGAGGTCACGAATGGCTTCTGCGGGTCGTTCGGGATGCCGTTCTTGTTGCAGGTCATGTGCGCCTGGCCCAGGATCGCTTCCGCTTCCTTGCCGGTCAGGTTCTTGGCGCGCAGGTCGACCAGGAACACGTGCGACTCGGTGCCGCCGGACACGATGCGCAGGCCGCGCTTGATCAGGGTCTTGGCCAGCACGTCGGCGTTCTTCACCACTTGCTGCTGGTAGGCCTTGAATTCAGGGGACAGGGCTTCCTTGAAAGCGACTGCCTTGCCGGCGATCACGTGCATCAGCGGGCCGCCCTGGATGCCAGGGAAGATCGCGGAGTTGATGATCTTTTCGTGTTCGGCTTTCATCAGGATGATGCCGCCACGTGGGCCGCGCAGGGACTTGTGGGTGGTGGAGGTCACGAAGTCAGCGTGCGGAACAGGGTTCGGGTACAGGCCAGCGGCGATCAGGCCAGCGTAGTGGGCCATGTCGACCATGAAGTAGGCGCCAACGGCCTTGGCGACTTTGGCGAAGCGTTCGAAATCGATCTTCTTGGAGAAGGCCGATGCGCCGGCGATGATCAGCTTAGGCTTGTGTTCTTTAGCCAGGGCTTCCATCGCGTCGTAGTCGATGTCTTCTTCAGCGGTCAGGCCGTAGGAAACGACGTTGAACCATTTGCCGGACATGTTCAGTGCCATGCCGTGGGTCAGGTGGCCGCCTTCTGCCAGCGACATGCCCATGATGGTGTCGCCTGGTTTCAGCACGGCGAAGAACACGCCCTGGTTAGCCTGGGAACCGGAGTTAGGCTGCACGTTGGCGGCTTCGGCGCCGAACAGCTGCTTGACGCGATCGATGGCCAGTTGCTCGACCACGTCCACGTATTCGCAGCCACCGTAGTAGCGCTTGCCTGGGTAGCCTTCGGCGTACTTGTTGGTCAGCTGGGAGCCCTGGGCTTCCATTACCGCTGGCGAAGTGTAGTTCTCGGAGGCGATCAGCTCGATGTGGTCGTGCTGGCGCTTGTTCTCGTTCTGGATGGCGGCAAACAGCTCCGCGTCAACGTTGGCGAGGGTGTGATCTTTTGCGAACATGAAATTACTCCAGTTTTTTAAGGCAGATTGGATCGAATCGGGAGCCAAAAGTGACAGGGCAGCCGAAACGCACGTTTCCATCGTGGCTGCCCAGGCGAACGGCTGTTTGAGATCTCACGTTCCCCGGTGGTTGCCCACCTCTCACCAGCAGCGCAAGCGCCAGCTGGTTTTTCGCCAGTTACGTGAGACGGTAATGGAGCCAAGATTGTAATTTAAGTGGCAAATTCCGGCAATCGTTTGGCCGGATTCGGCTGATTTCGCGGGTTATTCGGCCTAAAACCGGTAAACCGGTGCCTGACCCGCAGGGTCAGGCACCTTCTGCGCACAGGGGTCTGACCCTGCGGGTCTGACCCCGCCTTACCGGTTTGGCGTTAGAATCCTCCCAGTTAATATTGGGAGTTCGACCATGATCGTGTTAGTTACCGGCGCAACCGCTGGTTTTGGCGCCGCGATGGCGCGTGTATTCGTCAGAAACGGCCACAAGGTCATCGCCGCCGGCCGCCGCGCCGAGCGCCTGGAAGCCCTGGCCGCCGAACTCGGCCCCAACCTGCTGCCGGTCAAGCTCGACGTTACCGATAAAGGTGCGATCCACGCCGCCCTGGCCTCCTTGCCCGCCGACTGGAAAGAAATCGACGTCCTGATTAATAACGCCGGCCTCGCCCTCGGCATCAAAGGCGCCCACGAAGCCGACCTGGAAGACTGGGAAACCATGATCGCCACCAACTGCACCGGCCTGGTCACCATCACCCGCGCTCTGCTGCCGGGCATGGTCGAGCGCGGCCGCGGCACCATCATCAACCTCGGTTCGGTGGCCGGCGCCTACCCTTATCCAGGCGGCAATGTCTACGGCGCCACCAAGGCCTTCGTCGAACAGTTCACCCTGAACCTGCGCGCCGACCTGATCGGCACCGGTGTGCGCGCTACCAATATCGCGCCCGGCCTGTGCGGCGGCACCGAATTTTCCAATGTGCGCCTGAAAGACGACGCTGCCGCAGCCAAGGTCTACGAAGGCACCACCCCGCTGACCGCCGACGATATCGCCAACACAGCTTTCTGGATTGCAACATTGCCGCAACACATTAATGTAAATTCCATCGAATTGATGCCAACCTGCCAAGGATTCTCGCCATTCGCGATCAAACGCGGCTAAAATGCCGCCCCATGTAAGGGAAAACCGTAAGCAATTGTTACGAGATTGTGCAAAATGCGTTGACGCCGATTCATTTGGCGTAAAATGTTGCCGATTCTCACTTAGTAGCTCTTCTATCTATGTCGTCTGAGTTCACCTGGGAGGTTCGCGTCTATTACGAAGACACGGACGCCGGCGGAATTGTCTATTACGCGAACTATCTGAAGTTCTTCGAGCGCGCGCGCACCGAGTGGTTGCGCTCCCTCGACGTTAACCAGGACAGCCTCCTGCGCGAGCACGACGCCATGTTTGTTGTCAAAAATGTCAGCGCAGACTACCACGCGCCGGCACGTCTGGACGATGTAATAAAATTGACGCTTCGTATTGATAAACTGGGCCGCGCTTCGATCCAGTTTGTACAGGAGGCGTGGTGCGGCGACCGCCTCTTAAATACTGCCCACGTTAAAGTAGGCTGCGTCGACTCGGCCCTGCGCCCACGCGCCGTGCCCGATGCCGTTGCGGCCCGCATGCGCGCATAATAATTAGATTGAGAAACAATGAACGTCACCCAAGACCTTTCCTTCATCGCCCTCATCACCAACGCACACCTGATCGTTCAGTTGATCATGGCGCTGCTGCTTGCGGTTTCCATCATCAGCTGGACCTATATTTTCAAGAAGCTGTTTGACGTGCGCGGCGCACGCAAGCAGACCGTCGAATTCGAGAAGACTTTCTGGGCCGGCGGCAACCTGCACGCCCTGCACGCCAGCGCCGGCAGCAACCGCGCCAACAGCGGCGCCCTGGCCCGCATCTTCGAAGCCGGCATGGGTGAATTCATCAAGGGTAAGCAAGCCGCCGCTTCCAGCCGCGACATGAATATGGGCGACGTGCTGGATGGCGCCCGCCGTGCCATGCGCGCTGCTTTCCAGCGCGAGATGGATGCACTGGAAGCGCACCTGGCTTTCTTGGCATCGGTGGGCTCCGTCTCCCCTTACATCGGCCTGCTCGGTACCGTGTGGGGCATCATGAACGCCTTCCGTGGCCTGGCCAATGTGCAGCAGGCAACACTGTCGGCTGTGGCGCCCGGCATTGCCGAAGCGCTGATCGCGACTGCTATCGGCCTGTTCGCAGCAATTCCGGCCGTGGTGGCGTACAACCGCTTCTCGCACGATATTGACCGCCTGGCGATCCGCTTCGAGAGCTTCGTTGAAGAATTCTCGAACATCCTGCAGCGCCAGTCCCGTTAAAAGGCGAAACTGAAGATGGCTTCTTCCTTCTCCAGCAGCATGCGCGGCAGCCGCGGCGGCCGCAAGCTGAAGTCCGAGATCAACGTCGTGCCTTATATCGACGTGATGCTCTGCCTGCTGATCATCTTCATGGTGATGCCGACCTCGAATAACCCGAGTTCGATCGACCTGCCGAGCGCCGAAAAAGCAGCCCGTCCGCCGGATGCATTCATTCAGGTGCAGGTGAAGCCGAACGGCTCACTGTCGATCGGCGTCGCCGGCAAATCGGCCGAGGCGCCGGAAACCGAACCGAACCGCGACGCTCTGGTGCGCAAGCTGCGCACCTTGCACGAAAAATATCCCGAGTATCCGGTGTTGATCGCCGGCGACAAGGAAAGCAAGTACAACGATGTGATCCAACTGATTTCCGAAGCGAAGAAGATGGGGATTAACCGCGTTGGCTTGGCAACGAAGTAAGTCATGGCAATGACGATGGCAAATGCAGGCGGACCGTACCGTGTGCCGAAGCGGCACGGCGGCACGCGCGCGTTTGCGCTCGCGCTGGCGATGCACTGCGTGCTGTTTGCGTTCTTGTGGGTTGGCATTCGGTGGAACAATGACCCGGTCGGCGTGGATGCCGAAATCTGGGACATGACCACGCAGATGGCCGCGCCGCAAGCACCTGAACCGGAGCCGCAGCCTGAGCCGGAGCCGCCTGCGCGCGAGCCTGAGCCTACGCCGACTCCGCCACCGGAAGTGGTGAAGCCGGTGCAGCCCGATCCTGACATCGCGCTGCAGAAAAAGAAAGAGAAAGAAAAGAAAGAACTCGAGCAGAAAATCGCCGAGCAGAAGAAAAAGCTGGAAGACGAGAAGAAGCGACTGGCCGCTGAACAAGAAAAGCAAGACAAGCTGGACAAGCTGGAAAAAGAAAAAGCCAAGAAACTGGCGGAACTGAAAGAGAAGGAAAAAGCTGCCAAAGCCCGTGCCGCAGAAATGCAGCGCATCATGGGTTCGGCAGCTGCAGGCTCCACCGGAACGGCGGCGCGTTCAACCGCGCCTAACCTGGACAAGGGCTATGTCGCAAAGCTGCGTACCAAGATCATGGGCCGCATCGACTATCCTGGCGCCAAGCAGGATATCGAGGCAAGGTTCATGGTCAGCCAGCTTCCTAGCGGCGAAGTCATGTCCGTGAAAAAAACGAAAAGCAGCGGTGTAGCTGCGTATGACACTGCGGTGGAGAATGCGATTTATAAGGCCTCGCCCCTGCCGAAACGCGATGACGGCACGGTGGCGCGCGAGCTTGAACTCGTGTTCAATTTGAAGGACGTACCTTGATGAACAAAGCTAAATTAATGTTCGTAGTGGCCGGCACAGCATTTGCGCTGTCGGCCCAGGCGCAACTGCGCGTCGAAATTTCCGGCGTCGGCAGCAACCAGATCCCGGTAGCAGTCGGCCCATGCGCCGGCGAAGCCTCGGCTCCGGCCCAGATCTCGGAAATCGTCAAAGCCGACCTGACCCGCAGCGGCATGTTCAAGATCATCGACGCTTCGCCAACCACCAACCTGATGCAGGTTGAAGCGACCAGCTATAAGGCACGCGGCGCCGACGCGCTGGTGGCCTGCTCCGTGCAGCAACTCGGTGGCGGCCAGTTCGAGGTGCAGTACCGCCTGATGTCGACCGTGCAGGGCAACGACCTGTCCGGCTTCCGCGCCCCGATGCCGAACCAGTACGGCCGCCTGGCCGCGCACAAGATCGCCGACGACGTGTACGAAAAGCTGACCGGCATCAAAGGCGTGTTCTCGACCCGTATCGCCTACGTGGTGCAGCAAGGCCGCCAGTACCGCCTGGAAGTGGCGGACGCCGACGGCGAGAACGTGATTCCTGCCCTGACTTCGACCGAGCCAATCATTTCGCCATCGTGGTCGCCGGATGGCACCAAGGTTGCCTATGTTTCGTTTGAACAGCGCAAGCCTGTGGTCTATGTGCAGAACCTGGTCACCCGCCAGCGCACCGTGGTCGCCAACGAAAAGGGCAACAACTCGGCACCGGCCTGGTCGCCGGACGGCAAGCGCCTGGCCGTGGCACTGTCCAAGCCCGGCAATACCCAGATCTACATCGTCAATGCCGACGGCAGCGGCATCCGCCGCCTGACCAATGGCAGCACCATCGACACCGAACCCCAGTTCAGCGCCGATGGCCAGTCGATCTATTTCACCAGCGACCGCAGCGGCGGTCCGCAGATTTATCGCATGAGCGTCAACGGCGGCGAACCGCAGCGCGTGACGTTCGGCAGCTCGTACAATATCAGCCCGCGCATTTCCGCTGACGGCAAGACGCTGGCTTATATTTCGCGGCGCGAAGGCGGCGCCTTCCAGTTGTTCGTACTGGACCTGGAATCCCGCCAAGAGCAACGCCTGTCCGATACCACCAGCGACGATTCGCCAAGTTTCGCTCCGAATGGCAAGTACATCCTGTACGCCACTCAGAACGGCGGCCGCCGCTCGCTGGCAGTGGCGTCGACAGACGGCCGGGTTAAGCAACGCTTGAGTATTCAGGCGGGCAATATCAAGGAACCCACTTGGGGCCCTTTCATGAAGTGAAGAAGTAAAAGAAGTAAACGAGAAGTAGCACCTTTAACGACCAGGAGAAATAAAAATGCGTAACGTAAAACACGTAGCCTTCATCCTCAGCACCGCAGCCCTGCTGGCAGCTTGCTCCACCCCACCAGCACCACAGAAGCCAGTTGAAGTGGTTGAGAAGCCAGCCGAGCCAGTCAAGCAAGCTGACACCCGCGCTGTCGAGCCAGTGAAAGCTGAAGTTGACGAGCTGGACATCCCAGGCGGCAAGCTGGCCAACCGTTCCGTGTACTTCGACTTCGACAGCTACGTTGTGCGTGAAGACGGCAAAGAAGTGGTGTCGAACCACGCTGCATACCTGGGCAAGAACCAGCGCACCATCCTGATCCAGGGTAACACCGACGAACGCGGCGGCTCCGAGTACAACCTGGCCCTGGGCCAGAAGCGTGCTGAAGCTGT
>Ga0102588_1001728_pt1 | contig 14893 bp, 6 predicted proteins | sample AraplaMF_Col_mMS_FD_76854 | JGI IMG/M metagenome (GOLD analysis project Ga0102588, IMG submission 76854) | Arabidopsis root microbial communities from the University of North Carolina, USA - plate scrape MF_Col_mMS (SPADES assembly) (version 2) | ecosystem: Host-associated > Plants > Roots >...
TGCTTGCCGCGAGCACCCATTCGGGCGCCAGCGCGCTTCCCACAACAGCGAGGCTTCTGCGTCGCCGGGGCGTCTTCCGCCCGAGACCCAGAATTTCCTCAGGGCCGTGACGGCCGACACCGTTCGCTGCGTCCGCGCCTGACAGGCTTTGCAACGTCTCAGCGACCCTGCCGCGCCGCAGCATGCGCTGCCGTATGGGTTTCCATTACCGTAACGATTCTCTAACGCCCCCCACACGGAGTGAAACATGCGTATTCGCCATCTTGCCGGTGCCATCGGTGCCGCCCTTCTCTTCAGTGCCGGGGCGCACGCCGACGGTTTCCAGCAGGTCGTTTCGTTCGGCGACAGCCTGAGCGATAACGGCAATGTCGCCATCCTCAGCGGTTCGCCGGTGATCACCCGCTTCACGACCAACCCGGGCACCGTCGCGGTCGAGAACATCGCGAAGCACTTCAACCTGACGCTGACGCCGTCGCTCGCCGGCGGCACCGACTACGCCTTCGGTGGCGCCCGCGCCGCCATCGCGAATCCGGTGCCGGCCACGTCGACGCAGGTCCAGCAGTACCTCACCGCCAACGGCGGCAAGGCCAACCCGAACGCGCTGTACACGATGTGGGTCGGCGCCAACGACCTGCTCGCCGCCGCGGCCAACCCCGCCACGGCGCAGGGCGCCGTCGCCACGGCCGCCACGAACGAAGTCGGTCAGATCAAGGCCCTGCAGGCCGCCGGTGCGAAGACGATCGTCGTCTTCAACCTGCCCGACGTGGGCAAGACCCCGGCCGCGCTCTCGCAGGGCGCCGCCGCCTCGCAGGGCATCTCGCAGCTCGCCCAGGTCTACAACGGCGTGCTCTCGGGCGGCCTCGCCTCGGCGAACCGCGGCATCGTGCCGATCGATACCTACGCGCTGCTCAACGAAGTCATCGCCAGCCCGGGCACCTACGGCTTCACCAACGTCACCGTGCCGGCCTGCACCACCGCCAGCTCCATTACCTGCTCGCCGGCCACGCTGCGCGATCCGAACGCGGCCGCTACCTACCTGTTCGCCGACGGCATCCACCCGACCAACGCCGCGCACGCGCTGCTCGGTCAGTACGCGATCTCGGTGATCACGGCGCCGCAGCAGATCTCGCTGCTTGGCGAAGCGGGTCTCGCGTCCAGCGCCGCGCACACCCGCACGCTGCGCAACCAGATGATGGCCGACAACTTCGGTGCCGAGACGCGCGTCTTCGCGGCCGTCGATTACGGCCAGCAGAAGTTCAAGAACACCGATACCTCGCCCAAGACCGACAGCGACAACGTGAATCTGACCATCGGTGCCGACGCACGCGTCAGCGACCACGTGTCGGTCGGTGTCGCCGCGGGCGTCGCCTCGGCCAAGGCCGACTTCAAGGGCGGTGGCGGCTACAAGATGCAGGACATCGCGGGCTCGGGCTACGCCTTCTATCACAACGGTGGCGGCTACGTCGGCACCTACGTGAGCTTCGGCCAGCTCAGCTTCACCGACATCGACCGCCGCATCGACCTCGGCACGGCCCGTCGCACGGAGACCGGCAAGACGGACGGTTCGCACGTCGGCGCCGGCCTCACCGGCGGCTGGTGGTTCGGCAGCGACACGCTGAAGACCGGTCCGTACGTCTCGGTCGACTTCGAACAGCTGCGCGTGTTCGGCTACACCGAGCGCAACAACACCAGCACCGCGATGCGCTTCGACAAGCAGACCCGTAACTCGCGCATCGAGACGGCCGGCTGGCGCCTGCAGGGTGCGTGGCAGTCCGGCAACACGATGCTCCGTCCGTTCGTCGACGTGGCCTACAACCATGACGGCCGCGCCGAAGATCGTTACGTCACCGCCGGCCTCACGAACATGGCAGGCCAGTTCAGCATCCAGGGCTTCTCGCCCGACAAGACCTGGGTGACGGCCGACGTGGGTGTCACCGCCGACTTCAACCAGACCTGGAGCGGCTGGGTCAGCTACACCGGTCGCTTCGCCGACGACACCCAGCGCTACAACGGCCTGAACCTCGGGCTGAAGATGGCGTTCTGATCGAACGCGTTCCGCACGATGAAAAAACGCCGGCCATGTGCCGGCGTTTTTTTATGCCCGTCGCACCGGCGCACGCCGGTGCCTACCGCCCCGGTTACCGGTCAGGCCGCGTCGTCGCATCGATATGCGCATCCGTGTGCCTCGACTTGCGATGCGGCGTGCGCGCGACAACCGACCGCACCGCCGTGGATCCCGGTTTTCACCGGGATGACGGTGAGGACCATTCGGGCTTCGGGCACACGGTGCCGATTCGGCGGTCGCTACCAAAAAAACGCCGGCACAGGGCCGGCGTCTTCTCGACGATTGACGAAGCAGCTTACTTCTTGCCGCCAGCCTTCGAATACATCGCGTCGGCCTGCTTGCGCAGGTTGTTCGCGTCGTCTTCCGAAAGCGCGTCGACCTTGCCGCCGGCTTCGTTCTGCTTCAGCACGAGCTCGCCCGCGTCGTTCCAGCCGGCGCGCGACGTGGACGTCGGCTTGGCGTCCTTGCTGGACTTCTTCTCCTGGACGATGACCCAGGCCTTGCCGTCCTTGTAGGCGTAGTTCGTCGAGGTGAAGCCCTTGTCGCCGTAGTCGACCAGCTCGATCACGAAGACGACGTCGTTGCCCTTCTTGAAGATCTGCCAGCCACGCGACTCGCCTTCCTTCAGCGCGGTGCCCTGGGTGACCTTCATGCCACCGATGTTCTTCTTGACGCTGTTGAAGCCGGCCAGTTCCTTCTCGCCCGGGGTGGCTTCACCGACGAGCTGGATGTTGGCGACGTTCTTGGCGCCCTTCGTGAGGACCGGGGTCTTCAGCGGCGAGGTGTAGTGACGCTCACCGTCCTGCAGCGAGGCCTCGATGATGTACATGTCGTTCGGATTGAGGTCCGACGCGTTGAAGTCGAGCTGGAACTGCTGCGGCATGGTGACCGGAGCGAACGTCTTGGTGGCGAGAGGCTGCGAGCCTTCAGCCGAGACGTCGACGAGCTTGAGCTCAAGCTTGGCGTCCGGGCCGAGCTGTGCGCCAGCGTCACGCAGGGTGACGGTGCCGGTGACGGCGTTGGCCGGCGTGGCCGGGGCGGCGTTATCGCCGCCAGCCGTGCTGGCAGACGCGGCCGTGGACTGGCCGTTGTTGTCGGAGCCACTGCAACCGGCGAGGGCCGCCAGTGCGGCCACGGATGCGAGCGACAAGATAATCCTGCGCATGGTCGAACCTCGTTACGGAACGGAATGGTTGTGGGTCACGGAAGATACGCACGCGCATGGCGTCGCAAGGACTTCCGAGGGGGACTCGGGAGCATACCGGCAAATGCGCCCAGGTAAAAGTCAAGTGACGAACCTGACAGGTATCGCGTTTCGCGAACCGGTTGGCAGGGTTCCAGTCACATTTGCCGGAAACACGTAACGCCTTGAATCGAAAAGACGTTCGGAGCGCCAGCCAAAAAAAAACGCCACCCGGAGGTGGCGTTTTCAATCCCGGTCGAGCCGCTCGCTTACGCGAGCGGTCGATCGCGACTTCCTGGATCAGAAGTCGTAGGTCACACCGAAGCGGACCGAACGCGGGGTCTGGTACGTCAGCGCGCGGCGGTATTCCGGATCCGGAGCCGACGACACGCCGTAGTACGGGTACGACTGGGTCTTCTGCTGCTCGTTGAGCAGGTTGAAGACTTCGACGCTGAACGCGAGCTTGTGATCCGCGAACGCCGGACGGTACTCGGAGCTGAGCGAGACCGTGTGCGTGATCGGCAGACGGCTGCCCGAACCCGGGGGCGACGGCATGCCGTTGCACCAGTGGTAGGCGTCCACGCCGTAGCCAGCGTCTTCCTGGTCGGGACCGAAACCGCCGTAGCAGTTACGCGGCGCACCCGACACGATGGCGATGTTGCCCGCGACCATCCACTCGGGGGTGATCTGGTAGGCACCGTACGCCTTCAGCGCGTGGCGATGATCGTTCGCCAGCGTGCCGTTCGAGTACACCATCAGCGGGGCGTTATCCCACGCCTGCGTGACCGACGGCGAGCTGCGGTCGCCGGCATCCGTGTCGACCTGGCCTTCCGAGTTGCCGTACAGCTTGGAGAACGTGTAGCTGACGGTACCCCACCAGTTGCCGTCGCCCTTCTGACGATCGAGGTGGAACTCGGCCGAGTAGTACTTGCGCTTCAGGTGCGGGAAGCCAAGGTCCTTGTTCGACAGGTCGATGGAGTCGTAACCACCGGCCGCGTTGCCGACCTGGAAGGTGTTGGCGCGACCCGGGTTGAACAGGTAGCAACCGACGGCGTCCCAGTTCTGCGAGTCGACGTCGTAACCCTTCGCCGCGAACGCATCCTGCACGACGCCCGTGTCGCAATAGTCGTCGATCGCGTTGCCGAGCTTGCGGAAGGTGAGCTTTGCACCGTAGGTCCAGTTCGCACCCAGCGTCTTGTCGAAGCCGGCGATGAACTCGTCCTGGTATTCGGCCTTCACGCCGCGGGCGGTGACGACATTCGGATCCGGCGTCTGACCGTATTCGTTGTTCGTCGAGATCGGAGCGCCCACGCCGCGAACGGTGTTCAGCGGGGTCAGGCCGGTCGGGTAACCGTTGCTCGGATCGATGCCCGTGTACGAGAAGTACGTGTTCGTGTAGTACGACGCCGAAGCACCGCGCAGCGCCGGAGCGGCCGGCAGGGCGAGGTAGTAACGACCAGCATTGGCGTACACCTTGAAGGTGCTGTCGCCGTAGACGTCCCAGCTACCGCCGAGGCGCGGAGCCCACTGCGGCTTGGTCTGGGCGATGTAGGCCTGACCGGCGCTGTTGTAGTTGGTGAACTGGTCGTTGCGCAGGCCGATCGACAGCAGGATGTTGTCGTTGAGCTGCCACTTGTCTTCGACGTACTGGGCGCGCTGCTTCACACGGACGCTGGCGGCCGTGGTCATGCGGTACTGGGCGACGTAGTACGGGGTACCGACCGGAGCCGAGACCTGACCACCTGCGATGCTGGTGGCGCCTTCGCGAACGGTGCCATACGACCACGAGTAGCCGTTGTTACCGTAGATGAAGGTACCGTCGTTGTTGTCCTGCGTGTTCTGGTTGTCGATACCGAACGTCACGGTGTGGTCGCCGAGCGTCCACGCCAGGTCGACGCGGTAGTTCGAACCCTTGCTCTCGTGACGCGGATCGTCGATGTCGCGCAGGTTCTGCGCGTTCGCGATACCGCCGGCGACGCCGCCGTTGAAAGCCGGATTCTGGCTGCCCGCACCGGTGATGTAGATGAGGTCGGGGTCGGTCTGCGCCGGACGGGTGAAGAACGCCGTCTTCTGCTTGCCGTACTGCGCCGTCAACGTCAGCGTGTCGGTGATGTAGCTGGTGTACTTCGCCAGCCACATCGTCTGCTTCGTGTTCTGGATCGTCGCCGCGTTACGGTACGCGCCACGGGTGTTCGTGTCGTTGTCGTAGCCGTAGATGCCGCCGGAGTATTCGTCCTTGTACGACGCACCCGTCAGCTCGAGGATGTTGCTGTCGTTGATGTTCCAGTCGATCTTGCCGTACAGCTTCGGATCGTCGTAACGGTACTGCGTGGTACGCGTCGTGGACACCGAACCGACGTTCGTGCCTTCGCGGCGCGCGCCTTCGACGGCGATGAACGCGAACAGCTTGTCCTTGATCAGCGGGCCGCCGGCGTAGGCCGAAGCGATCGCTTCCCAGTCCTTGTTGTCGCGACGGTACTGGTACAGCTCACCTTCGCTGGGCGAACCCTTCGCGAAGTTGATGTTCTTCGGGTCAGCCTTCGCCCACTTCGGGGTGAAGAGCAGCTGGCCACCGAAGTGGAATTCGTTCGTGCCGCGACGACCCACGACGTTGATGACGCCACCGGCCGAACGGCCGTACTGGGCGCCATAACCACCGGTCAGGATTTCCTGCTGGTCGATCGCGCCGTACGGCAGGACGATACCGCCGTAGCCGTTGATCGGATCGGTGGTGTTCATGCCGTTGACGTAGTAGGCATTCTCGTTGACCGACGAACCGGCGAACGAAACGAGGGCCTGGCCCGTCGGGCTCTGGATGCCCGTACCCGTCGCACCCGGCGACACGCCCGGAGCGAGCAGCGCGATCGCTTCGGCGCTACGGCCGAGCGGCAGCTGCTTGAGCTGGGTCTGCGTGATGACGGTGCGCGAGTCGACCGACGACACGTCGATCGGCGGCAGCGCGGTGCCGACGACGGTCACGCCTTCAAGGTTCGACGCGCTGGCGGCCGTGGCGGCAGCAGCGAACGATACGTCGGTACCGGCGTTGACGCGCAGCTCGACGTTGTCGCGCGAGTCGACGACGGCGCCGCCCTTCATCAGGCTGACCTTGTAGCTGCCCAGCGGCAGGTTGCCGAAGCTGTAACGGCCGTTTTCGCCGACCGTGGTGGAACGGGTCACACCAGTCTGGCTGGTGATCTGGACGGTTTCGCCGGGTTCGGCGGTACCGAACAGGCTACCGGTGGTGGCCTGGGCGAACACGGAACCCGTGAGGCCCATGCCCATCGCCAGCGCGAGCGCGAGCGAGGAACGACGCAGGACGGATGCCTGCCGGATGCTGCGAGAACTCATTGTAAATCTCCCCAGATCGGCCCGAACCGGGCCTCAAAGACAAGCAAAACCGACCGAGGCCGGAAAAAAGTGGCTTCCTCGGGGGTGCGTGTCTTCAGGGATTACCAGCGTCCGACTCCTCCCAGAGTTGGTACGCCGCCCGTAAGCACCGCTCCCGCAAAGCCTTGGACTGGCTGAACCCGGGCTTTCCGGCAGTGCAGGAAAGAGGGAACTCAGCATCGTCGACGCCGAACATAGGCGTACGCCGACCACCGTGTCAACAAATTATTTACACGGGATCGGCGTTTTTTCTAACGCCATGTTGACGCGCCTTGCAGGATCAATCCCCTGATTTCGGGGGATTTTTGCTTACAGTTGAAACAGTTCCGTCAAAAAAGCGCCCTCGTCCGCAGGGGCGAGGGCAATCTGGGGAGGCTTGTCGCCTTCTGACGGTCGGGGGCCTCCAGGCCCCCGACCGACCTTCTCTTCTTGTAGCTGCTTACCTACGTTCTTTGGACGATCCGATCAGAAGTCGTACGTGATGCCGACGCGGGCATAACGCGGAGTCGTCTGATAGAGCGGCACGCGGTAACGCGCGTTGAGGGCATCGGCGCTACCGTAGATCGGGAAGCTCTGCGTCTGCTTGCGCTGATTGAAGATGTTGAACACCGTGAGGTTGAAGCCGAGCTTGCTGTCGGCCCACGTCGGGCGGTATTCGATCGAGCCCGTGGCGATGTACGTCCAGGGATTGTGACCGACCTTGCCCGGGGGCGACGGCTGGCCATCGCACCAGTGGTAGTACGGGCCGTAACCGAGGTTCGGGTTCGTTTCGTCCGGACCGTAGTAGCCGAGGCAGCTCTTCGGCGCGCCCGAAGCGATCAGGATGTTCGCCGAAGCGAGCCATTCCGGAGCGATCTGGTACGAACCGTAGATCTTGAACTGGTGCTTGCGGCTGTTGGCCAGTTCGCCGTTGGCGTACTGCATGACTTCCGCGTAATCCCAGTCGACCGTCGCCGAGACCGTGTCCTGACGGATGTCGGAACGGACCTGGCCTTCCGAGTTGCCGTAGCTCTTCGAGTAGACGTAGTCGAAGCGGACCTGGTACTTGCCGTCCCAGGCGTGGTCGAGGTAGAGCTCGAGGCCGTAGTAGTTACGCTTGCTGTGCGGGAAGCCGAAGTCTTCGTTGTTCATGTCGACGGTGTAGTAGCCGCCGTTGGTGTTCGGAACGAGGAAGGTGTTCGCACGACCCGGGTTGAACAGGTAGCTGCCCTGGATGTCGCCGATGGTGTCCGGGTCGATACCGTCACGGATCATTTTCCGCTCGATCGCGCCAGCGTCGCCGACGTCGTCGATCGCGTTGCGCAGCTTGCGCACCGTGGCCTTGGCACCGTAGGTCCACTTATCGGTCAGCGCCGCATCGAAGCCGAGGATGAACTCGTCCTGGTACTGCGACTTGATGTTCGTACCGGCGGCGGTCTTCGGATCACGCGGGATGCCGTACTCGCGGTTGGCCGAGATCGGACCACCCGTGCTGCTGAAGATCGGGGTCAGGCCCTGCGGGATACCGTTGGCGTCGATGCCCGTGTAGTTGAAGTACTCGCGGGTGTAGAGCGAGGCACCGGCGGAACGCAGCGCGACCGACGCCGGCAGCGCGAGGAAGTAGCGACCCGCGTTGGCGTAGATCTTCAGGCTGGAGTCGCCGTTGACGTCCCACGTCGCACCGAGGCGCGGGGCCCACTGCGGCGTGGTCAGGCGCAGATAGGCCTGGCCGTTCTGGTTGTAGTTGGTGAACTGGTCGTTACGCAGGCCCAGCTTGAGCAGCCAGCGGTCGTTGACCTGCCACGAATCTTCGATGTACTGCGCGCGCTGCGTGGTGCGAACCGACGCGGCGGTGCTGTAGACGTAACGCGCGACGTAGTAACCCTGGCCACCCGGCGGCGCCACATAGGCGGCATCCGTCGGCGACGTGCCGATGATCGGCGTGTTGGGGTTGATCTGGTCGTATTCCCACGCGTAACCCGGGCCCGACGTGGTGATACCGTCGTTCTTGTCGAGCACCTTCTGGTTGTCGATACCCGCGGTGATCGTGTGATCGCCCGCGCGGTAGCTCAGATCGATACGCAGGTTGGTGTTGGTCGACGTGTGCTTGGGATCGGCGACCTGGGCGGACGGATTCGAGTTGGTGATCTCCGAACCGCCCGTGTACGCCGGGTTCTGGAACGTGGCGTCGAGAATCGCCGGCAGGTCCGTACCCGTACCGGTCGCGGTGTAGTACGTGCCCTTCATCTTGCCGTAGAGAGCCGTCAGCGTCAGATCGTCGGTGATGTAGCTCGTGAACTTGGCGCTGTAGACATCGGCGCCCGACTTGTTCTGCGGAACGCCGGACACGTCCTTACCGGTGAAATCACCGCGCGTACCGGTGTCGTAGTCGTAGTTGTAGATCGATGCGTCGTAGTTCTGCTTGTTCGACGCACCGGTCAACTCGAGGATGTTGCTGTCGTTGATGTTCCAGTCGATCTTCGCGTAGTACTTCGGATTGCGGTAGTTCTGCTTGTACGTGAACGGAGCCGCGACGCTGGTCGTCACATCACCCTGGCGACGCTCCTGCTCGGCGGCGAGGAAAACGTACAGCGTGTCCTTGATCAGCGGACCGCCCGCATAAGCGGAATACGTGGTGCGCCAGAACTTGTCGTCCCGGTTCACGTCGTAGATGTCACCGGCGGTCGGACCGACCTGGCGGTAGTAGTTGTTCGGGCTGGCCTTCGCACCCTTCGGCTCCCACAGCACCTGGCCACCGAAGTGCCATTCGTTCGTGCCGCGCTTACCGACCTGGCTGATGACACCACCCGACGAACGGCCATACGCCGCGCCGTAGCCGCCGGCCAGCACTTCCTGCTGGTCGATCGCGCCGTACGGCAGCGTGATGCCGCCGAAACCGCTGAGCGGATCAGTCGTGTTGAAGCCGTTGATGTAGTACGCGTTCTCGGTGACCGCGCTACCCGCGATCGACACGAGGGCGTTGCCGGTCGGACCGACGAAGAACGAGCTACCGGCCACGGCGCCCGGCGCCAGCAGCGCGATGGCTTCGGCGGTGCGCGCCAGCGGCAGCTTGGCGAGCTGTTCGGACGTGATGACGGTGCGCGAGTCGACGGTCGACACGTCGATCGACGGCAGCGCGTTGGCCGACACGGTCACGCCTTCGAGGTTCGAGGTGTCCGCGGCGGTCGTGGCGCCGGTGAAATTCACGGTGGTACCTGCGCCAACGACGATGCCGACGTTGTCGCGCGAGTCGACCACGGCGCCGCCGCGGCTGACCGAAACCTTGTACTGACCGGTCTGCAGGTTGTCGACGGTGTACTTGCCGGACGGGTCGACCGTGGTGGAACGCGTGACGCCGGTGTTGCTGGTGACGGTGACGGTGTCACCCGACTGCGCCTGACCGGTGATGCGACCGACGGTCGACTGGGCGTACACGGCGCCCGAAACGGTGGCCAGGCCGATGGCGATGGCGAGCGCGGAGCGACGTCCCAACGACGCGGCGCGATAATGACGCGAACTCATGATGCTTCTCCCCAATTTAAAAATGCCGCAACGCAAAATCATGCGATGAAAGGCAAGCCGACCCCGCCCCGGCCTGCGCCAGGTTTCTAAACGGATCGGTACTAAAAAGGTCCCTCAAAACAACGGCATCCGTCAAAGGATCCCGCCCCCGATTGCCACGGGTAACGTGGCCTGGGTCACATATACGAGACCCGTCATATTCCCGCAATACGATTTTTTTACGTCGGTTTTACCTGCGCCAGCAGCTATTTGCGTGACAGCATCGCGGGGCATTCGGGATTTTTTGCAGCAGCACAAACACTTGCATTCGCAACGATAAGAATTCGTTGGCCGGACTACGAAAAAAGACTAGGAAACATTCCTAGAAAAAAAGCCCCCGACCGGGCGGCCGAGGGCGATCTGGGGAGAGCTTTGTTGTCGCCTGCGGAGGCCATCCGCCTCCGCAGGCTCTTCTTGTTTTACGAACTTTCTTATTTCTGAGCCCGATCAGAAGTCGTAGCGGGCCGTGAAGCGGACGGTGCGCGGATCGGTGAAGTTCAGCTCGCGGTCGTACAGCGGGCTGACGGTCGAACGCGACGAGGCATAACGCGGGTTGTACGCCGTCGGGGTCTGCTTGTTGAACACGTTCAGCACGTCGATCTGGAAGGTCAGGTGCTTGTCCAGCCAGCTCGGCGTGTAGGCCGCGTTGAGGTTGACGATGTACGTCCACGGCGTGTTGCCGTGCGAACCGCGCGGCGAACGGGCGTAGCCCGGCGTGCCCGGCAGACCGCACCAGTAGTAGAACGCGCCGTTGTACAGACCGGCATCCGGGGTCGGATAGAAGCTCGTGCAGTTCTTCGGACGGCCCGACGCGATGTTGAGGTTCGCGCCGAAGCGGAGGTCGTCGGTGAACTGGTAGTAGCCGAACGCCTTGATCTGGTGCGTGCGGTTGTTCGGCAGCTTGCCGTTCGCGCCGACCATCAGCTGGGGCAGATCCCAGTCCTGCGTGACCGACACGTCGGTCTGGCCGCCGTTACCGGTGTCGAGATCCGACGCCAGCTGGCCTTCCGTGTTGCCGTAGCTGCGCGACCAGGTGTAGTCGATGCGGCCGTACCACTTGTCGGCGAACGGATGCTCGAGGTACAGGTCCAGGGCGTAGTACTTACGCTTCAGGTCGCCGAGGTTGAGCTCGTCCTTGCTGTAGTGACGCTCGACGAGCACGCCGTCCTCTTCGAGGAGGAAGGTGTTGCCCGTGCCCGGGTTGAACAGGCGGCACATGCCACCCAGCGCCGGGGTGCAGGTGTCGTCGATGGCGCTGCGCAGCTGGCGCCACGTGAGCTTGGCACCCCAGTTCAGGGTCGGCGTGATCGCCTGGTCGAGACCGGCGATGTACTCGTCCTGGTAATGCGACTTCAGGCCCTTCGCCGCGACGGTGCGCGGATCCGGCGCGAGGCCGCACTCGAGGTTGGCCGACACGGCGTTGCTGCCGCCGCAGGTGTAACCCACGCTCTGATCGACCGCCACCGGGGTGAGACCGGTCGGCACGCCGGTGCGCGGATCCACACCCGTGTAGGTGAAGTATTCCGACGTACCGAGCGAACCCGACGCGGCGCGAACGGCCACGTTGTTCGGCATGGCGAGGTGATAACGACCGGCGTTGGCGTAAACCTTCAGCGTGGAGTCGCCGAAGATGTCCCAGGCCACACCGAGGCGCGGCGCGAGCTGGTGGCGCTGCTTGGCATACACCTGGTCGGCACCGTTGTAGTTCTTGAACTGCTCGTTACGCAGGCCGGCGTACACCAGCCAACGATCGGTCACCTGCCAGTGGTCTTCGAGGTACTGCGATTCCTGAACCGTCTTCACCTTGGCGATGGCGGTCTGGAAGTTGCGGTTGACGTAGAAGCCCTGGGTGCCGAGACCGCCCGCCGACGCCGGCGAACCGACGCCGTGACCTTCGTCGATCGGATCGTTCGGATCGTTCTGAACGTTGTAGTTCCAGCTGAAGTCGCCCGGCAGCGCGGTCCCGGTGGCCGACTTGGCTTCCTGGTGATCCGCACCGAAGCGGATGTCGTGATCGCCGAGACGGTACTCGAGATCGACGCGCCAGCCGTTGGTCTTGTCGTTCGAACCCGGCACGCGAACCAGCGTGGACGTGCTCTGGCAGCTGCCATAGGTGATACCCGGCGCGCTGGCGTTGTTGGCGACCGTGATCAGCGGGCAAGCGGGGTTGTAGTTGTACGGCGTCTGGACGTGGTTGATCTTCTGCGTGCCGTACAGGGCCGACACGGTGAGGCTGTCGGTGATGTAGCCCGTGTACTTACCGATGTAGAGGTCGCCGCCGTCCTTCGTGTACACGCCGCCGTTCTGCGTGGTGCCATGCTTGAGCGTGGGGTAGCTGAACGCGTACGTTTCCGACGTGTACTCCGACTTGTCGGAGATGCCGGTCAGTTCGATGTGGTGGTCGTCGGTGATGTTCCAGTCGACCTTGGCCACCCAGCGCGGGATCTTGTAGGTGTACTGGTTCCAGCCGTTGGTGCGGCCAGCCACCGACGTGATGGCGCCGGCGGTCGGATTGGAAGCGATGCCCGCGCCTTCGCGACGGTTCATTTCCGCATCGACGTAGAAGAACAGCTTGTCCTTGATCAGCGGGCCGCTGACGTACGCGCCGACCGTGGAACGCCAGAACTCGTTACCGGCGAAGTAGTGATAGAGCTTGCCGTCGGTCGCCGGGTAGAAGCCCGTGTTGGCGTACTTGCCGTTCTTCGGCTTCGCACGCGTGCCGCTCGGTTCCCAGATGGTGTACACGCCGGCGTGCCACTCGTTGGTACCGCGCTTGGTCACGACGTTGATGACGCCGCCGGTGGAACGACCGTATTCCGCGCCGTAGCCGCCGGTGAGCACCTGCTGCTGGTCGATCGCGTCGAACGGCAGCTGGGTCAGGCCGATGGACGTCAGCGGGTTGGTCACGGCATAGCCGTTGATGTAGTACGCGTTCTCGGACGATGCGGAACCGCCGAAGCTGGGCACCGGGTTGCCTTGCGCGTCCTTGTAGCTGCCGTTGGCGATGACGCCCGGCGCCAGCAGGGCGGCAGCGAGCACGTCGCGGGTGATCGGCAGCTTGTTGAGCTGTTCGGCCGTGAGCACCGTGCGCGTATCGACCGACGACACGTCGATCGAGGGCATCGCCGTCGCGCTGACCGACACGCCTTCGAGGTTGCTGGCTTCGGTGGCGGACGCCGCGGAGGCGAACGACACTTCGGAACCCTGCGAGATGGTGACCGCCACGTCGTCGCGGGAGCTGACGACGGTGCCGCCCTTTTCGAGCGTTACCTTGTAGGTGCCGGGCTGCAGCGAGCTGAAGCGATAGCGGCCGCTCGAATCGACCGGGATCTGGCGCGAGAAACCCGTGCTCGGGTTGGACACGGTGACCGTGTCGCCCTGCTGCGGATTGACCTGGCCGAAGATCGAACCGACGCTCGACTGCGCGAGGGCGCCGCCGGAGACGGCTCCCATGGCAATGGCGAGGGCCAGAGCGGTGCGGCGACCGATGGTCGTCGTCCGGTGGTTACGCGAATTCATCGAATACCTCTCCCCTAAAAAAAAGTCGCGAATCGCAACAATTTGCGATGGCTTTAATGGCAAGCCGATCCCGTCCCGGTCGAACCGGGTTCTGCGTGAACGGTCTTTGCGTTTCCCCTTACAGCAGGCCGTCCCGGCAGGACGGCGAGCCCCTCTCACACCGCGGGTGGACGCGGATGACGTTCACATATACGTAAGGTTTGGCGGTTCGGCAATGGGCGATTTCACTCGAAACTAACGCGGGTCGTCATGTTCTTGCGATGCAACAACGGCATCTGCCGAAAAAACCCGACGAAGAACGTAGGGTTACGCTCAAAACGACCATGACTTCCGGCACATATCCGAATATGACCTAGGAAACATTCTTAGTAAAATCATGCGCTCACTTCGTCAGATCGAATGAATTTCCCGAAGCCGGGGGCGAATTTGCGCCCCGAACTCAGAAACTTCTCAAACGAAAGGCTTTCGAAGGCATGTTCCTGTACACCGGATCCACGGGTCGCGCGTTGAGCGCGAAAAGGCCGGGGGGCGGCTTCAGCTGATTACGAGGTTCCATTCGCATGAACGACAACTCACGTGGCTCCATCCGGGCCGACGCCGCCAGCGGCGGCATGGATGTCCGCGCCATCGATCCGACGGCGCCGCAGCCGTCCTCGTTCGCCACGCGCGTTCGCGCCGTCATCAAGATGTCCGGCAGCGTGAGCGAGATCGCGCGCCGCTGCGGATTCTCCGAGGGCGTCGTGCGCAGCTGGCGTGACGGCAATACGGATCCGTCCCGCGGTCGTTGCGTCACCATGGCCAAGACCCTGGGCCTTTCGCTCGTGTGGCTTGCCGCCGGTGAGGGACCGATGATGCTCGACCCGTCGGGCGAGGACGCCGTGCCGCGCAGCGAGGCGTCCGACACGCGCGACCGTCCGCAGCACGCCGGCACGCTGGACGCGTCGCGCCTGGCGGCCGCCATGAAGCTCCTGCAGTCGGATATCGAGATGACGGGCAGCCGCTTCTCCCCCGTCCGCCATGCGGACCTGGTGGCGGAGATGTATTCGATCCTCGGCCGCTCGGGCGAGCAGGATTACGCCGATCGCGTGGTGGCGTTCCGCCGCACGGTGATCGCGCGGATCAACGACGAGCCGGGCGCCGCGGCGGCCTGAGGCCGTAAGGCGAGCACGCTTCGCGCGCGAGCGCGCTCCCACCCGACG
>Ga0102588_1001729_pt1 | contig 14893 bp, 13 predicted proteins | sample AraplaMF_Col_mMS_FD_76854 | JGI IMG/M metagenome (GOLD analysis project Ga0102588, IMG submission 76854) | Arabidopsis root microbial communities from the University of North Carolina, USA - plate scrape MF_Col_mMS (SPADES assembly) (version 2) | ecosystem: Host-associated > Plants > Roots >...
GGCGGCCGCGAAGGCTATGAGACCCTGCTCAACACCGACCTCAAAAAGGAACTCGACCATCTTGGCCGCTTCCTCAACCTCGTCGTCGAGTACAAGCACAAGATCGGCTACAAGGGCACGATCCTCATCGAGCCGAAGCCGCAGGAGCCGACTAAGCACCAGTACGACTACGACGTCGCGACGGTCTACGGCTTCCTCAAGAAGCACGGCCTCGAAAACGAAGTGAAGGTCAACATTGAACAGGGCCACGCGATCCTCGCCGGCCACTCCTTCGAGCACGAACTGGCACTCGCGAACGCGCTCGGCATCTTCGGCTCGATCGACATGAACCGCAACGACTACCAGTCGGGCTGGGATACCGACCAGTTCCCGAACAACGTTCCGGAAATGGCGCTCGCCTACTACTACGTCCTGCAGGGCGGCGGCTTCACCACCGGCGGCACCAACTTCGACGCCAAGCTGCGCCGCCAGTCGCTCGATCCGGAAGATCTGCTGATCGGCCATATCGGCGGCATGGATGCCTGCGCCCGCGGTCTCAAGGCTGCTGCCAAGATGATCGAGGACAAGGCTCTGTCCGGCCCGCTCGATGCCCGCTACGCCGGCTGGGATTCGGCCGAAGGCCAGAAGCTCGCCCGCGGCGAATACTCGCTCGAGCAGATCGCCGAGTGGGTCGAAGCCAAGGACATCAACCCGCAGCCGAAGTCCGGCAAGCAGGAACTGCTCGAAAACATCGTCAACCGTTACGTTTAATCGGCGGTTGATTGTGGAGGAGAGGGCCGGGAGCGAGAGCTTCCCGGCCCTTTTCGTTGATGGGGACGGCGCGCGGTCGTCGCCTTGACGGTTCAGGCGAGATAGGATGCCATGGGTACACTGCGGGGGGCCGGATGGCGATCTGAAAAGAAGGGCATGGCTACGATGGCCTATCTCAGACAGGGCATGCTTGCCATAGCAGCGATGTTGGCAGCGGCGATATCTGCAGGGGCAGCTTCCCCCCAGCCCTGCGTGCAGGATACCTTCGGAGGGGAGGCCTATATCGTCTGCACCGTCGAGAAAGAAGAAGGCGATCTGCGCTTGTTCTGGAAGAACGCGGATGGAGAGCCTTATCGGGATTTCTCCAGCGTCGCCGAGGCCGTTCGCAACAAGGGACAGACCTTGGCGTTCGCGGTCAATGCCGGCATGTATCTGCCTGATTTTTCGCCGATCGGCCTCTATGTGGAAGACGGCCAGGAATTGCGGCCCGTCAACCGCACCGAGAGAGACGGTGCCGCCTCGGGTCCCGTGCCGAACTTCTATAAAAAGCCGAATGGCGTGTTCTTCATCGATGGCGCCGCCACCGGAATACTTCCGACGCAAGAATTTTTGAAACGCCGGTCGGAGGTCCGGTTCGCCACCCAGTCCGGTCCGATGCTGGTCATCGGCAACAAGCTGAACCCGATCTTTATCGTCGGATCGACGGACCGCACCCGTCGTGGCGGGGTCGGCATCTGCGCCGATGGCGCGGTGCGCTTCGCAGTCAGTGAAGACAGGGTGAATTTCCACGACTTCGCGCGCTTGTTCCGCGATCATTTGTCCTGCCCGAATGCGCTGTTTCTCGACGGTGGCCGCGGTGTCGGGCTCTACAGTCCGGCCCTTGGGCGCAACGACAAGTCCTGGCATGGCGGGTTCGGCCCTATGTTCGGGCTGGTGGAGTGACGCAGGGGCTGCGTCGCGTTCGAAGCGGTCGGATCATCCCGATATGCGGTTGCCAAATTTCGGCGTCATCCTACTTGGCCTCGGGACCATAACACCCGGAGGCGATGCCGTGTCCAAAGCCGACCTTGCTGCCGTCTATCGAGACTACATCGCCTGTCTGAATCGCCAGAATTGGACGGCGCTCGACCAGTTCGTTCATCCCGATGTTCACTACAATGGAGTGCGAATCGGGCTGTCCGGCTATCGCCAGATGCTGGAGGGCGACTTTCTTGCGATTCCGGACCTCCATTTCGACATCGATTTCCTGATTTCCGAGCCGCCCCGCGTGGGTAGCCGCCTGCGGTTTGATTGCACGCCGAAAGGGCTCCTGTTTGGCTTGCCGGTGAACGGCAAGAGGGTCTCGTTCACTGAAAACGTGTTCTATGAGTTCCGGGACGGGCGGATCGAGGAGGTCTGGTCTGTCATCGACAAGGCGGCAATCGCATCGCAGCTGCAGCAATGACGCCGCCGCTTCGATCATTCGCGCTTGCGCAGCCAAGGCTCGAGAGCGTAGACCGCCTTGCTGCGAACGGGGGGGCGATAAATGAGCGACAGTGAACGTGATTGGAGCGCCCTCGTGCAGGCCGTCGCCGATAGTCCCAAGCGCGACAACAGCGCCTATCACGCGGCCATGGCCGAGGCACGCCAGGCGTTTGAAGCCGCCGAGGCTGCTCTGGGCGGGCCGGTGCAGGTCAAGACGAAAACCAAGATGAAGCGAAGCGGCGAATACGTCGTGAAATGGGTGTTCAAGCGGGTGAAATGACCTGCCGGCGGTCGGTCGGACGACCGAAGAACGCTTGCCTAGAGATGGTCTGCGGACGTATTCTTGGCTTTCGCGAGCCTGCCCCAGCGCTCAGCCGAGGTTGAAGGCCCGGCGAGAGGGAGGATATCATGAAGATCGCATCGATATTCGCAGTCGGCTTGATTGGATTCTGCGGGGCTGCATCGCTCGCTCTGGCGGAGGATGCGCACACTATATTCGCTCCCGGTGATATCAAGTGGGTCGAGGCCCCCAAGGTGCTTCCGGCCGGAGCACAAGCGGCGGTCTTGTTCGGCAATCCCACCAAGAAAGGCTTGTTTGCGCTTCGGCTAAAGGTGCCGTCGGGATATGCGATCCCGCCGCATACGCATCCTGGCTATGAAGTTGTGACGATCCTATCCGGGACTGCCAAATTTGGCATGGGCAAAACCGCTGATCGGAGTGCCACGAAGGCACTGGCTGCGGGTAGTTTCTTTGCCCTGCCGCCGGGCACGGCGCATTTCGTCTACTTCGACGATGAGACCGTACTTCAAATCAACACGAACGGCCCGTGGGGCATCAAGTACGTCAACCCGGCGGATGATCCCCAGAAGTCGCAATAGCCAGTTGCCGAGTGAATGCCAATTGCTCCCGCCGCCAAGCGCGGCGGGACGTCCCGGCCGGTGTCGGATGGCGGCGTCACGTTGCCTCTTGGCGCGGACGGTGGGAGAACCGGCGCGCCTTCCAATGCAGTCGTTACGCCTTGGGCAAGGCCGCAATCACTTCGTCGGTCGTCAGGATCGCATGTGCGAAGGTCGGCGCGCTGAGCTCGTGTGCGGCGTGCATCAATTCATGCGAGAAGGCGGCCGTCGCATCGCGCACGAGAGTCACGTGATAGCCAAGCTCCATGGCGTAGCGGGCGGTCGTATCGATGCAGGTATTGGCCAGCAGTCCGACCACGATCACGTGGGTGATGCCCTTCTGCTTCAGTCGGAAATCCAGGTCGGTGTTGGCGAAGCCGCTTTGCCCCCAATGTTCCTTGGCGACGATGTCGCCAGGTTTCGGCGCAAAATCCGGGTGCCATTCGCCACCCCATTCGCCGCGCGCGAACTGGTGTTGGTGCATGATCCGTTGTTGGGTGGGGTTGGGATGATCCCAATCCTCATAATCACCCGGCTCCCACCGCCGGTGCGGGGCGATGGCTACCTGAATGCCCGCCGCGCGTATGGCGCCATCCAGCCGGCGGAGGTTATCGAGAAGCGCGACCTCATCGGCGATCGGCTTGAGGCGCGGATAAACCTTCCCGCCCTCGGAAAGGAAGTCGTTGAAGGGATCGACGAGGAGCAAGGCGGTCGTTTGCTTGCTGTAATTCGGCTTTGACATGACTGTCTCCAATAAGCTGAGGTGTTTCGGGATTTAGTTGCGAAGTGCGGCACGCTCGATGCTGGCCGCAAAGAGCGGCGTTTCGCCCTTGTTGTGCGCAATCGACATCGGCTGACGCTGTGCGCGAAAGACGTCGAGAGGAATGCCCTGCCTTTCGAGAAAGGCCTTGAATTCTTCCGTTGCTCTGGACCGAACGTGGTTCGTGAATTCGCAGGTCTGATCGTCGATTCGTTTGACGCTGAGTTCCCAAAGCACATGGATCGTCGTGCGGCCTGTCGGCGTGACTATATCCGAAACGGATTCCAGGATCAGGTGATCCTTTTCACCCAGGGTCTCGACATAGTGCTGAACCATCAGGCTGCCGCCGATCGTCTCGACATTGATCGACATGCGCCTACCGTCGGGGGCCGTCGTAAAGCCGGCGGCGATGTGTGCCGGAGAGCAGCGTTGGTACTCGTCTTCGGGGAGCGTGAAGCACCATTTCGGAATGTCGACCTTCTCGATCGGTGCGTTGATGACGGCGGTAAAGCTTGAATCGACGATTTCATGATCACTCATGACGGGTTCCTTTCGCTGCTGGATGAGCTTGATTTCGGCGCGACGTCGCCACGCAACTCCTTTGAGGCGGGCAGTGCTATGCGCCTGCATTGCCGACGCTTCTGCTTGGGCCATGTCGCTCCTTTCAGCGCGGGCCAGATGGCCGGTTGCGCTTGCTTTAATGACGCCTTATATTGACTATGAAAATCATATCTACAAGTAACTATGAAAAAGAAAGTTACGCTATGGAGAAAGATTCTGCACCAGACACGCTGTGCCCGGTTGCTCGCTCGGAGGCGGTTGTCGGGGATCGTTGGACCGTGCTTGTTCTGCGCGAGCTGTTCATGCGCAGTCACCGGTTCGAAGAAATTCAGGCGCAAACTGGCGGGACCCCGCAGATGATCGCAACGCGCCTGAAGTCATTGGAAGCCGAAGGCATTGTGGAGCGCCGTCGCTACAGCGAGCGGCCGCCGCGCTATGAGTATCACCTGACGGAAAAGGGCGAAGCATTCTACCCGGTGATACTGGCGCTGCGCGCCTGGGGCGAGACCTGGCTGAAGTCGGGTGACGAAGGCCGCGCCGTGCAATACACGCACCTTTACTGCGGCAAGCCGGCGGGGCTGGGGCCGACATGCGAATCGTGCGGCCAGCCGATAAGACGGGAAGATTTGAGTACTGAGCTCAATCCGGCCTATCAGCGCGAACGGGAAGCGCGATGGGAGACATTCAAGGGCAGTCGATAATCAATGTTTGATTGTATCGACGGTGCGGACGCTACGCCGTTCGCTTTAGCGTTTCGTCCAGCGACGCGATGGTGCGCCAACGGAGTTGCGTACCACAAGGTCCGGGCGCAGCAGGATTTCGGTCTCCGCCGGTTGGCCGTCGGACAGGAATTCCAGAAGAAGCGCCATGGCCTGCTTTCCGATCAAGGTTCGCGGCTGGCGGATGGTGGTCAGCGGCGGCGACATGAACACGGCCTGCGGCACGTCATCGAAGCCGGTCACGGAGAAGTCCTTCGGAATGTCGTAACCGCGGGCATTCAGTCCGATCATCACGCCGATCGCCGTCTGGTCGTTGACGCACATGAAGGCGGTCGGCAGCGTGTCGCGCATGAAGAGCTGCTCGACGGCATGGCGGCCGCTCTCTAGCGTTCCATCGCCTTCGAGCACGATGCGCATATCTGGTGCAACGCCCGCCCCATCGAGCCCCGCGTCGTAGCCCTGACGCCGGCGGCTATAGGCAAGGCGTGTGCGCGAATCGCCGATGAAGGCGATCTTGCGATGGCCCTCTGCCAGCAGTAGATCGACGGCCTTTCTGGCGCCTTCCACATCATCCACGCCGACATACGGAATGCCGCCGTTGAAAACCGGCTCGAAGACCCCGACGCTGGGCGGCAGGCGGGCGGTCATCGTCTGGTGGCCGAAGGGCAGGATGCCGGTGAAGAGGATCAGCCCGGCGGCCTGGTTGGAATTCAGGAACTTCAGATATTCGAGGCCGCGCTGCGCATCGTTCTGCGTGTGACCGATCAGGATGCCGTAGCCGTGGGCGCGCGCCTCGTTCTCGAGGCCGACGAGAATGTTGGAGAAGTTTGGGTCGCCGATGTCAGGAGCAACCACGAGAATCATATTCGACCGACCGAGCCGCAGGCTGCGCGCCATGGCATTGGTCGTGTAACCGGTGATGGCGATTGCCTGGTTTACCTTCAGGCGCGTGGAGTTGGCGACCTTCTCCGGCGTGTGGATCGCCCGCGATACCGTCGCGATCGAAACCTCGGCGATCCGAGCGACGTCTTCTATGGTTGCGGGCGTGGAATTCGACACTGCGTCCTGCCTTGGGATGCCTTCGCCGCGACACTACACAGACTTGCCGGGAGGTCAAACGCGCCGACCTGCAGATCTGTGTGTAACAATGATGTAAACCTTTACATAAGTCGTGTAAAGGTTTACATATGGCTTCAAGCGGATGGGAGCCGCAGGGAGGAAATCAGTCAATGAGTGTGGATTCTGCCGACACCGCGCCCGTGGTGTTGTCCGCGCGGCGCATCTGCAAGTCGTTCAGCGGCGTGCAAGTCCTCTTCAGTGTCAATTTCGATCTGCGTGCCGGTGAGATCCATGCTCTCATGGGTGAAAACGGCGCGGGCAAATCGACCTTGGTCAAGGTCATGTCCGGTTTCGAGCAGCCGAGTTCGGGCGAGATCCTGCTCGACGGCCAGCCGGTCGTCTTGCCGGCCAACGGCGCGGCCGAAGCGCTCGGCATCGTTCTCATCCACCAGGAATTCAATCTTGCCGAACATCTGACGGTGACCGAGAGCCTTTTCCTTGGCCGCGAAGTCACGCGGTTCGGCGTGCTTGACCGCAAATACATGCGCGCCGAGACCCGCAAGGCACTCGATCTGCTCGGTTCGCATGTCGACGAGAATGCCATCATCGGCACATTGTCGATCGCCGACAAGCAGATGGTGGAAATCGCCAAGGCAATCAGTCGCGATGCCCGCGTCGTCATCATGGATGAACCGACAGCCGTGCTTTCGCGCGAAGAGACGAACTTCCTGTTCCGGCAGGTGCGCAAGCTGCGTGACAAGGGAACAAGCTTTATCTTCGTATCGCATAAGCTCGACGAGGTGATGGAAATCACCGACCGGGTGACCGTGCTGCGCGATGGCCAGTGGGTCAAGACTGCGCCGACGGCGATGCTCGACGGCGAATCCATCGCGCAGCTGATGGTCGGGCGCGAGCTTTCAAGTCTCTATCCGACCAAGGTCGAGCCCAATGTCGACGAGGAAATCGTCCTTCGGGTCGAAGGTGTCTCGACGGGTTATGTTCAGGATGCCAGCTTCGAGGTCCGCAAGGGTGAGATCATCGGCTTCTCAGGCATGATCGGCTCCGGTCGCACGGAGTTGATGGAGGCGGTCGCCGGGCTTCGGAACCGTGCCGCGGGCGAGGTCCACATTCGCGGTGAATCGATTCCGTCAGGCGATGTACATGCCGCCAATCGCGCCGGCCTTGCCTACATGACGAAGGATCGGAAGTCGAAGGGCCTGCTTCTGCGCTCCGGCATGATGACCAATCTGACGCTGCAATCGCTCGGTCAGCATTCGCGACACGGCTATCTCAGCCCGAGCAGCGAGGCGCAGGCGCTCGCCAAGGCAAGGCGGCGCTTTGATATCCGGGTTCGCGACACCAACATCGTTGCCGGGCGTATGTCGGGCGGCAACCAGCAGAAGCTGCTGCTTGCTAAGGTCATGGAGACCGAGCCCGAGATCATCATCATCGACGAGCCGACGCGGGGCATCGACGTCGGCACCAAGCAGCAGATCTATCATTTCATCTCCGCGCTGGCGCGCGACGGTCGATCCATCATTGTCGTCTCCTCGGAGATGCCGGAGGTGATCGGCCTTTGCACGCGCGTCGCCGTGATGCGCGAGGGACGGATCGTCGGCTTGCTCGAGGGCGACGAGATCTCCGAGCAGGAGATCATGCGCTACGCCGCCGGATTGAAGAAGAAAGCCGCCTGACGGTGGCGGGGAGGCGCTGCGCTCGGCGCGCCGTAAAGGTATGATGCCCATCGAATTAAGGGCGGGAGGTTGGTTTGGAGATGAGTGTGAACGAGGAGACCAGGGAAATCAGCCGTCGCCCCTGGCGGGATATCGATCTCAGGGCGGTCGCGCCCTTTGCAGCCCTGATACTGCTCTTGATCGTCGGCGCGCTGGTCAATCCGAACTTTATCGGCATCACCAACCTCGCCAACGTCGCGACGCGCTGCGCCTTTATCGCCATTATCGCTGTTGGCGCCACATTCGTGATTTCCGCAGGCGATCTTGATCTGTCCGTCGGCTCGATGGTGGCCTTTGTCGCCAGCCTGATGATCCTTTTGATGAATTCCGGCGTGATTGCCGACCCGACACTGATGCTGGCGGCCGCGGTCGTGTTTACGCTCGTCGCCGGTGCGCTCTGCGGACTGGCCAATGGTCTGATCACCACGGTCGGCAGGATCGAGCCGTTCATCGCCACGCTCGGCACCATGGGCATCTATCGCGGCCTTACGACATGGCTTAGCCAAGGCGGCGCGATCACGCTGCGCTCGGCCGACATCCAGACGCTTTACCGTCCGGCTTATTTCGGCAACATTTTCGGCGTGCCGGTTCCGATCGTCGTGATCCTGGCAGTTACCGCCGTTGCGGCCTTCATTCTCTACCGCACGCGCTATGGTCGCCATGTCGTTGCTGTCGGTTCCAATAGTGATGTCGCGCGCTACTCCGGCATTGCGGTCAATCGCGTGCGCACGATCGCCTTTGTCATCCAGGGGCTCTGCGTTGCCATCGCGGTGCTGCTTTATGTGCCGCGCCTCGGCTCGACCTCGGCAACAACCGGCATTCTCTGGGAACTGCAGGCGATCACCGCCGTAGTCGTCGGCGGCACGGCGCTCAAGGGCGGCGCTGGCCGCGTCTGGGGGACCATCTGCGGTGCCTTCATTCTCGAACTCGTCGGTAACATCATGCTGCTGTCGAACTTCATCAGCGAATATCTCATCGGTGCGATCCAGGGTGCGATCATCATCATCGCCATGCTGGTGCAGCGCTCGCTGGTCCGCAAATCGTAAGCGGACTGGTTCCAGGAATTGGCCGGGATCACAGGGCGTCCGGTTGACGGGTAGGAAAAGTCCCTGACGTTTATTGGGAGGAAATAGAATGCGCAAACTCATGTTGGGTCTTGCGGTTGCGGCCGTCACGCTGGCGGGTACCGCATACGCACAGGACAAGAAGTTCACCATCGGCGTCTCGATTCCGGCAGCCGACCATGGTTGGACCTCGGGCGTCGTGTTCCACGCCGAACGCATCGCCAAGAAACTGATGGAACAGCATCCGGGCCTGAACGTCATCGTCAAGACTTCGCCGGATGCCGCCAGCCAGGCGAACGCTGTGCAGGACCTTGATACACAGGGCATCGACGCCCTCGTCATCCTGCCGTCGGATCCGGATCCGCTCGTCAACGCCATCAAGGAAGTCAAAGGTAAGGGCAAGTACGTCGCGCTCGTCGACCGTGCGCCCTCGACCAACGATGACACCGTCCGTGACCTTTATGTCGCTGGCAACAACCCGGCGCTCGGTGAAGTCGCTGGCAAGTACATCGCTGCGCAGACGCCGGACGCCGAAGTCGTCGTCATTCGCGGCCTGCCGATCCCGATCGATCAGCAGCGCCAGGACGGCTTCGACAAGGGCATTGCCGGCTCCAAGGTCAAGGTTCTCGACCGCCAGTACGGTAACTGGAACCGCGACGATGCCTTCAAGGTCATGCAGGACTATCTGACAAAGTACCCGAAGATCGACGTGGTCTGGTGCCAGGACGACGACATGGCTGTCGGCGTGCTGCAGGCGATCGAGCAGGCCAAGCGTACCGACATCAAGTATGTTGTCGCCGGCGCCGGCTCCAAGGACATGGTCAAGAAGGTCATGGACGGCGACAAGCTGATCCCGGTCGACGTTCTTTATCCGCCGGCAATGGTTGGCACGGCCATGGAGCTGACGGCTGCTGGTCTCTACGGCCAGGTTCCGGTTCGCGGCACCTTCGTCCTCGACGCGACGCTTGTCACGAAGGACAATGCGAAGGACTTCTACTTCCCGGATTCTCCGTTCTGATCCGAAGAATCTAACGCGGCGCCCGTTCGACAGGACGGGCGCCTTTCTTTGACAGTGTCGCTTGCTAGTCCGGCAGGCCGGCCTTGGCGAGGTCCGTGATGCAGCGGTCGATGAAGGCTTCGGTCATGACGGGATTATCGCCGAAATAGAACTCTCGGCGGGCGTCAGTGCAGGTCATCCCCGGCCGGAAGCGATGAAGCCTCGCAACTGCTTCTCGCGCCTCGTCGGTTTCGCCACCCACCCTTCCGAGGGCGGCAGCCAGAAAGATCGCTGGCCAGAAGGTGGCGTTCGGCGAGCGGAGCGATGCGCGCGCTGCCTTGGCCGCTTCCGCCATGTTGCCCAATTGATAGTTTGCGATGGCGAGAACGTTATGGAAGGTCCACAGATGCGGGTCGCGAGGACTGAGCCGAAACGCTTCCTTGATCTCCTCTATGCCTTCCGCGGGGCGTTCGACGTAGCAGAGGACCTGACCGAGCGCGAAGTGAGCCTGCGCGAAGCTCTGGTCCAGCTGCAAGGCGTTGCGCAGATGCACAAGCCCGGCCTCCGTCGCGCCATCAAGCGCCAGCGCCCTTCCCAGGGCGAGGTGCGCCGCGGGTTCTCTCTGGTCGGATATGATCGCGCGTTCGGCAAGCTCGATCGCATCGCAGATCCGCTCCGCGCGTTCATTGAGGGGGCCATACCAGCCGAGCTGAATGTGAACATAAGCCAGTCGCGCCTGCGCCTGCGCGAACGTCGGGTCAATACTGATTGCCTGCTCGAAGAGCGCCTTGGCGGTCTTCAATTCATCAAGCGTGAACCGATAGAGATGCCAGAGGCCCTTCAGGTAGATTTCCCAGGCATCCATGTCGAACACCGTGCGGCCACGAAGGGCGGCGAATTCGATGGAGCCCAGTTCCGGCTCGATCGTGCCGGTGATTTCCGAGGCAAGCTGGTCCTGAACCTCGAAGATGTCGGCCAGCGTCCGGTCGTAGCGTTCCGCCCAGAGCAGCGTGCCATCCGTGCCGTTCAGCAATTGCGCGGTGACGCGAACGCGATCTGCCGCGCGGCGCACGCTGCCTTCCAGCACGTACTTGACGCCAAGGTCCTCCGCTACCTGTTGCGCATTGGCCTGCCGGCCCTTGTAGCTGAACGACGAGTTACGGGCTGCGACCAGCAGCCAGCGACAGCGCGCCAACGTGGCGATCAGCTCGTCCGTGAAGCCATCCGAGAAATGTTCCTGGCCCTCGATGCTCGACATGTTGCTGAAGGGCAGCACCGCGATGGAGGGCCGATTGCGGACGGGGCCTGTGACGGGATCCTTCGGCGCGGCAGGCGAGGGAAGCGGTTCGCTTTCCGCCGTCCACCGCCAGACACGGATCGGTCGCTCGATGTTCTTGAGCTTGCGGTTGCCGAAATCAATCGCCCTGAAGTCAAGCTTCGACCGGATCTGGTCATTGACCTGCTGGGAGACGCAGATGCCGCCTGGAGGCGCCAGCGCCTGCAGGCTTGCGGCGACATTCACGCCGTCGCCGAAGATGTCCTCGTCTTCGACCAGCACATCATCAACGTGGATGCCGATGCGCCACAACATGCGCCGATCCGGCTCGACGGCCTCATTCAGCGCAAGCAATGCTCTCTGGATGTTCATGGCACAGCCGACGGCATCGACGACGCTCGCAAATTCAGCCAACGTGCCGTCGCCGACGAATTTGACCACGCGCCCATGATGTCTGCCGATGCTGGGGACAATGACTTCGCTGTTGTGCGCTTTCAGCATTGCGAAAGTGCCGCTTTCGTCAAGGCCCATCAGCCGGGAAAAGCCGACCACATCCGCATCCAAGATTGCTGCCAGACGCCGCGTCATGCGCCACCCTCCTGGTTTCAAGACAGTAACACGGCACTGCGCGATGTCCACCGCAGTAAGAAGCGATGGGTTCGCCGGCCGGCGTCCCCATCGTGACGGTGTGGCGACGAGAAATGCGGTACGTACATCTTGCGGCCCGAGACCGACCGTGGTTAAGTCGGCCGCCTTCGATCTCCGCCCGGTGGGGAAGATTTGTAGTTTCGCCGAAATCGGCTTGCAGACTTCAAATCGCGTGCTAGAACACTATCAGAAACGTTTACGGTCATCTTTTAGGGAGGAATTGACATGAAAACGATCAAGGGTCCAGGCCTGTTCCTTGGCCAGTTCGCGGGCGATGCCGCGCCTTTCAATTCGTGGGATTCGATCACCAAATGGGCAGCCGACATCGGCTACAAGGGCGTGCAGGTTCCGACCTGGGCGGGCCAGCTGATCGATCTCAAGAAAGCAGCGTCCTCGAAGGATTATTGTGACGAATTCGCCGGCATCGCACGCCAGAACGGCGTCGAAGTCACCGAGCTTTCCACCCATCTTCAGGGCCAGCTCGTCGCCGTGCATCCGGCCTATGACGAAGCCTTCGACGGCTTTGCAGCACCTGAGGTGCGCGGCAATCCGAAGGCGCGTCAGGAATGGGCTGTCGAACAGGTCAAGATGGCGCTGACGGCGTCCAAGCACCTCGGCATCAAGGCACATGCGACCTTCTCCGGCGCGCTCGCCTGGCCCTTCATCTATCCGTGGCCGCAGCGCCCGGCCGGTCTTGTCGAAACCGCCTTCGACGAGCTTGCCAAGCGCTGGACGCCGATCCTCGACCATGCCGACGAAAACGGCGTCGACGTCTGCTACGAAATCCATCCGGGCGAAGACCTGCACGACGGTATCACGTTCGAGATGTTCCTCGAGCGCGTGAAGAACCATCCGCGCGCCAACATGCTCTATGATCCGTCGCACTATGTGCTGCAGTGCCTGGATTACCTCGACAACATCGACATCTACAAGGACCGGATCAAGATGTTCCACGTCAAGGATGCCGAGTTCAACCCGACCGGTCGCCAGGGCGTCTATGGCGGTTACCAGGGCTGGGTCGAGCGTGCCGGCCGCTTCCGTTCGCTCGGCGACGGCCAGGTCGATTTCGGCGCGGTCTTCTCGAAGATGACGGCCAACAACTTCGACGGCTGGGCCGTGGTCGAATGGGAATGCGCGCTGAAGCATCCGGAGGATGGCGCCCGCGAAGGTGCCGAGTTCGTCAAGGCGCACATCATTCGCGTCACCGAGAAGGCGTTTGACGACTTCGCAGCGGGAGGTACGGACCAGGCGGCCAACCGCCGCATGCTCGGTCTCTGAGGCCGCGGCCCTCTCGACAGGAGGGCTGATTGGAACGCAGCGGGAAGGGCTCTCCCTTCCCCAGCCGACCGAGGGAAGGGCTGTTTCTGCCCTACGCAAATTCAGGAGGAACCAATGGCAATTGAAGCATCTACAGAACAGGCGCGCGAACCGCGCATCCGTCTCGGCATGGTCGGCGGCGGTGCCGGCGCGTTCATCGGCGCCGTTCACCGCATCGCGGCCCGCATCGACGACCAGTACGATCTGATATCAGGCGCGCTGTCGTCAACGCCGGAAAAGGCGATTGCATCGGGTCGCGACCTCGGCCTCGATCCGTCGCGCACCTATTCCAGCTATCGCGAGATGGCGATCCGCGAAGCCAAGCTGAAGAACGGCATCGAGGCGGTTTCGATCGTCACGCCGAACCATGTGCACTATGACGCCGCGAAGGAATTCCTGCGTCGCGGCATTCACGTCATCTGCGACAAGCCGCTGACCTCGAACCTTGCCGACGCCAAGAAGCTGAAGAAGGTCGCCGACGAGAGCGGCGCTCTCTTCATCCTCACACACAACTACACCGGCTATCCGATGGTTCGCCAGGCACGCGAGATGATCGCCAATGGCGAACTCGGCGACATCCGGATCGTTCAGGCCGAATATCCGCAGGATTGGCTGACCGAGGCCGTCGAGCAGACGGGCGCCAAGCAGGCCGTGTGGCGCACCGACCCGGCGCAGTCGGGTGCGGGCGGCTCGACCGGCGATATCGGCACGCATGCCTATAACCTCGCGTCCTTCGTATCAGGCCTCGAACTCGACAGCCTGGCTGCTGATCTCGACAGCTTTGTGCCCGGCCGGCGGCTGGACGACAACGCTCACGTTATGCTTCGCTTCAAGGCGAAGGGGTCGGAGAAGGCGGCCAAGGGCATGCTATGGTGCAGCCAGGTGGCCCCCGGCCATGAGAACGGTCTGAAGGTCCGCGTCTATGGCACCAAGGGCGGTCTCGAATGGGTTCAGGCCGATCCGAACTATCTGTGGTTTACGCCGTTCGGCGAGCCGAAGCGCCTGATCACCCGCAACGGCGCCGGTTCCGGCCCGGCGGCGGCCCGCGTTTCGCGCATCCCGTCCGGTCACCCGGAGGGCTATCTCGAAGCCTTCGCGACGATCTACACGGAAGCTGCGCACGCCATCAACGCGCACAAGAAGGGCAAGGCGGTCGACAAGGCCGTCGTTTACCCGACCGTTGATGACGGCGTGAAGGGCGTTGCCTTCGTCGAAGCCTGTGTGGCTTCTTCGAAGAAGAACGGTGCCTGGGTCAAGGTCTGATCCTCACTCGACTACTCTGACGGATACAACTAATGAGCGCGTTTCCTAGAATATTAGGATGCGCGCTCATTGTCGTTTAACAATGCTATGGCAGAAAATGCGCGCAACCACATGGAGAGATGGTCGATGAAAGTTTCTGCCAAAGTTCTGACATGCGCGTTTGCGCTCGCTGCGTTTCCGGCATTGTCGCAGGAAGTCCCCAACCGCGCTCCGAACTTCTATGCAGGCGAGCGTGCTCTCGGCACGGTCAAGGTGCAGACGACGATGTCCCTCTCGGTGCCTGTTGAGGCCGGGCAGGAAATCGGTGAACAGATCAAGGCAGCCCAGAAAGGGCTCTACACGATGGCTAGCGAGCAATGCGATCTCATCCTGCAGACATTGGCCG
>Ga0102588_1001735_pt1 | contig 14838 bp, 14 predicted proteins | sample AraplaMF_Col_mMS_FD_76854 | JGI IMG/M metagenome (GOLD analysis project Ga0102588, IMG submission 76854) | Arabidopsis root microbial communities from the University of North Carolina, USA - plate scrape MF_Col_mMS (SPADES assembly) (version 2) | ecosystem: Host-associated > Plants > Roots >...
TGGGAAAAAGGGCCGTGCCCCCGTGCCGGCTTTGCCGTCACCCCGGCGCACGCCGGGGTCCACCGCCCCGGTCTCCGGCCGTGCTGAACCGCTGAATCGGTGGGCGCCGCGACATGCCCGAACAAGCCGATGCGGCGTCCACGCGACAACCGATCGCATCGCGGTGGATCCCGGTTTGCACCGGGATGACGGTGAGATGCGTCGGGGCGTCAGGCAAAAAAAGCCGCCCCGGCGGCGTCCACGCGACAACCGATCGCATCGCGGTGGATCCCGGTTTGCACCGGGATGACGGTGGGGTGCGTCGGGGCGTCAGGCAAAAAAAACCGCCCCGGAGGGCGGCTTTTTCGTTACCGGGCGTTCTGCAGCGCCGCGATGCGTTCTTCGATCGGCGGGTGGCTCATGAACAGGCGCTTGAAGCCCGAGGCCAGGTGGCCGGAAATGCCGAAGGCCTGGATCGTCTGCGGCAGCGACGTGTCGCCGTGGTTGCCGGAAAGCCGCTGCAGGGCCGAGATCATCGACTGACGGCCCGCGAGGCTGGCGCCCGCCGCGTCGGCGCGGAACTCGCGCCAGCGGGAGAACCACATCACGATCATCGAGGCGAACAGGCCGAAGACGATCTGCAGCACCATCACCACCACGAAGTAACCGATGCCGCCCTCGCCGTCGCGCTCGCGGCCGCCACTCATCCAGCTGTCGACCACGCGGCCCACGACACGGGCCAGCACGATCACCAGCGTATTGAGCACGCCCTGGATCAGCGTGAGGGTCACCATGTCGCCGTTGGCGACGTGGCCGATCTCGTGGCCGAGCACGGCCGACACCTGTTCGCGATCCATCTGCTGGAGCAGGCCCGTGCTCACCGCGACCAGTGCGTTGTTACGCGACATGCCGGTGGCGAAAGCGTTCATCTCCGGCGCGTCGTAGACGGCGACCTCGGGCATGCCGATGCCCGCCTTGTCGGCGTGACGGCGCACGGTCTCGAGCAGCCAGCGCTCCGACTCGTTCTGCGGCTGGGTGATCACCTTGGCACCGGTGGACCACTTCGCCGTCCACTTGGAGATGGCCAGCGAGATGAAGGCACCGCCCATGCCGAACACGGAGGCGAAGACGATCAGCCCCCCGATACCCATGCCGCGCTGGGCGGCCCACTGGTCGATGCCGAGAACCCGGCACACGATGGTCAGCAGCAGGATGACCGCGAGGTTGGTGGCGACGAACAATGCGATGCGTTTGAACATGGTTTTCTCTCTCATGGCGGCTGGCTATGTGGCGCCGCCTGATGCCATTTTTCGGGGCGAAGACTGAACGATTCAATGCCTTCGCACGCTTTGCCGCAAGGGAGGCCTTTGGCAGACGGCTGGCGTGCCTGTCGGCATCGCCTACACTGTCGCGCGACAGTCACTTTCCGTTTGAGAAACCTCTCAATTTCAGCCCGATGACCGCCCCTCGTTACCGCGGACGCTTCGCACCGTCGCCCACCGGCGCCCTGCATTTTGGGTCGCTCGTGGCCGCCGTGGGCAGCTGGCTGGTTGCCCGACACCACGGGGGCGAGTGGCTCGTGCGTGTCGAAGACATCGATCCGCCACGAGAGGTTCCCGGGTCCGCCGTGTCGATCCTGTCGACGCTCGACGCCTTCGGGCTCGCGCCTGACGCCGCACCGGTTTATCAGTCGCAGCGCCATACCCTTTATACCGCTGCCTTCGAGCGCCTGCGCGATGCAGGCCACCTGTTTCCGTGCTGGTGCAGCCGGGCGGACCTCGCGGCTCACGGTGGCCTGCATCGGGACGGCCGTTGCATCGCCGCGCCCGATCCTGCCCGTCCGCCGGCGTGGCGTCTTCGCTCGCCGGACCGGGTTGTCGGCTGGCACGACGACTTGCAGGGCCCGCAGGTGGAAAATCTCCGCGACGTCGCGGGCGACTTCGTCATCCGCCGCGTCGAAGGCCTCTGGTCGTACCAGCTCGCCTGCGTGGTGGACGACGGCGATCAGGGCATCACCCACGTGGTACGTGGCGCGGACCTGCTCGACTCCACCGCCCGGCAGATCCACCTGCAGGGCCTGCTCGGCCTGCCGACACCGGGCTACCTGCACCTGCCGCTCGTGGTCGATGCCGAAGGCCGGAAGCTGTCGAAGTCGACGGCCGCCCTCCCCGTGGATCCCGCCGATCCCCTGCCCGCGCTGCACGAGGCCCTGACGTGGCTTGGGGTGGCCGCACCGGGGGCGGCGGCATCGCCTGAGGCCTTGCTGCGCCATGCGCTCGACGGGTTCTCACCTGCGACGCTCCGCCGCAGTAGTCTTACCGCGGGCACGACGCTATAACGAAGGTTTGCCCGCGCGCGGGCCACGACAGGAAACAGGCGAGGATGAAGCAGGGCATGACGCAACGCACGGCATTGGTGACCGGCGGCACGGGCGGCATCGGTACGGCGCTCGTGCGCTACCTTGCGCGTCAGGGCCACCGCGTCGCCACCAATTACCGCGACGAGTCCCGCGCGGCCGCCTGGCGCGAAGACATGATCCGCGACGGCATCGACGTGGTGATGGTGCCGGGCGACGTCTCCGACCCGGTTTCGGCCGAGTCGATGGTCCGCCGCGTGGAAGACCTCGCCGGCCCCGTCGAGATCCTGATCAACAATGCCGGCATCACGCGCGACACCACCTTCCACAAGATGGACTACCAGCAGTGGACCGAGGTGGTGAACACCAACCTCAACGCCTGCTTCAACGTCACGCGCCCGGTCATCGAAGGCATGCGCTCCCGCCAGTGGGGCCGCATCGTGCAGATCAGCTCCATCAACGGCCAGAAAGGCCAGTACGGCCAGGCCAATTACGCGGCGGCGAAGGCCGGCGTGCACGGCTTCACGATCTCGCTGGCGCAGGAGAACGCGAAGTTCGGCATCACGGTGAACACGGTATCGCCGGGCTATGTCGGCACCGACCTTGTCATGGCCGTGCCGGAAGACATCCGCGCCAAGATCGTCGCGCAGATTCCCGTGGGTCGGCTTGGCCGTCCGGAGGAAATCGCACACGCCGTGGCGTTCCTCACCTCGGAAGACTCCAGCTGGATCACGGGCTCCAACCTCGCCATCAATGGCGGGCATTACATGGGTTGGTAGAAGAACACCACGCGGCCTTGCAGTAGGAGCGCGCCTGCGCGCGACAGATCTTGAGGCCGTGAGCAGCAGGCCCTGAGCTTTCTCGCCAGAAACTGTCGCGCGCAAGGCGCGCTCCTACCACCGAGGCCGCTCGTTGAGCGCATGAGGCGTCCCTGAGCTACAACCCCAGCTCTTCGATCGACTTGGGCTCGCGGATCGTCACGCCGTTGTGGTGCGCGCGGAACTTCGCCATCACCTTGTAGGCCACACGACGCGCGCGCATCACCGAGCCCAGCGGCCGGTGTGCGACGACGCCATGCCATGGACTGAAGGCAAGCCCATCGTCGATGGCCGCGCGTCGCGCCGCATTCCATGCCGCCTGGGGCGGAACCACGATACGCGCCACGTCGAGGTACGGGCTCTTTTCCTCGGGCCAGACCACCGACGCGTCTTCGATCGGCATCGATTCCGTATCCGTGCAGAACTGCACGCGCAGGTCCCATTCTCCGCCTTGCTCCGCGAAATGATTCACCATCGCTTCGCGCAGCCCGTTGGGCTTGCCGTTGACGTTGAGCGTGGCGTCGGTCAGCGCGGTGAGGTTCGGCGAGTGGGGCGCGACGGATACCTTCACCACGTAGTCGCCGAAGCGCAGCGGCGCCTGCGAAAAATAGGTATCGCCCAGCGGGTTCGTCTCGGGCTGGCCGCCCAGCGCGAGCAGCGTCGGGCTCTTGCCGCCGAAGGCTTCGATCACGCGCTCCGTGCCACGCAAGACGGCAGACAGCGCCTTCTTCGCTCCCTCCGCGCGATCCGTCGTGGCGGCCACCAGTTTCAGCGTGCTGGCGAAACGCTTCGCATTGGGCGCCGAGAACGCCGGCCCGTTCACCATCACGAAATCCTGCGTCACGTCGCCATCGCTACCGGGAAGACGCTCGCCCTCCACGCCCACGATCTTTACCGCCATGCCGCGCGGCGTGGACACGCTGTCGTCGAGGATGTCGCCGGGCACGGTCGAAAGACGCATCACCAGCGGGTAGCGACCCGGCCTCGCGAAGATGCCTTGCGCGAGTTCCCGCGGCAGGTCGTCCGGCACGATGAGCTCGCCGGTCAGCAACGCGTGGCTTTTGGCATGCACCGACCGATGCGCGTGGTTCTCGTGCTCCAGCGTCGTCTGGTTAATCTTCGTCAGCGTCTCGATCAGCTGCTCGACCGTTTCCGCCTCGTCGGGCTCGATGCGCTCCAGCGTCTCGTCGAACGGGATCGGCGGCGGGGAGAGGTTGAGAGGCATGGCGTGGCTCGGCGCTGGCGTGTCGCAGGATCTTGGCGCCGCCCACGTGAAGGCCCGGTCACATGAGCTTGTAGCTGAACGTGAGGTTCCAGCGCATGTCGCGATCGTTGGTTTCCGGGGGTTTGTCGCCGGTGGGCCAGGCGAGCGCGAAGTCGATCGAATAGTGCTTGCCGTCCGAGGCACGCAGGCCGATCGCGGCGGAATCCAGCCGGTCGATCAGGGGGCGCGCGCCGTTCAGATAGACACGGGCGCTCTGGTACGCGACATACGGCACCACCGACTTGATCCACTTCGTGCCCGACACGAAGCTGCGATTGACTTCCGCCGACGCGGCCCAGCCACTGTCGCCAGCCGCGTCGCCGGGATCGTAGGCATACGCGAAATTCGGGCCACCGAAGTTGATCTGCTCCGTCGACGGCAGCGCCGCGTCGCTGTACTGCCCCGTCGCACGGAACACGGTGCCGAATCCATGCTTCCATTGCGACGACCATGAGAGGTTGCCCGTGTAGCGGGTGAACGACACGTCGGGCATCGCGATGCCGAGGCTGCCGAAGTTGCTCACCGTTCGCGAGTACGCGCCGAGTCCCGCGAAACCGTGCGCGATACCGATCGCGAACTGCCGCGTCTGCTTCGTGCCGACCTTCAGCCACGACATCTCGGCATTGAGCACCCGCACGCTGGACTGCAGCGCCAGCATCGCGCCCGTGTCGGTGTTGCGGTAGCGATCGTCCTGGCGCGACGCGTAAATACCGAGCGTGAGGCCCACGCGCTCCGTGTTGCTCAGCACGATCGGATAGATGGCGGAGAGCGCGAGTCGTTCCTGCGTCAGCCGATGATCGAGGTACGACGGCAGCTGGTTGTCCGTGTCGGGCTGACCCCAGTAGCGGCTCGCATCGACTTTCGCCTGCCATCCCTGCGAGCCCATGGGCTGGAGATAGCCTGCCGAATAGAAGCGCTGGCCGCCGCCATTCGGAAACAGCGTCGACAGCGTGAGTTGTTCGCCGAGCGGCGTCGCGCCGTTCTCCACCAGCGAGAACACACCCTGTGCGCCCGGATGATTGAAGTCCAGCCCGTAGCTCACGTCGTAGCGCTGACGCGTCACCGAGAGGTCCAGCGCCGTCGCCCCATCGGTCGTCGTCGGTGGCGCGACGTTCGCCCCGATCTTCACGCCGGGGAGCTGGCCCAGCAGCTGCGTGTATCGCTCGAACGTTTCCTGTCGTAGCGGCCGTTCGCCCACGATATGCGCAGCCATCGCGCGGATCCGCCCGTCGAGGTTGCCTGCGTCGCCGGTGACGTTTACCGAGGCGACGTAACCTTCGACGACCTGGATCTTGACCACGCCCCCGGCAAGCGTCTGCGCGGGCACGAACGCGAACGACAACGCGTAACCGCGTGCCTTGTACATCGCGCTGACACGGTCGGTCGCGGCGATGAGGTCGCGCACCGTGACATCCTTGCCGCGCATCGGCGCGAACTCGTTCGCCACGTCGGCGAAGGGTATGGACCTTACACCCGTGACATCGAAGCGCGTCGGCGTCACGTGCGTGGCCATCAGCGTTTCGAGCGCCGCGTTGGGCGCCTGCACGGTGACCTTCACCGACGGCGCCTGTTTCGGCGCCTCGACGCGCGGGAGGGTCTGCAGGGGATTGGCGGGTGCGCGAACCTGCGCATGGGTGGAGCAGACGACGGTCATGCCAAGCAGGCAGCCGAACCATCGGGACATGGAGTTTCCTTCGTTTACTTACGGAAAACGCGCGCGACGTGTGTCGCGCGCGCGTACCCGGTCACCGCGTGGGGCGATGCCTCAGCGACGCTTGCCGAAGATCCCCTTGAGCGGACCATCGCCCGCGTTGGGGTTGTTCGTACCGCCATTCAGGCCACCCACCAGCCCGCCGACGACCCCGCCGACCGTGTTGGCCACGCCCGAGACGAGCGTGTTCACCCCGGCCGCCGCACCACCTGCACCGGCGCCCGAACCCGGGTGTCACCGGCATCAACGCCGTTCACGAGGCCAGTGGCGGCGTCGGTCACGCCACTCAGTGGCCCGTTCACCGCTGCCGTCGCCCCGTTGCCGATACCCGCCACGACGTCGCCGACACCGTTGGTCAAGGGCGACAGGGGAGCGAGCGCGCCCGACCCGATATCGGCGATGGCCGGTCCAAGGGCGGCGACCGTCTGGGTGCCGCCAACGAGCGTTGTGCCAACGACGTTGCCTGCGCCCGGCGCGGCGGTGCCGAGTCCGTTATGCAGCCCGCTGCTGAGCGGCGCCAATGCACCGCCCGCGTCGGCCAGCGTGTTGCCAAGCGCGGAGGTCAGGCCGCCTGCCGGGCCCGATACCTGCGCATTGGCGATGTTCGCGCCCAGGCCCGTCACCGCCGTGCTCGCGCCGCCCACGATGCCGCCCGTCGCGTTGCCCGTCGCCGCCACGAGGTTGCCGGAGTTGATCTGTGCCGCGCCGCTGCCGAGCGCGTCGGCGAGCGGGTTCACGATGTCACTGATCGGTTGCGTCAGCGCGTTCGCTCCGTTCGACTGAAGTACACCGTCGAGTGCCTGCCCGAGATGGTCGACGCCGTTGCCCGTCTGCGAGACGACGGCGTCGACGAGTGAGGTGATGGGCGCTATCGGGGTTCCGGCCGCGACCGAACCGATGCCGTCGCCAAGATTCACCACACCCTCGCCCACCTGCTGCACGGCGTCGCCGAGCACATTCGTCGTCGTGCCCAGCGGGTTGTCGATGTTGCCGATCTGGCCGAGGCCCGCGGTGGTTCCGTTGCCGATCGTGGTGATCGCATTGCCGATGCCGTCGACCGCGTTGCCGACCCCCGTCCCGAGTCCGCTGGCGCCACCGAGGATCGTGGTCGCCGGAATCTGCGAGGCCACGTCGGAGACGGTGTTACCTACCGCCGTGATGATACCGCCCGCGCCCGTCGCCACCGCGCCGACCGCGTTGCCGGCCGCTGCCGTTCCGCCTGTGCCACCGCCGCCATCGCCACCGCCAGTGCCACCCCCATTACCGCCACCACTGCCGCCACCGTTGCCATTGCCGTCACCTCCGCCGCCGTTGCCGCCGCCATTGCCGCCGCTACCGCCACCGTTGCCGCCACCCGTACCGCCGCCGTTCCCGCCCGATCCGCCACCGTTGTCGCCGGTACCGCCAGAGCCACCGCCGTTGTCACCCGTGCCACCGGCGCCGCCGGGCTGCACGGTGCCGCCCGACCCGCCGCCCGAACGTGTCGAGCCGTGGCCGCTGCAGGCGGTGACGGAAATCGATGCGGCGAGGATGCAGCTCGCCAGCAGCGTACGTGTCAGAACCTTGCCAAACTTCTGCTCGCTCATGATTCACTCCTTAGGGCGCATTGCGCCTTGAGTAGTGCCCCCTGCCATGTGGGAGCTGGAAAACCGACTGTGACCGCCGTCACATCAGTGAATCCATGAAACGCCTGTGTGCAGGGGGCAATTACGCAAAAGCGGCCACGGAATGCACGTTATCCAAGCAAATTCGGCCGTCTGTCGACACGACGCACACAACTGTCTAGACAGCTTCGACAGGGTGTCGAAATGCCGTCTGGATTGGCGCCAAATATTCCTACCGAAGGGTGGGAGCGGATCGCATCCGCGAAGGGTGCTCGCGGCGAGGTTGCCCGCCGCCGCGGGATCGCCGATGCGATCGGCTCCCACCAGAGCAAAAAAAACGCCCCGCGCTGGCGGGGCGTTCGTGCAGCGCCGGGTTCCGGCGATCAGTGCACGGTGAACAGCTTGTCGAAGCCGGCGATGCGCAGTGTGTTGCGCAACTCGGCGCCCGCGTTGACGATGCGGATCTCGGCGCGGTCGCCGCCCGCGTGTTCGCGCAGCAGCATCAGCATGCCCAGCGCCGAGCTGTCCATGCCCGTGACCTGCTCCAGATCGAGCACGTAGCTGCGCGCGGGCGCGATGTCGCCGAGGCACGCGTCGTGGAACGCGCGGTGGATCGAGAAATCGAAGCGGTCGCCCAGGTGCAGCGTGAGGCAGCCCTGCTCGGCGTCGTGGTGAACGTTGATGGCCATCGTGGCTTTCCTCAGAACAGGTCGATGTCGCCGGCAGCCATGGACTGCTGGAGGGCGGGGCCGCGCGAACGCAGGCGGGCGCGCTCACGCTGCTCGGCGAGGCGCGAGCGGACGCGCTGGGCACGCGCGCCGAGCTCGGCGGCTTCGGCAGGCGCGCAGGCCAGCTCTTCGATGTCGCGGGTGCAATCGGCGGTGATCTCCTGCAGCTCGACCAGGCGCGAGCGCGTCTGGTGCAGCAGCTGGCTCAGGATGTCCTCGAACTGCAGCGAGCGAATGGTGGTGGACACGTCGTTGCCCAGGCCGCGGTTGATCGTGGCGGCCTCGTCGGCGGCGGCACTGGTGCGCGCGTTCGACTCGGTGATCGTCGACATCATCTCGTCGATGCCGCCCTTGGCCGACAGCGCGACGTTCATGTCCTGCGAGGCCATGTGACCGACCAGCTCGCGCAGCTGCTCCATCGCCGTACGCGAACGCTCGACGTGCGTGCCGATCTTTTCGTTGAACTGGTTGCTGTGCTGAGCGAGGTTGCGGATCTCGCCGGCCACCACCGCGAAGCCGCGACCGGATTCGCCGGCGCGCGCGGCTTCGATGGCGGCGTTGAGCGCCAGCAGGTTGGTCTCTTCGGCGATGGTGTTGACGTTCTTCAGCAGCGCGAACACGGCGTCCATCTCCTTCGCCATGCCGTCGATGCGGTAGACGATGCGCAGGCTCTCGCGCGACAGCTGCACGATCAGCCCCACGAAATGCTCGAGCAGGCCGGCGGTGCGGTCGGCGAAATCCTGCACCGAGATGCCCGTGCCGCCACCTTCGATGATCTGGCTGAGCAGCTTCTGCTGCTTGCCCGTCTTCTGCGACAGGCCGTTGAAGCCGCCGCCCAGTTCGGCGACGGCGTCGCGCAGCAGGTCGAGCGCCTGGTTGAGTTCGCGGCTCGCGTGGCCGAGTTCGTCGACGATGGCGCTACGCACGTCTTCCATGGCCTCGCGCACCGACGCCTCGTCGCTCGTGGCGCTGCTCAACACCACCTCGACCTCGGGCACCGCGGCGGGACGCAGGCAAATGGCGATCCATGTGGCCGTGAGCAGCGCGACCACCACGGGGGCAACCCACGCGGCGTGGAACACCAGGACCAGGACGAGGGCGGCCGCGCTGGCGGCGAATCCCACGATGCGTTCGTTCTTCGGAATCGACATGATGATGTCTCAGTAGTTCAGGTACCGACGCGGGCGGCGACGGATACGGGTGTATGGGCCAACGCGAGCAGTCGCGCGGCAATGGCGTCGAGGGGCAGCATTTCGCCCGCGGCGCCGGCTTTCCAGGCGGCACCGGGCATGCCCCAGACCACGGAGCTGGCTTCGTCCTGCACGAGCGTGTGGGCGCCGATCTCCTTGAGTTCGCCAAGACCGCGCGCGCCGTCGTCACCCATGCCCGTGAGCAGGCAGGCCACGGTGGCGGCCCCGACGCTCGCGGCCATGGAACGGAACAGCACGTCGACGGCGGGCTTGTGGCGGTTGACCGGCGGGCCGTCGTGCAGACGACAGACATGCCGCGCGCCGTCCCACATCACCAGCAGATGCTGGCTGCCGGGCGCGATGTACGCGTGGCCGGGCTGGATGGGCTGGCCGTCGCGCGCTTCGCACACGCGCATGGCGGAGCAGCTGTCCATACGGGCGGCGAACGGGCCGCTGAAAGCGGCGGGAATATGTTGCGTGATGACAATGGGCGGTGCCGTGGGCGGCATGGCTTCGAGCACCACGCGAATCGCCTCGGTGCCGCCCGTGGATGCGCCGATGGCGATGATGCGCGTGCCGCCGCGCGAACCGGGCGACTGCGCGCGCGGCAGCACGGCGTCGGCCGAGAGACGCGGCGCCACGTCGAGCTTCGTGGCGTCGAGACGCACCACCGCGCTACGCTCGCGCGGCTTCGCGCCCGCGGCGAGGCGCACCTTGGCGCAGATCTCCGGCGCGTGCTCCATGAAGGTATTGGCGAGGTCGGCGGCGGGCTTCGTGAAGAAGTCCACGGCGCCGAGCTCCAGCGCGCGCAGGGTGACGTCGGCGCCACGCTCGGTGAGGGTGGACACCATCACGACCGGCATCGGGCGCAGGCGCATGAGGTTGTCGAGGAACGTGATGCCGTCCATGCGCGGCATCTCGACGTCGAGCGTGAGCACGTCGGGGTTGAGCTGCTTGATCTTGTCGCGCGCGATCAACGGGTCGGCGGCGGTGCCCACCACCTCGATGCCCGGATCGGACTCGAGCATGGTCGACAGCACCTTACGCACCAGGGCCGAGTCGTCGACGATGAGAACGCGTACTTTCTGCATGGGCTCTTGCAACTCGGGTGGCGGGACGTCCGGCATCGGCGAGCCGACGGAACGATGTCATGGAGGCGGCTGTCGACGGAACGCGTCAGAACAGCTCGACCTCTCCCTTTATCGGATCGTCGGCCAATCGCTTGAGGTATCTCTTCTCGCGATCGGCCAGGCTGTGGTCGTGCATGGAGCGGAGCTGGCGCACGCGCACCTTGCCGCTCACCGGAAAGAACTGGACCTGGCGCGGATAGATGTCGCCCACGTCGGCCGCGCAGAGCTTCAGCTTCTCCGTGGCGATGTACCGCTGCACGAAGGCGATGTTGCGCTGGCCGATATCGGTCATGGTGGCGAGCACGCGCCCTCCTCCGAAAATCTTCACCTCGAGGTCGTCGCGCCGGCCGCCGGCCTTCAGGATCGAGTTGATCAGCTGTTCCATGGCGTCGTTGCCATAGCGCGCCGCCCTGCCGATCGTGGAGCTCCAGCTGTCGCGCTCGCCCGTGGGCTCGGGGAGCATGAAATGGTTCATGCCGCCGATGCGCAGGCGGGTATCGCGCACGCAGGCGGAAACGCACGAGCCCAGCACGGTGGAGATCATTTCCTCCTGCCGGCTCACGTAGTACTCGCCGGGCAGGATCTTGACCGTGACCACTTCCTGCGCCGGATCCCAGAAACGGCGCACGTGTTCGAAGCCGGGCAACACGTTCTTCGGGTCGAAACCCGCGAACGTGCGCGGCTGGGCGGCGAACGCGTCGCTCATGTCCGCTTCCGGTAGACGGTGCGGCCGATCAGGTCGAAGTCTTCGGACAGCCCGTACATGGACTCCGAGTGCCCCAGGAACAGATACCCGCGGCTGTCCAGCTGGCCCGCGTAACGGGCGAACAGGCGTTGCTTGGTCGGCTTGTCGAAGTAGATGACCACGTTACGGCAGAAGATCGCGTCGAAGCGGCCCTGCATGGGCCACTCGTGAAGAAGGTTGAGCGGCTGGATCGTGACCAGCTCGCGCAGTCGGGGGTGGATCTGGACGAAGCCGTCGTAGGCGCCCTCGCCCCGCAGGAACCAGCGCTTGCGACGCGCGTCGCTCACGCCACCGAGCCGGTCGACCGCATACACGCCCTTGCGCGCGGCGGCCAGCGCCTGCGGCGAAAGATCGGTGGCGAGGATCTTCGCGTCGATGTTCGCGTTGGCGCGTTCGAGCGCCTCGGCCAGCACCATCGCGATGGCATACGGCTCTTCACCGGTGGAGCATCCGGCGGACCAGATGCGCAGGCGACCGCCGCGCTTTTCTTCGAGCCAACGCGGCAGCAGTTCATCGACCAGCAGATCGTAGTGATGCATCTCGCGGAAGAACGACGTGACGTTCGTGCTGATGCAGCTGGCCAGTTCGCCGAGTTCCGATTCCGGATCGCGGCGCAGCAGGTCGCAGTAGTCGGCGAAGCCCTGCAGACCCAGCGCGCGCAGCCGGCGGAGCAGACGCCCCTGCACCAGCTGCCGCTTGTGGTCGCCCAGCGAGATGCCGCAATGCTGCAGCACGAACTCGCGGAGGAACGCGAACTCGGGTTCGCCGAGACTCGCACCCGCCAGACCGGCGGCATCGCCGTTGTCGACGAGCGCGTTCATCGATCAGAACTCCTTCCAGACTCCGGCGTCGGCCGACTCGGCGACCGGACGCGGGGCACGCGGTGTCGGCGCGCTGCGCACGGCGGCGAACACGGTTTCCATCTCTTCGCGCGCCGGATCGCGCGGCGCACGCGTCGCGGCGGTCGCGGCCTGGCCCGTGATCTGGAAGAACGCGACCTGGCGACTGAGCTCCGTGGCCTGCTCGTGCATCGCGCGGGCGGCGGCGGCGGACTCTTCGACCAGCGCGGCGTTCTGCTGGGTCATTTCGTCCATCTGCAGCACGGCGTGGTTCACCTGATCGATACCGGCCGACTGCTCGGCGCTGGCAGCGGCGATCTCGGCGACGATGTCGGTCACCTTCTTCACGCTTTCGACGATCTCGGCCAGGGCCTTGCCCGACTGGTCGACCAGTGCCGAACCCGTCGCGACCTTGTCGGCGCTGTCGTTGATCAGGCCCTTGATCTCCTTCGCGGCGTTCGCCGAGCGCTGCGCCAGGTTGCGCACCTCGGTGGCGACCACGGCGAAGCCGCGGCCCTGCTCGCCCGCACGTGCCGCTTCCACCGCGGCGTTGAGCGCGAGCAGGTTGGTCTGGAACGCGATTTCGTCGATGAGGCTGACGATGTCGGAGATCTTCTTGCTGGAGGAGTTGATCTCGCGCATCGCGACGACCGTCTGCGCCACCACTTCGCCACCGCGCTCCGCCTGTTCGCGGGCACCGCGGGCGAGCTGGTTGGCGTGGCTGGCGTTCTCGGCGTTCTGCTTCACCGTCGAGGTCATTTCTTCCATCGACGACGCGGTTTCTTCGAGGCTCGACGCCTGTTCCTGCGTGCGCTGCGAGAGGTCGTCGTTGCCGCGCGAGATCTGCTGCGCGGCGGTGCTGACGGAGCCCGCGCCGTGGCGCACTTCGGCGACGATCGCGCCAAGGCGATCGTCCATCGCGCGGAACGCACCCTGCAGCTGGCCGAGTTCGTCGCTGCGCGTCACCTGCACGTCGTGGCCAAGCTTGCCTTCGGCGATGAGGTGGGCAACCTGCACCGCATGCGAGAGCGTGCGGATGATGGAGCGGACCACGAGCACGCCGATCAGCAGGCAGATGGCGAGGCCGAGTGCGAGCGACACGATGCTGACGGCGCGGATCGTCCTGTACTGCGCGGATTCCTTCGCGAAGATCGCGGCGGCCTCGTCGCGCTTGCCCTGCACGAGCTTGGCGAGCTGGGCCTGGCGATCCATGAGGAGCGGACGCACCTGCAGTTCGAGCACGTCGGCCGCGCCTTCGTCGGCGTGCGTCAGCGCGTCGACCATGTCGTTCTTGGCCTGGCCGTAGTCGGCGTTGGTCGCCTCCCACTTGTCGTAGAGCTTCTTGATGTCGGCCGACATCGGCACCTTGAGGAACTCGGCCTTCGTCGTCTGGAGTTCATCCTGGTACTTCTGGAACTCGGCGACCTTCTGCTTCACCTGGTCTGCGTTGGTGACCTTGGCCGCGGCCTCGCCAAGCACCACGAACGACATCAGCGAGTTGGTGGCGATGCGGTTGAGCATCTCCGACGGCACGAGTTCTTCTTCGTAAATGCGGCGCATGCCTTCGTTCTGGTAGTGCATGGAGCCGAGACCGACGGCCGCGCCACCCAGAAGCATGAGCGTGAGCAGGCCGAGCACGCCGTAGAGGCGGCCGCGGACGGTCATCGCGGGGACTTTGAACTTGAACTTCTTCATCACGATTCCAATCGGCAATCGCGGGACCGGCCGACGCCGCCCGCGCGTGGGCTTCAGGCGACGGCTTTTGCTTCGGGCGAGGCCAGGGCGGCCTCGAGGATCTGCGCATCCTGCGGCTGGAGCAGGCGATCGACGTCGAGCAGCAGCACCATGCGCTCGCCGACGGACGTCAGCCCCTTGAGGTATTCGGTGTCGACGGTGGTGCCCATGTCGGGCACCGGGCGGACGGTGCCGGGCATGACTTCGACCACGTCGGAGACGGCATCGACCACCACGCCGAACTGGCGGCCGGCGACCATGACGATCACGCAGACGGTGGTGGCCGTGTATTCCTCGCGCGACAGGCCGAAGCGCAGGCGCAGGTCGAGCACCGGCACGATGGCGCCGCGGAGGTTGAGCACACCGAGAACGTATGACGGTGCCTGCGGGATGCGGGTCACGGGTGTCCAGCCACGGATCTCGCGGACGGCGAGGATATCGACCCCGTATTCCTCGTTACCGAGGTTGACGGTGAGGTACTGCACGACCTCGTCGGTCGCATCGGTGGCGGTGCTGGCGTGCTGATTCATGTCGTTCCCACGGCAAATCGGGTCGGCGGTTTGGCCCCTTACCTACGGCGTATCGGCCGGGGCTGGCGGGACTTGAGGGAAAGATCGCGCTTGAACGGCTGCCGTCGGTCGCCTGAGAACGCCGCACCGGGAGGGTCACGGCGATTTTTGCGGGAAGCGCGCTGGCGCGCGAATGGGTGCTCGAGGCAAGCGCCCATTCGCGCGCCCGCC
>Ga0102588_1000994_pt1 | contig 14647 bp, 12 predicted proteins | sample AraplaMF_Col_mMS_FD_76854 | JGI IMG/M metagenome (GOLD analysis project Ga0102588, IMG submission 76854) | Arabidopsis root microbial communities from the University of North Carolina, USA - plate scrape MF_Col_mMS (SPADES assembly) (version 2) | ecosystem: Host-associated > Plants > Roots >...
CCAACCGTCACTCTCCATCCAGGGCAGCGTGGGCACCGAGGATAAGCGGTTGCATGTCCAAATCCGGCTGGTTGATCGAGCCGACGGAACGGTTGTCTGGACAGGCGCCTATGACAGAAACCTTGACGAAGGACGCATTCTTGACGTGCAGGATGAAATCGCCCGGCTGATCGCGGATGCGATATCTCGGAGGCAGTAGGGTCAGCCTCCTTCCATAGAGAGTGCAGATGCCACAGATGCTGCAGCGTCGAACTTATTTACCGGTGTCCGCGGCGGGTTCGATTGCGACACCTGCGGCTCGTAGACCTTTGAAAAATGCTTCCTGATCTTCCGGGCGCTGCAGACGCAAGGAAACCTCCTTGCGGATGTTCTTCATCAATCCGGATGCATGGGCATTCAGCCATTCCCGTTCCTGCCTGGCGTCAGCCGTTTTCCCGGCCGTGCCAAGAATAGCAAGGAGCACGAGGTGATGCGTGGGATTGTATTCCAGGTCGGACATGCGAGACCACAGTTCCGCGGCCCGGACGTCATTCCTCATCAGGGCACACAATGCCATGCCCACTTCGTAGTATCCCCTCGGGCCCGCATTCTTGTTGACGGCGCTCGAAATCAGCTCGCAGCCTGACTGCCATTTCCCCGACATGGCCAGCCGCAACCCGTATTCCCCCGCGACCTCGGTATCATTGGGGTTCATGGCATAGGCTGCCGCACCCGCCTGAAGGGCTTTGTCGACATCATTTCTGAAAAAGCTCACCTGCATGAGAGCCTCAAGGACACGCGCATCGTTTGGGGCAAGCGAGGCTGCCCGCTCCGCCGCGCTGGCGGCTAATTCCAGCGTCTCGTCCGTTGAGGATGTGCCGAGCTTATAACGAAACCTCATCTCGTCCAGGTAGGTGAGGGACAGAAGCGCCCAGGAGGCAGCGCTTTTCGGAAACAGCTCTGTCGCTCGTTGCAGACAGTCGCGCGCCGTGTTGTGCGTCTGGGCATTCATCGACCTACGGTAGCTATAGTAAGCCAATCTGCAGGCATAGGCGTCCGCATCTCCGCTCTGCGGATGCCGGGCAAGTGCGTCGGTGTCGGCTTGAAAAACCGCACCATATGGTTCCGCGACAGTGCTGGCGATCTCTTCAGCGGCGCCGGTCAGGATCTCGAGCTTGCTTTGCGCGCGAAGGTCCGCGTCGTAATTGTTCGCCCAAATCACTGCACCGTCGGATTGGCGCACGAGCCGGGCGACAAGCCGCAATCTTGGCCCGTCGAGTTGGACATTGCCTTGCAAACCATAAGCATTCGGGCTCGGTTGTTCGGCCTTCGACGCATCCGCGACAACGACGATGTCATCGAACTTTGCTAGCTTGCCGATAATCTCGTCCCTCAGGCCACGCGCGATTTCGGAAGCAGCATTTGCGGAACCCTCATCCTCAAAGGACTCGACAATGACTCTGGGTTCGGCCGCTTCTGTCGGCGAGGCGCCTGAGGGATTTTGGTGCCACCCCGACAATGCCTGTGGAAGGACGATATAAAGCGAAGCTGCCGCGAGCAAAAGGGCGGTGCCGAGCGTCAGCGTGGTCGATAATTGAGGGCGGCCGAAAGACTGGCCGAGGCTGTGAAGCGGCCCGGTGTCACGGTGAGGCTCGATCGCTGGAGCGAGATCAAACTGCGGCGCCGCGAGCGACGGTGTCGGAACGTTGTGAGCATATTCGAAGCACGGCCTGTACCCACCCTTGGGGATCGTAATCGTTACCTCGTCCGCTTGGCCGGCGATGAGGTAGTAGCGTTCAAGTGCTCGGCGGACTCGGCCTGCTTCGATCCTGACGACAGGATCGTTCTGGGCGTCGAAATTGACCTGGCGACCAAAGACCTCATTGGCGATTGTGAAGGCCTTCAGGAATTCCGATCGGCCTGCCAAGGCCTCGCTTATGATGAATTGCAGAAACTTGCGGCCCCGCTCCGGCGAATGGAATTCATCGCTCGCCAGTATCCGTTCAAGTTGGTCGTAGATTTCCTCGGCCGTCGGCTTCGAGGGCTTGGCTATTGCGCTGCTCATGATGACGCCCTAACGAGATCACGCAAATATTTTAGCTGATTATAGTATTAGCTCAGAACTGCCGGTGGCTGCAACCGCTACATACGATGCACCTTCCAATGGTTACCCGCCGGTTGAGCGCGGTGCAGTCCGATTTGGGTCACTGGTTTTGGCCTAGAACGTCCATCAGACCGATCGATAGGTGCAGTGTTGGATAAAATTCAATCCGTGCCGGTGTTCTCTGCCATCGCCGGGGCAGCCGTAGCCCCGGGCAATGTCTCTGATGGCCAAGCCCAGGCGCGCAGCAGTTCGTAAAAGACACTGAGCACGATTGGCCCCAGAAACAGGCCGAGCAGGCCATGCGAGAGAGTTCCGCCGATGACGCCGATGAGGATTACCGGCATCGGAGTTGAAAGCCCTCGGGACATCAAGATCGGCTTCAGCACGTTGTCCACGACCGTGATCGGGATCGCCACGACAGTGAAGGCAAAGGCCATCGATGCAGGCCAGGAGAACCATGCCCAGATGATGGCCGGGATAAGAACGAGGCCAGGGCCAAGCTGCATCAGGCAAAGCATGAACACGGCAAAAGTCAGGGCTCCGCGCGCCGGAATATCGAAGAAGGCAAAGCACAGGCCGCATAGGAGCGTCTGAAGCAAGGCTACGCCGATGACGCCGCGCGAGACGTTGCGAACCGTTGATCCCGCCAGCCGCGCAAAGCCAACCCCCCTCTCTCCGCCGATGCGGCCCGCCAATACCTGAATCGTTGCTGCAAGGCGGGGGGACATGGTGAGGAAGATGCCGGAGAGAATGACCGACGCGACGAAGCTCAGCACCCCACCGCCGATTGCTGCAAATTTGGCGATGATGACTCCCATGACCTCGCGGAGAGGCGCCTGGAATTTCATGATTGCTGCCGCGAGATTGCCGGCGACCTGGTTCCAGCCGGCGTAAAGGCGCTCGCCGACCACTGGCCAACCACGAATAGCCTCAGGCGCCGCGGGAAAGGTGAAATTGTCGGACTTCAATTGCGCCACGAGAGCCAGGATTGCATCGGCGAAATTGACCGAGACAAGCGCCAATGGCGCGATTATGAGCACAAGGCACGCTATGACAATAATGGTGGCCGAAAGCTTGGGCCGATCTCCTAGAAGTCTGGACAGACCGGTGAACATCGGAAAGAGCGCTACCGCGAGGATCGCGGACCAGATGACGATCAGCGCGAATGGCGCAACCAGCTGCAGGCTCCAATAGGCGAATAGCCCAATGATGCCGATCCGCACCAAGTCGCTGACCCGTGCCTCTACCGAAATCTGCGCGGGACCGGCTTCTGCCGCGGTCCCGCTCTTCTGTTGCTGCATCGCGTAGCCTATTCCCCGGTTTTCCACAGTGCATGCCTGAACGGATCAGGCGTCATCGAGTCGTCTCCGGCACAACATGCCTGACGCTCTGATCCTCGACATAGTTCGATGGCCGCTTCTGCCGTTTGCCAAGATCCGGCGCGTCGAACTTTACCCGCTCGTAGGGGATCGACTGCAGTATATGGGAGATGCAGTTTATCCGGGCGCGCTCCTTGTCGTCGGAAGGCACGAGCCACCACGGCGCGTGGTTGCTGTCCGTCATCCGCAGCATCTCGTCATAGGCTCGCGTGTAGTCCCACCAGCGCTGGTAGGACTCGACGTCCATGGGGCTGAGTTTCCACTGCCGAACCGGATCGTCGATGCGGCGCTTGAAGCGGCGTTCCTGTTCTTCCTCGCTGACGGTCAGGAAATACTTCAGCAGAATAACGCCGCTTTCGACGATGGCCGCCTCGAAGCGGGGCGCAAGTTCCAGGAAGCGCTGAGCCTTCTTCTCGCTGGCGAAGCCCATGACGCGGTCAACGCCGGCGCGGTTGTACCAACTGCGGTCGAAGATCACGACCTCGCCGGCTGCCGGCAAATGCGCAATATAGCGCTGCATGTAGATCTGGGTTTTCTCGCGATCGGTGGGAGCGGGTAAGGCGACGACGCGGAATACACGCGGGCTGACCTTTTCCGTTATCCGCTTAATCATCCCACCCTTGCCGGCGGCGTCACGGCCTTCGAAGATGATGACAATCCGGGCGCCCGACTTCTTTACCCATGCCTGCAGATTCGCCAGTTCGATCTGAAGTCGCTTGATTTCCTTGTCGTAGTCCCAGGACTTGGCTTTCTTATGCTTGCCCTTGCGTTCCGCTGGAACCTCTTGCTTCGGATCGTATGCTTCGTCCATCGTTCCCTCCATTGTTTAACGCGCATTCCCTGCGACATTGCCCATGAGCGCGCGCAGGGCCTCTTCCCGACCATTGAAAAGATTGTGGGCGCCGATCTTCTTGATGAACCCGGCACGCTCCAGGATGCCGCGACTCTCCTCGCTGACGTCGGCAATGGCAAAGACGATGTCCCGCTTGGCCAAGTCATCGGCCACAGCGTCGAGTGCGAGCGCACCTGTGCTATCCACGTGCGTGATGGCACCGGCGTCGAGAACGAAGCACTTGGTTCCGGGAGCAAGCTCTCTGGCAACCTCCGTCAGACGCATGCGGACATAGTCGGCGTTGTAGAACAGGATGTTGCCCTGGATGGCGAAGACGGCAGCGCCTTCGACGGGGCGCGCTTCCGGGAAGCGGGCGAGCTCGAAGAAGCCGTGCCGTCCGGCAATGTGACCAAGGAGGCTGTCACGCGGAAACATCGTCTTGCGCAGGAGGTAGACGAAGGTTGCGGCAACGGCAACGACCACGCCGTTGAGGACGCCGAAGCTGATTGCGCCCCACATGGCGATCAGCGCAAAGACGAATTCCATGCGGCTGATGTGCCAGATCTTCTTGAGTTCCTGAATATCGATGAGGCTGATGGCGGCGCTTGCAAGGATGGCTGCGAGCGCGGGGATCGGCAGGATCCGCAGAGCGCTGTGGAGGAATACAAGAGCGGCGATCAGCGTGGCAGCTGAGACCAGTCCCGCCAGCTGGGAGACGCCGCCCGTGGAGAGGTTTATCGCGGTTCTCGAGTCCGACATGCTGATGGGAAAGGAACCGAACAGGCCGGGCGCGATGTTGGCCGCGCCGAGACCGATCAGTTCCTGGTTCGCATTGACGTTTTCACCAGTGCGCGATCCGAAGCTTCGCGCGGTCACGATGCCGGCGCCGAAGCTCACCAGAAAGATCGCGGCCGAACCAAGCACAAGCTTATCGAGTGGCATCTGATGGATTGCCGGCAGGGAAAAGCTCGGGAAGCCGCTTGGGATATTGCCCACGACAGCCATGCCACGTCCCTGGAAGTCGAAAAGCGCCGAGAGAATGACGGAAATAACAACCACGAGCACAGGACCCGGAATCTTGAGGTGGAACGCCTTGACGATCCAAAGCAGCGCAAACATGGAGAGACCGAAAAGAAGCGACGGCCAGTGGATCAAGGCGGCCTTGCCAAGAATTTCGGCGACCGGCGCAAGGAGACCATCCGACTCAATCTTTACACCAGTGAAGCGGCTGATCTGCCCGACGAGGATGGAAAGCGACACGCCGGCAAAGAAGCCCACCAGGATCGGGCGCGACAGGAAGCTCGCGAGGACGCCGAGGCGCAGCAGTTTTGCGGCGATGCAAAAGACGCCGACGCCAAGGGCGAGCGCCGATGCGATGGCAACCCGGTCAATGTTGGCAGCAGCCGGATCGGCCGCGATGATAACGGTCATCGCAGCCGCAAGCACCGTCATCGTTGCGGCATCGGGGCCGACGACCAAGAGCCGGGAAGGGCCGAAAAGTGCGTAGGCGATCGGCCCAACGATGCTGGCGTAGATGCCGGTCTCTGGAGGCAGGCCAGCAATCGCCGGATAGGCAATGGCGCTCGGCAAACCCACCGCGGCGATCGACAACCCGGCAGGGATATCGCTACGAAGCCAGTCTTTCTTGAAACCGGCCAGGCCACGCAACATTGGTAGGCTGCCTATCAACTCGGGCTCCCTCTGCTCTCTCGTGGTTGATCTCCAAGCTTGTCCGGCCGCCGCATCCAGGCAACGACCGGAAATTGTTGATGCGTTCAGTGTTCGAGGAAAACGTAGTTCATCCAGCTGCTCATGCGTAGCAGGACCTTTCGGAGGAGAGCGACGTGGTGCCAGTAATGTGTGTAGACCGCGACCTCGGCGACCACACCGCCGGGCAGTTGATACCCGTCGGTGCTCTCCAGTATTTCGATACCCGCCAGTGTCTGCCCCGGCGACAGCCGTTCGGGCGATTGCGGGTCGATCAGCGCGCCGCCTGGCTGCAACTGGCCTTGCGCCATCACATCGATGACTTCCCGGACGCGCGCCTTGAAGATCTTGCCGGGGACGGCCTTGAACGCCACCTCGGCCTCGTCGCCAACCCGCACGCGCTGGAGCGAATTCTGAATGAAGGCGGCAGCGAGGTACCGGTCCTCGCTGTTGATGAAGACCATCACCGGCCGCAAGGGCAGGGGATTCGCCATCATGCCGGGACGTAGGAAAACCTGCGTCACGTATCCGTCGCTCGGTGCGCGCACGGTCGTCTGGTCGAGCTCGTATTGCGCGTTCGCCAACTCTGCCTCCAGCCGCGCGACCGTGGGATTCGTTCCGTTGATCTCGGACTCGTAGGCGAGCCTTGCTTGCGCCGCCTGAGCACGGGCTGTATCGACGGCGGCCTCGGCCGTCAGGTAGATGCCGCGCCGGTTCTCGACTTCGAGTTCGGAGTAGACGGCACCTCTGCCGCTGGATTTTGCGTTTTCATTCGATGCCTGGAACTTTTCGAAGGCCTGCAGCGAGCGGTCCCTAGATGCTTCCGCACCTGTTACGGCCGAATTGGCGGCATCGAGAGCAGCCTTCAACTGCAGGACGGTCTGCTTGGCTTCGGCAAGCGACGCGGTTTTCTGATCGACGGCATATTGATAGGGGCGAGGATCGATCCTGAAGAGAACATCGCCCTTCTTCAACGGAGCGTTTGGCGTGACCGGCACCTCTACGACCTGGCCGCCCACGACCGGGATGACCGGAGCCGAGGTAAAATAAATGCGCCCATCGCTGGAATAGGGATGGTTGTAGCTCATGAGCAGCACCAGCCCGGCAATGATGAATATGCCGCCTAGGACAGCCGTCGCAAGCGACCACTGGTTCACTGGAATTCTGAACAACTTGAAGATCGCGAAGCAAAAAGCCGCGTAGGTCAGCATCAGGAGTAATTCCATCAGACATTCTCCCTCTCTGCCATTGGAGCCTCGAGTTCCGCGATCCGTGCGTGGAGACGGGCAATTTCAGCGTTGGCTTCGGCTTCTGGGGATAGCTTGCCATCCGTCCGGATGCCCCAACCGCGATCCTCGCGGTAAAGGGTGGCCCAGATGAAAAGGAAGGGCCAGATGACGTGCAGCGTGAACAGGCTCACCCATCCGGCAACGTGGATGGCGTCCTGGTGCGGATGGTTCCTGGCCTTGGCGATCAGGTGTGGGATGTCGTGGATCGCGATCACTGCATAGAACAGCGTAACTACGACGAAGAGCAACACTCCCAGTGCAAAATAGTCGAGAAACACCGTTCCTCCTTTTCGGTTTGGTCTGGCCGCCTCTTCGGCTTGGTCTGGCCGCCCGTTCGCTTGCTGTCGATACTAGACCCACTTTGGCGCAAAGACCCGTAGCATCACGTATCCTCTATTGGTCGGACGAAAGGTGCAGCTGCTGAAGATGATCTTGGATGGTCGCCGTAGCAGATCGATGGAGGATGGCAGGAGCGACAGGCGCATAAGGGAAAACTCCGCCGAACGTAGGATCGCGTAAGTTACGCCGCCATTCCGGGCTGACGCTATATGATGCAACTCTGCTTAACGCATTTGACAGCGGGGCGGGGATGGTTTCGGGAGATAGCAATTCTACACCTTTGTCGGTTCTCGAAAGGGCCGAGGCGCACTTTCCTGGCCAGGCGCAGCTGGTGCAGCGGCTCTTTTACGGGAGCGACGCGTTTCACAGCATGTGCGAGGATCTGGCTATCGCGGTGGAAACCTTGGCGCATATCGAGCGCCTTCCCGAAAGCGTGCGCGAAGCGCGGCGGCAAGAATATGCCGCACTGGTTGAAGCCCTTTTGAAGGAAATGGGTGAGGCGCTCGCACAATCGAAAATCGTGATGCTTAGGCGGCCTTCGGACACCAGACCAAAATCTCCGTGAGGCACTTACACAAAATTTGTTTTGATTCAGAGGAGGTCGTTGCGTGGTGAAAGCAAGATATTTGAGATTGCTTGCGGGGCTTTCTGCGCTGGCAATCATTTCGATGCATCCCGGCCCGCCAGCGTATTCACAGACCGCGACCCCCACACAGAAACTCGCCTCGACAGAGACGACGGCGCCGGAGGCCGCTCTGCTTTCCGAGAATGAGCTTGAAGTGCTTGTGGCACGCATCGCCCTCTATCCGGACGAGCTCGTGGCGGCGATCTCGGCGGCTTCACTGTTTCCGGTGCAGGTCATCGAGGCTCAGCGTTTCCTGGAGGCCAAGAAGAAAGACGCCGATCTCAAGCCGAAGGATGATTGGGATGGAAGTGTCATCTCGCTCCTCAACTATCCAGATATCGTCAAGATGATGAGCGACGATCTCGATTGGACTCAATCGCTGGGTGACGCGCTTACAAACCAGCAAAAGGATGTACTGATCGCCATTCAGCAGCTTCGCGACGAAGCGGTGGCGAAGAACGTCATCAAGACCGACGACAAGATCACGGTCGTGACTGAGAACGAGAACGTCGTCATACGACCGACCAATCCCGAGAAGGTCTATATCCCTCAATATCCACCCGAAATGCTCTATGAGCCAGGCTATACGGCCGCTCCGATCTCCTACTATCCCAATTCTTACGACAGCTACTATTATCCGGGTGCCGGGTTCTTTGCCGCCGCGGTGACGGGCGTCGCCTGGGCTGCCATCGTCAATTGGGACGATTGGGGCGTTTGGGGCGGCAATTGGGGCGGCGATGTCGATATCGACTGCAACAACTGCTTTAACGACCGAAATTTCAACGGCAAGGTCAAATGGAACGACGTCGACTGGACCAAGGTCGATCGCAGCAAGCTGAATATCGACAGGGATCAGCTCGCCAACATCGATCGTTCGGCGATCAAATCCAGCCTGCAGTCCGACAACCGCAACCAGCTCAAGAACAAGGTCAGCGACCGGCAGGCGAACCGCGGACAAGGAGCCAGAAATGTCAGCACACGTGCTGACGATATTCGAAAGAGCACTGCGGAGGGCCTGAGGGCAAATCCGAGGGCAGGCGATGCTGTCGCCAACCGGCCGGGTGGGGCGCGTCCGGATGCCCGTCCGGGCGATCTGGGCAATCGCGTGGATGCGCGTCCAGGAAATGCCGCCAATCGACCGGGCAATGCTGCCAACCGTCCATCAAAGCCGGCAGTCAAGAAGCCAAGCGCACCGAAGATGGCGGCGCGGCCCGACAACCGTTCGCGCCAACCGAGCGCCCTCGGCAACGTGCAGTCCGGCCGGCGTGAAGCGGTGGCTTCCCAGCGAGGCGGACAGAGCATGGGAGGCGGGCAACGGGGTGGTCCACGTCCCTCCGCTCAACGCTCGCGCCCGATACCACACGGCGGCGGCGGCCGTGGCGGTGGGGGGCGTGGAGGTGGCGGTCGCGGCGGCGGTCGGCGATAGGGTGTCCAGCTATTCAGATTTCCGGAGATAAACCATGAGACCACAGTTTAAGTTGATTCCGCTGTTGCTCGGAACGGCTCTCTCCCTGGCGTGGGCGGCCCCGTCGATGTCGCAGATTCAGACGAATCTTCAGGAATTCGTGGCCGGTACGCCGCCGTCATTCGATGACCCATCGGCGGCGCTTGAGCGGTTCAAGACGGTGTTGAGCGCCAATGATATCGATGGCCTCGCGAGCCTTCTCGGTCTGGACGCGGCCAAACTGCGATCCAGCAAGGAGGCGATGCTAAGCTATGAAACGATCCGCGAGGGCGCTTTGCGCCAACTGCAATTGCAGGACCTCCATGATCGCAAGGTGGTTCTGATTGGCGACGTCATGTGGCCGCTGCCCTTTCCTCTGTCGAAGAACAAGGACGGCAAATGGGCATTCGATACCGAGGTCGGTTTGCAGGAGATCGTCAACCGCCGTGTCGGTCAGAGCGAACTGGCGACAATCCAGACGATGCATGACTATGTGAACGCCCAATACGCGTACGCGCAAATCGACGAGGACGAGGACGGACTTTTCGAATTTGCGCAGAAGCTGATCAGCACCCCGGGACAACGCGACGGCCTCTACTGGGAGCCCGGTGCCTTTGATGAAGAAAGCCCGGCGGGGCCCCTGATCGAAACGGCCGCCTTCAGTAAGGCGAAGCGCGGCGAAGGCTACTATGGCTACCGCTATCGCATCCTGACGGCCCAGGGCCCCAACGTGATCGGTGGAAAGCAGAGCTATATCGTCAATGGCAACATGACGGGCGGTTTTGCGTTGATCGCCTGGCCGGTCAAGTATCACGTGACCGGGGCTCAGACCTTCGTCGTCAACGGTTCCAACATCGTCTACCAGCGAGATCTGGGGCCCGAGACCGAGCAGCGCGCCGCGGCGATCAAGGAGTTCAACCCCGACGACAACTGGACGGTCGTGCGCGACTGAGGTGTGGTTCCGGCAGAACGCTTCAACTTAGCCCTGAAAGGCTCCAGCGTGGTTTCGCCTCAACGGAGCTCGACTGACGCCAAATATGATTAACGATCACCTTTCGCTTCTGCCGACGTCAGCCGGCAGGGCGAGCGCGACACTGCGGCCGCGCCTTTTCCACTACACGACACTTCAAGGGTTTCTCGGTATTGTCAGTTCGAAAGTGATATGGGCGACAAACATCCACTATCTGAATGATTCAGAGGGAGTTCGTATATGGGCTGGGCTACCTGAAGGCGGAGGCAGAAGCGTGCGAAGGCCGCATCGTCAAGACAGCAGACCATATTGCTTCGGGTAGCCTCTCTCATCGATTTCTTCCAGCAGGGGATATGTCTACACGGCGTCCTTTGCGGAGGACGACGATCTCCTGAGCCAATGGAGGGGCTATGGTGCGGGTGGAGGAGTATGCTTGGGATTTGTCGTCAGCGACCTGCAAAGGGTTGCCGAAAGGGCGGGCTTCCGCCTTGTCAAGTGTATCTATGAGCAAAGCCAGAAAACGCCCTTGGACGATGAACGGGTCGAAGAGTTCGCAAACCAGATTGTCACTCGTTACCAGCAGCTAGCCTGTGCCTTCAAGGATCCGTCCTTTCGTGAGGAGTGCGAATGGCGCATCATTTCGAAGTTCGTACCACGTGACCATCAGTCCGTGAGAGTCCGTGGGACGGCGACGATGCTGGTGCCTTATTTTGAAGCCGACCTTGATCTGGGCAACGATAGTGAGGGCCGCACAAACCTCGGGTTTGAGACGGTGATCGCGGTACCCAGCCTGCAGAAAGAGCGAATACTCCAGGCAGCTTCGATCGCCACGAGGCACCTGAGCGTAGAAGCCTCAAGGCCATCCGATATCCCCTACCGATCGCTATAGCCGCGCTCTCTGGCAGGGGCCAAGAGCCTTCCTGCAATGGACGGATTGTTCGAGCGATACTAGCCCCGAAGCTCGTAAAGCTCGGTCTGCCCCGTTCGGCCCCTGACGCTGACAGTGCCGATAGGCAGGAAACTGAAATTCTCCGCAACTGCGTTGCGGACCGCGCTGCTGACGAGGATCGAGGTTCCATAGTCGCGGTTCAGGCCCTCCAGTCGCGAGGCGATGTTTACAGTGTCTCCGATTGCGGTGTATTGCCGGCGAGTTTCGGCGCCGACGCTGCCGACGACGGCCGGTCCGGTGTGCAGGCCGAAGCGGGTGACGAGTTCGGGGCGACCGGCGGCGCGATTGGAAGCATTCATCTCGTCGATCGCCGCTTTCATCGACAAGGCACAACGGCAGGCGTTTTCGATATGCCGCTCGTCATGAACCGGTGCGTTCCACATCGCCAAAACGGAGTCGCCGATATATTGCACTATGGTACCGCCGTGGCGCTCGACAATCATATTGAGGGTTTCGAAATAGGTGGAAAGCAGGGCGACGACCTCTTCGGGCGAGCGCCGTTCGGAGATGGTGGTAAACTCTCTGATGTCGGTGAAGAGGACAGTGATCTCCTGCCTGGAGGCGGAGCCGATCGCTGATTGGCCTGTCATGACAATCCTGCGGACCAGTTCACGCGGCACGTAGAGCGAGAACATCCGGATGGTATCACGGGCGGAACCGAGCGCTTTGCCGAGCGCGTTCACCTCGGATATCCAGGAGCGCGAGACGCGGCTCTGTTTGAATTCCAGATTGCCCAGTTGCCTCGCCTCGTCGGCCAACGCATAGAGCGAGCGGCTGATCAACCGGGAGATGATGATCGCGGCGATCGCGCCCGCCGACAGGAAGGCGGCTGCGGCAGCCAGATTGCGCCTCAGGGTCCGCTCGACAGGACCGACCAGGTCGTCAAGCGGTGCTGCGATGACGACCGTGTAGTTTTTCAGCATGCCGGCTATTTCCGCACGAAAGCTTTGGGCCAGATACTCGCGGCCATTCACCAGAAAGCGGAAGACATCGCCATCCGGCCGGCTGCGGTCCTGTGCCAGATTCGCGACGGCCGGGATGGCTGGGTCTGTCGCTGCCACGTCTGCAACAGACATCAGCCTCCCGCGACGCATCTGATCGCGCAGTTTCGTCATGATCACGGGGTCGGAGTGAACGATCAGGCGGCCGGTGCTGTCGAATACGTAGCCATGCGCCTCTTCCGAGATCGTCCCGGTATCGACAACCTCTCCCAAGGTCACAAGCATCACATCGGCGCCGATAACGACCTGGTCCTTCCCGGCTACGGGCGTAGCGAACGTCAGGGTGAGGTAGTTGGTCGCAGCGGAAACATAGGGGCCGACCGATGTCGTCCGGCCCTCCGAGACGGCGGCCTTGTACCAGGGCCGGGACCGCGGGTCGAAGACATCGTCGCCGTCTGCGCGCCGAGCGAGAGGTCGAATGTCCTGGTCGAAGAACGTCCAGGTCGTCACTGGAACACCGATGACCTTCGTGATCGCACGAACCGCGAATGCGGCGTCGGCCGGAGCATTCAAGGCGTCGCGCCACGCCGGATTTGTCGCAAGGTTGGTGGCCTGAATGTACGTCCCGTCAGCAAAGCCGACATAGACCCCGTCTATGTGGAAGGACGACTTCAGTTCTCGCAGCAGCAGGGCCTGCTTCGCCGGCAGATCCTGGGGTGGCGGCGTGAGCATTTGCGGGACGGCGGCGGCCGTCTCGATCGCGGTGTATCCGCCGTTGAACACATCGCGGTAGTTCTCGATGGTGCGCAAGCCGAGTTGACGCATTTGTGCTTCGCCAGCGGACAGGGCGGTCACCTTGCCTTGGGTATATGCCATCCACACGAGCGGCAGCGCCGTGCAAGCCAGCAGCCCGACAATGATGACGCTGAGGTGCAATCGCAGGGGAAATGCCCAGTCCGATGCACTCCTGGTCCCTGTCGCGGGCGGTGGCGTAGCGCGGTCCACCATCCCTACCCCCCGAGAGCAATCGCAATGCCGACCAGCGCGAGGCCTAGGCACGTCATCGTTATGCCTGCGTTGAGCGGCTTTGCGTCCGAAAAATGCGCCCAGGCACAGCCTGTCAGGAAGAGCAGGGCAACCAGTAGAAAATTGCTGGTTCTCAGCGCAAGGTCCGCACTGCTGATCATGAAGAAGGGGATAACCGCAGGCAGCGATGTCGCCGATACCAGGAGAAAGACGATGAAGGCGGCGAGAAAATCATCTCTCGACAGACGAGTGTTGGCAGGGCTTCCTCGCCGCGCGAGGCCGAGCATGGCTTGGTAGAGTGCCTCTTCATCCGCTGCCGCGGAAACTAGCGGTTCGCCGTCGATCGGAAATTCCTTCCGGAGCGCAGCAATGGCGTCCCGCTCGTTTTGAGCGGCCCTGACCTGCCGAAAGACGCGTCCGCGCCGGCTCTTGTAGAATACCACGCCCAAGACGAACAGCACGGCGTCGATGATGCCCCATGCCACGTTGCAGCCGATGGTCGCGACGATCAGCTCGCGGACGTCAAGGCCCCCTTCGGTGAAGATGAGCCGTGAGCCGACGGTAAATGTCAGCGCCATGATCAGTCCGAAGAGGACTTCGCCGAGGGCATCACCCGGGTCGATTACATCCGCGATCTGTGGCCTGCCGGATGCCATGAAATGCCTGCTCCTTCGCGGCTGCTGAATTCCTCATATGGAACGATCCACGCTCAAGAGGCAGCGCGGACGCAAAACTAATGATGAGGATCCCCGAGATCCGCCGCTGTATTGTCTCCGTGGCAAGCGAGACATTGAGCGCTCTTTTCGAGTCCTACGACCTGGGGGTCGACGCCTTGGAGCGCTTCCTCGGCCAGCTCGACGTATGAGCGGCGCATCCTTGAATCTGAACGGCTTTGCTCGAACCTCGAGGCGGAGGTGGTGGTGTACTGCAATGAGCGATACGGCCAGGAGATTCGTTCACAATATGCTTCAATCGCCTTCATCCGGGCTCCGATGCTTTGAGAATACGTCCTGGCGAGTGCTGTGCGCCTCCATGCCGTCTTGGCGCACCGTGGCATCGCGTG